>WOYI010454742.1_pt1 | contig 16700 bp, 18 predicted proteins | sample 6423411 | NCBI WGS metagenome assembly WOYI01 (sample SAMN13441803, study PRJNA592873) | oil field metagenome | biome: oil field; feature: oil-well bore; material: oil-contaminated soil; isolation source: oil-contaminated soil from oil-well borehole | place: Germany: Wietze | collected 2016-10-18 ...
CGTTGCTGCATACCTCGCCTACTTCTCGGCACTCCTGCTCACACGCTTGTGAGGAACCACCCCCGCGATCCGCGACACCGGTGTTCTGCATCGCGTCGACGCGTGGTCAGGAGCCGACCTCATCCGCACCCCTCGAACGGCGTCCGCGCGGCGACATCTGCGGGACAGCGATCCATGCGCCTAGGCTGACGGCCAAGGCCACGCCGAGTGCGACCAGCCCCGCGGTGCGGTCGAGTGCGACATCGAAGATGAGGCTTGTCACGCCGCACGCGAGCAATGTGACCAGGACGAGCAGAATGATCAGGACTCGGTCGGCTCTACGCACGAGACGACCTTTCTGTCGGTGCTGGAACTGGCGCCGATGCATGATGACGGGCGTGATTCCGACGATCGTCGCCGTGCCTGCCAGCACGACGAGGCAGAGGTACAGCCCGCGTTCATATGCTTCCAGGTCGTGGAATGTCGGCTGGAAAGCGACAGCGAGGAGGAATCCGGTGAGGATCTGGGTCCCGGTCTGCGTCACGCGCAACTCCTGCAGGATGTCTTCCCAATTGCGATCCGCGCGCTGATTCTCGGTCTCATTGCGGCCGTCACCCGGCATCGCCTCCCCCTTCTCTAGCCAGTCTCTGGCCAGGATCATCCGGACGTCACTGATCGTGAAAGGGGTTGACATGGTACCCGTTCTCGATCTCACACCGAAGTGCGGCAGGGTCCTCCCGCGCACGAGGCCGAGGCGCGGCCGTGGCACCCCGCGTAACCTGGGCAGGTGCGACTGACCTCCCTGCGCAACCCCGGTGTGCAGGCCGCCCTGGTGGCGGCCCTGCTGTTCGGCGCGGGAACGCCCATCGCCAAGCTGCTCCTGTCGGATGTCAGCCCGTGGATGCTCGCCGGGCTGCTTTACCTCGGTTCCGGCGTCGGACTCGGCATCTACCGCGTGGTGCGTCGCTCGGCTCGCGTCCGCCTGAGCCGCCGTGAGCTGCTCCCGCTGTCGGGGGCGGTGCTGTTCGGGGGAGTGCTCGGCCCGGTGCTGCTGATGTTCGGGCTGGTCGGGATGCCGGCATCCGGCGCTTCGCTGCTTCTGAACGCCGAGGGCGTCGCGACCGCGCTGCTGGCCTGGTTCGTTTTCAAGGAGAACTTCGACCGCCGCATCGCGCTGGGCATGGCCGCGATCGTCGCCGGCGCGGTCGCGCTCTCGTGGCCCGGGCAGGCGGACTTCTCGGGGCTTTGGCCGTCCCTCGCGATCTTGGGCGCCTGCCTGGCCTGGGGGATCGACAACAACCTCACCCGCAAAGTCGCCCTGCACGACGCGACGTGGCTGGCGGCGGTGAAGGGACTCGTCGCCGGACCGGTGAACCTGGCCCTCGCGTTCCTGCTCGGCGCCGCACTTCCGCCCCTGCTGAACGTCTTCGCGGCGATGCTGACCGGACTGTTCGCCTACGGCATCAGCCTGGTCCTGTTCATTGTGGCGCTACGCCACATCGGCACTGCGCGGGCAGGCGCATACTTCTCGATCGCGCCATTCTTCGGCGCGCTGCTGGCGATCGCGATGGGGGATGCGGTCACGATCCCGCTCATCGTCGCCGGGGTTCTGATGGCGCTGGGGGTGTGGCTGCACCTGACCGAGCGGCACGAGCATCCGCACACGCACGAGCCGCTCGCGCACGAGCATTGGCACACCCACCCGGAAGAGCATCACGACCACGCGCACCCCGAGCCGGTCGCGCCGGGTACTCGCCATCGGCATCCACACGTCCATGCCGTGATCACGCACACGCACGAGCACTACCCCGACAGTCACCACCGCCACTCGCACCCGGCCGGCTAGCCGGGGCCGGTGCGGCGCTCAGGTGCGACGCGATGTGTGAAACAGCAGAGCGACCGCGAGTGAGACCGACAGGATGCCGGCGGTGAAGATCAGCCCCTGGAAAGCCGTCGCGGTGAAGGCGGCGCCGAACAGGAAGAAGCCCGCGAGGAACAGCACCAGGTACAGAGCGAACAGTACGAACATCGCTTCCCCTATCCAATCGTCCGTTCGATCGTATCGGCAGATCGGACCACCTGCAGCATCGCGATCCGCTTCCGCCGCGCGCGGTCCACGCGAGCGCTCAGAGGCGGCGGCGCCGTCCCGGCGTGACGGCGGCGCCGACGACTGCCGCCTTTGCGACCGGCGAGGGACCGGGCGTGAGTGCGGAGCCGACCACCGCAGCTTTGGCCACCGGAGCCCCGATGACGCCCCGGCGGCCGATCCGCGCTGCTCTCAGCATGTCAGCGGCCTCCCTCGGCGAGCTCGGACGCGATCTCTTCCTCGATCGCCTCTTCCAGTTCGGCTTCCGCCTCGATCTCGGCGATCGCTGCGAATGCCGCGACGACGTCGTCGGCATTGACACGGCCGTCGGCGATGACCACGCCGCCCGCCCCACGAGCTGCAGCGGCGAAAGGCGCCGCCCAGAGGTTCTCGTAGACGAGCACGCCGGCGACGCTGCCCGGCTCCATCGCCGCGGCGAGATGGGCGACGTCCTCCTCGGCGAGCAGTCCGGCAAGACTCGCCTCGATCTCGGTCAGCGGGCCGAGGTCCTCGGAATCCGAGATCTCAACGGCATCGAGGTTGCCATCGGCATCCTTCGTGATGACGATCATGTCGATGACGCGGATCGTCCCGGCGTCGACCAGGCGCACGATCTCCTCGGCGATCTCGCCGTTGAAGTTCGATGTGCCCGCAGGAAACTGGACGATCAGAAAGTCGACGGGTCCGTACGCTTCCGGTTCGTTCTCGGCCATGGAACACCTTCCTCTGTGGATGAGCCGTCTGCGGCTCGATCATCACGATAGGGATGCCGCATCCGGCGGTCGTCATGCGCGACGGGTGATATCCCCGAGGCTCCCCCTCCTGTCGTCAGAGGGTGCTGACAGACTCTACTGGATGAGTCAGGACACCCGCGCGGCGGCCCTCGATATCCTCCGCATCCTCGTGGGCCGTGACGACGCCGACTTCCATGAGGGTCAGTTCGAGGCGATCGAGGCCTTGGTCGACGACAGCAGCCGCGCGCTGGTCGTGCAGCGCACCGGCTGGGGCAAGTCGGCCGTGTACTTCGTGGCGACCCTGCTGCTGCGACAGCGCGGCGCGGGACCGACCGTGCTCGTCTCGCCCCTCCTCGCTCTCATGCGCGATCAGATCACGGCGGCTGAGCGGGCAGGTGTTCGTGCTGTCGCGATCAACTCCACGAACGCGCACGAGTGGGCCGACGTGCTCGCGCGGCTGCGCGACGACGACGTCGACGTCCTGCTCCTCTCGCCCGAGCGGCTCAACAATCCGGCGTTCCGCGACGAGCAGCTGCCGGCACTCGTCGAGCGGATGGGGATGCTGGTGGTCGACGAGGCGCACTGCATCAGCGACTGGGGCCATGACTTCCGGCCCGACTACCGGCGGCTGGGCGAGCTGATCCGCCGCATGCCGCCGGGGGTGCCGATTCTCGCCACCACGGCGACGGCGAACAGCCGGGTCGTCACTGATGTTGCCGAACAGCTGGCCGGCGCAGCCGCGGACGTCGTGACGATCCGAGGCCCGCTCGCCCGGGCATCCCTGCGCCTCGGCGTGGTTGGTCTGCCCGACGCCCGGACGCGGCTGGCGTGGCTGCTCACCCACCTCGGCGACCTGCCCGGCTCGGGCATCATCTACAGCCTGACCGTGAGCGGTGCGCAGGACCTCGCGCGGCTGCTGCGCGAGGCGGGTCACGACGTTCGGGCCTACACGGGGCAGACGGATGCTGACGAGCGTGAGGAGTCCGAAGCGCTGCTCAAGAGCAATCGGGTCAAGGCGCTCGTCGCGACCAGCGCCCTGGGCATGGGCTTCGACAAGCCCGACCTCGGCTTCGTCGTGCACATCGGCGCGCCCTCGTCGCCGGTCTCCTACTACCAGCAGGTCGGCCGCGCCGGCCGCGCCACCGAGAACGCCGATGTGCTGCTGCTGCCCGGAGTCGAAGACCCCGACATCTGGCGCTACTTCGCGACCGCCTCGATGCCCACCCAGGAGCGCGCCGAGCGGGTGATCGCCGAGCTCGGCGATCGACCGATCTCCACCCCCGCCCTCGAAGCGCTCGTCGACATCCGGCGCACCCCCCTCGAACTGCTGCTGAAGGTGCTCGACGTCGACGGCGCCGTGCGCCGGGTGCGCGGCGGATGGGTGTCGACCGGGCGAACGTGGGCGTATGACGCCGAGCGCTACGAGCGTATCGCCGCCGCCCGCCGAGTCGAGCAGCAGCACATGCTCGACTACGAGAGCACGACTGGGTGCCGCATGGAGTTTCTGCAGCGCACGCTCGACGACGACACGGCCGCACCGTGCGGGCGCTGTGACAACTGCGCAGGGGCCTGGTACCCGACCGATGTGGCGGACCGAGCCGCAGCCTCGGCCGACGCGTCGCTGGCGCGCGTCGGCGTGCCGATCGAGCCGCGAGCCCAGTGGCCGGCCGGGGGCGATCGGCTCGGCATCCCCCTCAAGGGCAACATCCCGCCGGCCGAACGCGCCGAAGAGGGTCGCGCACTTGCACGTCTCACTGATCTCGGGTGGGGTGGCGTGCTGCGCGCGCTTTTCGACGGGGCGGGCGCCGATGCGCCGGTCACCGACGCCCTGAGGGATGCCGCGATCCGGGTGCTCACCGACTGGCCATGGGCTCAGCGACCGGCATCCGTCCTCGCGATGCCGTCGCGGCGTCGCCCGCAACGGGTTGCCTCGCTCGCGCGGAGCCTCGCCGAAGTGGGTCGGCTGCCGTTCCTCGGGAGCCTTCCGACCCGCAATGGCGGCCCGTCCGGCGAGCCGGGCGGGAACAGCGTGTTCCGGCTCGCCGGACTATGGGATCGATTCGACGCCTCCGGCCTCGAGATTCCAGACGGACCGGTGCTGCTGGTGGACGACATCGCCGACAGCCGTTGGACGCTCACGGTCGCGGCGCGCGAACTGCGGCGCGCGGGCGCGACCGCCGTGCTGCCGTTCACCCTCGCGTTGCGGGCGTAGGCGTCAGCTTCGGATGACGCGCGCGGCTATTCCTGCGGAATGGTGGCCGTGTCGATCACGAACCGGAACCTCACGTCGCCACTGACGACGCGGTCGTATGCGGCGGTGACCTCGTCGGCCGAGATCGTCTCGATCACCGCACCGATGCCGTGTGCGGCGCAGAAATCGAGCATCTCCTGCGTCTCGCGGATGCCGCCGATGCTCGATCCCGCGATCGAGCGGCGCGCGCCGACGAGGGAGAACACGCGCAACTGCAGTGGGTTCTGCGGCAGACCGACGAAGACCAGGGCGCCGTCGAGGCGCAGGGTCGACAGGTAACGATCGACCGGGATATCGGCCGAGACGGTGTTGATGATGAGGTCGAAGCGCTTGCGCAGCGCCTTCAGTGCGTCCGGAGATTCGATGGCGAAGTACTCGTCCGCACCGAGCGCCAAGCCGTCGTCCTGCTTGGCGAGGGTGCGGGAAAGCACGGTGACGTGCGCGCCCATCGCATGTGCGATCTGCACCGCCATGTGTCCGAGACCGCCCATGCCGATCACGGCGACGTGCTTTCCCGGTCCGGCGTTCCAGTGCCGCAGGGGCGAGTAGGTGGTGATGCCGGCGCACAGCAGCGGAGCGGCGGTGTCCAGCGGGATGCCGTCGGGGATGCGCAGGACGTAGTTCTCGTCCACCACGATGTCGGTGCTGTACCCCCCGTAGGTCGGGCTTCCGTCGTACTGAAGCCCGTTGTAGGTGCTGACGCTGCCCTTCAGGCAGAACTGCTCCTCGCCCGCCAGGCAGTTCTCGCACTCGCGGCACGAGTCGACGAAGCATCCGACCCCCACGCGGTCGCCGACCGCGTGCTTCGTGACCTCCGCGCCGACCTCGCGGACGACGCCGGCGATCTCGTGACCAGGCACCATCGGGAACATCGAGCGACCCAGTTCCTCGCGTACCTGATGGATGTCGGAGTGGCAGATTCCGGCATACGCGATGTCGATCAGCACGTCATGCGCGCCGACGTCGCGCCGCTGCACGCTGCCACGTTCGAAGGCCTGAGCGGCGGAGTTCACGACGAGAGCGGGCGTTGTGATCGGCATGGGGGAATACTCTCACACGTACGCTCGAGGAGTCCCGCGGGTGGCCGATTTGTCAAGGGCCCCCTTGTCCGCAGGTCCGGCAACTAGCGTCGGCCGCATGGCAACAACTGAGAAGTCCCAGTCCGCAAGCCGTTCGTCGAAGCGATCCGCGCCGGGCGGCGCGGGCGCCGGGGCGACCCGCCGCCAGAACGCCGAGAAGGGGTTCGTGGCGTCGAAGGAGCTCGGCGAGAACATGCAGGCCGTTCTGGTCGACCTGCTCGAGCTGGCGGGGCAGGGCAAGCAGGCCCACTGGAACGTGGTCGGCCGCAACTTTCGCGATACGCACCGCATCCTCGACGAGATCATCGAGGCCGTACGCGAGTTCAGCGACACTGTGGCCGAGCGCATGCGCGCGCTGCACGCGGTACCCGACGGCCGCAGCGACATCGTCGCGGCGACCACGACGCTGCCCGAATACCCCCAGGGTGAGATCGACACGACCGAGACGGTGGATCTGATCACCGTCCGGCTCGAGAGCAGCGTCGGCACGATCCGCGGCGTGCATGACGCGGTCGACGACGAAGACCCGACGAGCGCCGACATACTCCACACGATCATCGAGAAGCTCGAGCAGTTCGCCTGGATGGTCAGCGCCGAGAACCGCACGCCGGCCGCGTCGCGCCCCTGATCCCTGCCGCTCCGGCGCCCCACCTCGAACCGAGGAGGTGGGGCGTCTCCTCCGGGGCTGTCGCGTGGTGTGATGGATACGCTCGTCCCGACCAGATCGCCGACACCACCGTCGCGTGCCGGCGCGCTGTCGCTGCGCTGGAACGAGGCATACAATCGACTGGCCCGGGCTTCTGACCCCCCGCGGGCCCACCTCTCCCATGCGCACTGTTCTCTCCGGTACTCAGCACGCGCTGCGCGCGGGCGCCTACGAAGCCGTCATCGCGAGCGTGGGGGCTTCCCTGCGCTCGCTCACCTGCAACGGACGCGACCTCACGCTGCCGTTCGACGCCGACGAGGTGCGTCCGTCGTACCGCGGCGCGACGCTCGCCCCGTGGCCGAACCGCATCATGGACGGCACGTACACGTTCGGGGGCGTCGAACGCCAGGTCGCCCTCACCGAGCCGGCGCGCGGCCACGCGTTGCACGGACTCGCGGCATGGCTCGACTACGACGCGATCGACAAGGGCTCCAGCCACGTGACCCTCTCGGCCGCGATCGTGCCGCAGACGGGTTACCCGTGGCGCATCGTGATCGAGACGACGTTCTCGCTCGACGCCGACGGCCTCACGCAGACGGTCACCGCGACAAACGAGAGCCCGGATGCCGCCCCCTGGGGCACCGCCTCGCACCCGTACCTGGTCGCAGGCGAGGGTCAGGTCGACGACTGGACCCTCGACCTGCCCGCCGACGAGGTGCTGGCAGTCACGCCCGGCCGGCTGAGCCCGATCGCGCTGCGACCGGTCGAGGCCGACGACCCTGCGCGCTTCGACTTTCGCGAGGCCCGTCAGATCGGCACGGTCGAGATCGATCATGCGTACACCGCGCTCCGCCGCGATGAGGACGGGCGGGCGATCGTGCGGGTGACGGATGCCGCCGGCGCGGGCGTCGAGATGGCGTGGGATGCCGCGTGCCCGTGGGTGCAGGTATACACCTCCGACAAGGGAGTGGGCAAGCCGGGCCACCGCACGGCGCTGGCGGTGGAGCCGATGACGTGTGCCCCCGACGCCTTCAACGCGGACCGCTACGACTACGACGCGGGCCTGATCGTGCTCGAGCCGGGGGCGTCGGCCTCGGCATCCTGGCGCATCTGCGCCCTCGCCTGACCCGACTGCATAGGCGCGAGGTGCTCGTGGCCACAACGACAGAGGGCCCCCGAGTACTCTCCGAGGCCCTCCGTGCTCTGCCTCCGGCCAGGCGCCGGGAGGTTCACAGTTCGATCAGCTGTTGCGCATCTGCTCTTTGAGCTCGTTGCGCGTCTGAACGGAATCGCGCTCGGCTTCCGCCTTCTTCACGTCGGCGTCGGCCTTCTTCTCGTCGATCTTGTCGCCGATGGCGTCAGTGGTGTCTTCCCACTTGTCCTGGATCTTGCGTCCGGCGGTCTCGGCCGTTTGCTTGGCGTCTTCCATGAATCCCATGGTTCGCTCCTTTCGTGAAGGTGACACTGCAGACGCTACGTCTCACCGGTTGCGGCTGCGGGGGGCTTGCGCGGCCGCGTGCAGTTTGCTATCGGTGACGTCGATCCGGATCTGGCACACTCGAACCCATGCGATTCGAGACAACTCTCGTCCTGGTCGGGAGCAACACCGGCATCGAGGTGCCGCCGGCTGTTCTGGATGAGCTCGGCGGCGGCAAGCGCCCCCTGGTCAGCGTGACGGTCAACGACAGCTACTCCTATCGGAGCGCCGTCGCGCCGATGGCCGGCAGGTACCTCATCGCCTTCAGCTCCGACAAGCGTGCCGCGACCGGCTTGGAGGGCGGCGAGGCGATCACCGTCGAACTGACCCTCGACACCGAGCCGCGCACGGTCGAGGTTCCCGATGATCTGGCGGCGGCTCTGGCCGCAGCCGGACTGCGTGACGCCTTCGACAAGCTCGCGCCGAGTCAGCAGAAGGCGCACGTCACGAGCGTCGAGGGCGCGAAGGCCGCCGAGACCCGGGCGCGCCGCGTGGCCGCGGTCGTGGAGAAGCTGTCCTAGAGTCCCCTGCGCGCGCGGCGGTGTGCCCCCTGATATGAGCGGCCCGAACCGAGCCATCGCTTCGGTTCTCGCCGAGATCGCCCCAGCACCGAGCTCGACGAGCCTGGCCCTGATCCCGATCGTGAACATCGGCTTCTTCCTGGTGGGCTTCGGCGACGCCGAATACGCCAAGCGGTCAAGGCGTGGGCATCGCGACGATGAGAAGGGCCCGAGGCGAATCGCCTCGGGCCCTTCTCATCGGTGCGTCGAGTCAGCCCCGCGGCGCGCCGGAGCGCGTGCCGTTGTGCTGTGCGCGGCGTGAGCCGGTCGGGCGCGCAGCCTGAACCGGACGCGGGTTGTGCGCGTGCGCGGGCTGGCCGGTGCCGGTGGAGTAGATCGGTCGCGCGGCGCCGGAACCGGCGGTGGCGTTGCGATCGCGACCCTGGGCGGAGCCCGACGCGTTGCCGCGGCCGCGGCCCTGGCCCTGGGTGGCCTGAGCCGAGCGGGGCTTGGACGAGCGCTGCTGCTGCGGCGCCTGCACCGGAGCGGGGCGTACGTACGCGGCGCGCTCGCCGACGAGCTCGGTGATCGGAGCGGACTCGGCGCCGACCTGCTCGAGCGCAGCGGTGATGCCCGCCTTGCGCAGAAGGTCGGCGACGTCACGGCGCTGCGAGGGGATCGTCACGGTGACCACGGTGCCGGCGGCGCCGGCGCGGGCGGTGCGGCCCGAGCGGTGCAGGTACGCCTTGTGCTCCATGGGCGGGTCGACGTGGACGACGAGCTCCACCTCGTCGACGTGCACGCCGCGCGCCGCGACATCGGTCGCGACCAGCACGCGCACCCCGCCCTTGGCGGGATCGGCGCTGAAGGCGGCGAGGTTGCGCTCGCGGGCAGACTGCGACAGGTTGCCGTGCAGATCCACCGACGGGATGCCGGCTGCCGTGAGCACCTTCGCGAGCTTCTTGGCCTGGTGCTTGGTGCGGGTGAAGAGGATGCGGCGGCCGCGCCCCGAGGCGAGATGCTTGACCAGGTCGGCCTTCTCCTCGTCGCTCACGAGGAAGACGCGGTGCGTCATCTCGCCCTGCGGGACGCTCTGGTCGTCGATCTCGTGGCGAACCTCGTCGCGGAGGAACTTGCGGACCAGGCCGTCGACGCCGCGATCGAGCGTGGCGCTGAACAGCATGCGCTGGCCGCCCTGCGGCGTGGCCGTCAAGATACGGGTCACGCCGGGCAGGAAGCCCAGGTCAGCCATGTGGTCGGCTTCATCGAGAACCGTGATCTCGACGCGGTCGAGGCGCACGACGCCCTGCTTCATGAGGTCTTCGAGCCGGCCGGGGCAGGCCACGACGATGTCCACGCCGTTGCGCAGCGCGGTCTCCTGCGGCTTCTGGCTCACACCGCCGAAGACGGTGGTGACAGTGAGGCCGGCGGCCGCAGCGAGCGGCTGGATGGTCGCGGCGATCTGCGTCGCGAGTTCGCGGGTCGGTGCCAGCACCAGACCACGTGGCCGGCCCGTGGAGCGGCTCGATGCGAACGCGCCGGACAGGCGCGCCACCAGCGGCAGCGCGAACGCGATGGTCTTGCCGCTGCCGGTGCGGCCCCGGCCGAGCACGTCTTTGCCTGCAAGGGAGTCGGGAAGCGTGTCGGTCTGGATCGGGAAGGCTTCGGTCTTGCCCTCACGGGCGAGGACGTTGGCCAGCGGCGCGGGCACGCCGAGGTCGAGGAAAGTAGGCATAGGGATGCTTTCGGGATGGCACGCCGCGAGATGGGCGCTGAGAGGGCGACGGCGCGGGTTCGCGCATCGGTTCGCCGTATGAAATGAGCCGCAGCAGAAAAAGCCGCGAAGCGTGACAACGACGCTGGGCGGAGGAATCCGCCGAGACAACGGTAGCACGCCAGGGTGCGCGTCCCCTGTGCGGCCCGATCCTGGGCATCGGCCCCACACCTCATGAGACTGTTATCACATACCCGGCCCTGCATGTGCCAACGCGTAGTGTGGGCCACAGATGATCGGCGATCCGCCCTTCTCTTTCGCATTTCCCGCACCCGCGGGACGCTCCGACCAGGCAGGTGTCGCGATCACTACAGTCTCCGCTCCCGAGTCCACGCTAGGTCGCGTACGCCAGACGTATGCACGCAAAGACAGCTTCCCCCCGATCACGCAGGCGTACACCAAGGTGTCGCAGGTCGTGCGCGAGACCGGACTGCTCGAGCGGACGCCGTGGTTCTACATCATCGTCGGGATCGCCATCGCCCTCGGTTTCGGCGGAGCGATCACCGGCTTCATCCTGCTGGGCGACAGCTGGTTCCAGCTGCTCATCGCCGCAGCCCTCGGCATCCTGTTCACCCAGGTCGCATTCCTCTCTCACGAGGCCGCCCACCGCACGATCCTCAGTTCGGGGCGCGCCAACGACACCCTGGGTCTGATCCTCGGCAACGGCATCGTCGGCATGAGCCGCGACTGGTGGGGTTCGAAGCACACCCGCCACCACGCCAACCCGAACCGGGTCAGCAAAGATCCCGACATCGAGGTCGACACCATCCGCTTCCTCGAGGTAGACGCCGAGAAGGTCAGCGGGCCCATGAGCCTGATCACCCGGCACCAGGGATGGCTGTTCTTCCCGCTCCTGACGCTTGAAGGCCTCAACCTGCACTTCCTCGCGTTCCGTCACCTGCTCGATTTCCGCCACCCCGTGAAGGACCGCTGGCTCGAGCTCAGCCTGTTGATTCTCCGCTTCGCGCTGGTGCTCACGCCCGTGTTCCTCTTCTTGCCCCTCGGCATGGCATTCGCTTTCGTCGGTGTGCAGATGGCCGTCTTCGGCATCTACATGGGTGCCGCCTTCGCCCCGAACCACAAGGGCATGCCGATCATCGACGCCGACGCGAAGCTCGACTTCTTCACCAAGCAGGTTCGCACCTCGCGCAACGTCTCCGGCGGCTGGTGGGCGACCTGGCTCATGGGCGGGCTCAACTACCAGATCGAGCATCACCTGTTCCCCAGCATGCCGCGTATGCACCTCGCGCAGGCGCGCCAGATCGTGAAGGACTACTGCAAGACGATCGATGTTCCCTACACCGAGACCACGCTGCTGAAGTCCTACGGAATCGTGATCCGCTACCTCAACGACGTCGGGCTCGCCGCTCGCGACCCGTTCGAATGCGGAATCGTCCAGAAGTTCCGCACCAAGGGAATCTGACCCGAGGGCATCCGCTTCACGTCCGGCGCCGATCGCTCCACGCGATCGGCGCCGTCGTGTCTGCGGGCTCGAGCGGCGGACGCCCCGCTCCGCCACCTGATCGCGACTCGCGCGCGCCGCGCGGACGGTACCCTCGTGTCTGGGGAGGTGCACGATGGCGAAGACCTCGGAGGCCGTCGCCGAGGGCGTCTCGATCGCATCCGCAGCTGCGCGGCTCACTGTGCGCAACCACATCCTGGTCGAGACGATCGCCCACGATGAGTCGTTCGACGTGGTGCACCTCGCGACGTTCGCACAGGAGACGCTGGTCGCCCTCGCGGTCGAGCAGGAAGCGGCCGCCGCGCTCGCGCGCAAGCAGCGCAAGAATGCCTGGGGCAGGTTCACCGACCCAGATGGCATGCACGACTATCGCGACCGGGACATTCGCAACCTCCGTAGGCGCGAGAAGCTGCACCGCCGCGTCGCGAAGGAGTTGCGCAACCGCGCTGCCGATTCCGAGTTCGTGCGCCTGATCGTCGAGCAGGCGAGGAATGCCGCCTGGGGCGACGTGGAGGCGAACCTGGAGCGGCGACTGCGTGTGGAGGGCATGCGCCCCGACGTGGACCCGGACTACGACATGATGCGCGGCGCGCGCATGCAAGCGCTGCGCCTGGTGGATCTGCCCAGACTGTCGGCCCATCGGCGCAAACTCGCCGAGGGTGAGGCGCTGCAGGCCGCCGCGCTCGAGGCCGCGCAGGTGGCAGAGCCGGCTGGCGAGTAGGTTCGCGCGGGTGGGTGCCGACCAGGTCGTGCCCGTGGCCGATGGAGCCTCGATTCGGCGGGAGTCCGAGCGTGGGGTATTCTGGACGCTGGTCTGCTCGTGAGGGCGATCATGCGCCCGTAGCTCAATGGATAGAGCATCTGACTACGGATCAGAAGGTTGGGAGTTCGAGTCTCTTCGGGCGCACACTGTGTTGAGACAGTGATCGGGGAAAAGTGCCGGAATTCCGGCACTTTTTTCCGTTTCCGGGGTCTGCCGCGACGTCGCTACGCGCCACAGCACGCCACCCTGCCGACCCTGAAGCCGGGGGAACCGCTCCTCTACCGTGTGCGCGGAGAGTACCTAGTGGTGTAGGTGTGACGGCACGGGCCGCTCGAAGACGTTCTATGTGCGCGAAGCGATCGAGACCCATCTTGATGAGCTCGAGGAGCGATACTGGGCTGACGAGGTCGTCCGCGACTGGGAGTCCTCGGGGAAGAAGTCGCGGCCCGCGGGTGAGCTGTGGGATGAGTTGGACGTGTGACGCGCGGGGGGCTTGAAACCTCCGCACAGTTCGACAAGGCGGCACGCAAGCTCGACCGACAGGTGCTGCGACGCATCAAGACCTACCTGGATGAGGTCTGCGAACTCGAGGACCCGCGCGCCCGCGGCAAGGGTCTGACAGGCGATCTTGTCGGCTATTGGCGGTACCGGATCGGCGACTATCGTGTGATCGTCGAGATCCGCGACAGCGTGCTCGTGATTGTTGCGATCGGGCTCGGGCATCGCTCCGACATCTACTGATCAGTCGTGGTTGGCCGCGGGGCTTGAGTGCCGAGGACGCCGCGATCTCCGGGATGGCCTACGACGCCGTGATCTCCGGGATGGCCTACGACGCGGTGCTGCGCAACATCGCAGTGATCGGCGAAGCCGCAAGTGCGTTGCCGAACGAGTTCAAGACTTCGCGTGCTGGTGTTCCGTGGCCGGCGATCGCGGGGATGCGCAACATCGTGGTCCATGAACACTTCCGGGTCGACCGCGACGTGATCCCGGACATCATCGACACCCGCCTGAGCGCGGTTGCCGAGTGGTTGCACAAGGATTCTCGGCTGACCACGGCTATGTGTGCACCGATGTGTGAACCCGGCCAGTTGTACCGCGGTAGTCAACGACTTCTCGGCCGAGATCCGTGTTCGGGTGAGTCGGGACTCGGTGTCCAAGTACGCGGGGGCAGCGGATTTCTCACCGGCCATTGCGGATGCGTTTCAACTGGGTGTTCGCGCCCGAAGTAGCCAAGCCCTGCCTCAGCGGGCGGCGATCTCGGCATCCATGACGTGCACGAGAGTGTGGGTGCCCGCCGAGATCGGCCGGCGGGCACCCCGGATCAGTCGCCTACCGGCGCTTCGGTTGTCCCCACGGGGGCGACGGCATATCCCATCGGGCGGGGCGCGCCGTTGCTGAGGATGTAGTCGGTCGCGCGCCTCGGGGAGCGTCCCGCGCGCACGTGCTGCGGCCACTGCGCCCACAGATCGACGTTCGGTACGAACTGCCAGAACCGGCCTGATCCCCACCGGTCGAAGAACCGGCTGTGCTCCGCCTCTGTCAGTTCGTGCCGCTCGAGGCGCAGCTCGAGGTCCTGGCACAGCAGGTAGTAGTCGGTCGGGGTGAATCCGACGGCGTGCAGCTGCCGTGCGAGGTCCTTCCACTTCCGCGGCGCCGCGGTGCCACCGCGGAGCATGCCCGGTGCGATGCTGAGCATCAGCGTGACGCCGGGGAACCACGGCGCGTAGTCGACCATGTACCGCGACCAGAGCGGCCGGTCCGAGTCGGGGACATCACCCCAGCCGTTGGTGGGCGACAGGTCGTCGGGGTCGCTGTCGGCGGTGAGGAGAGTGAACATGATTCGTCCTTTCGGGATGCGTCACCACCCACCCGGCGCCATGAAAGGAGCGGGTGCCGCAGAGGACCATCCATCGACTTGCCCGCGCGCGGTCGCGCCGGGCCGGTTCTTCCCCTGGGGCACCCCACTCAATGCGGAGGGTTGCCGGGCAGCCGGCCAGGTACCGACAGCTACCACTCTTGAACCTGGACAGAATCTAGCACCGAGGGGCGACATCGGCACCGAGTAAACCCCACTAACAGTGTGGGACCCTTCACCCTGTCAAAGACGGAAACGGTCGAATCGGGCGACTGACGGTGGTTCTGCAGCTGATCATCAAGAAGCGCCCCCCTTTGCCAGAATCACCACTCAGCGTTTCGCCGTGGTGGATCCGGTTCTTCGCTGAGGGGGTGACGTCGCCAGGCAGACGACGTCACCACGGCGTGAGGACTGCATGCTGTTGGTGCCTGCCCGCTACATCCAGCTGCGAGCAAGACGCTCACGCTCGGGAGAGCGCGACGGCTCTCCCAGACCACGTCAGCCTGTCGTCGCTCGCGAGGTACTCGATGTGAGATGCGGTCTCGGAGAGCGCGCTGATCAGGTTTCCACCGTCGAGCCCCTCCCACCCCCTCGACCATGTCAGCCGCTCCGCGATCTGCCACACCGTGAGTTCGGACGCGCCCGCGAGCACGTCGATGATCTCCTGGGCGCGCTCCTCGTGGTGGGCGTGCAGGTCGCGTGAGCGCTGGGCGAGGCCGTGGAAGCGATACTCGTGTGCGGGACACACCTCGAAGTCATCCCACGGGATCATGGCCTCGAGCGATGAATAATATGCCCGGAGGGCGTTGCTGTTGTCCTGCCTCGTGCCCAGGCCGACGTTCGGCGTGATCCTCGGCAGGACGTGATCGCCGGTCATGATCAGGCGATCATCGAGGTCGACCAGGCAGATGTGGCCCGCAGTGTGGCCGGGTGTGGCGATGACGCGCACGTTACGGCCCGGGAGTGCGAGAAGATCCCCGTCCTCGAGCAGTCGAGTGGGGCGCGCGAGCCGAGACATGCTGGCGAGCATCCGCGGACTGGCCGAAAGCGACTCGCGCGCAGCGTCGGGCACACCCCAGCGGTCGAGCGCGGTGCCATCATCTCCCGCGGATTCGACGGCAAAGCGTTCGAGCGTGCGTGCTTCCACCGGGTGCATCCCGATCCATGCGCCGGTGCATTCGGCGAGGTGGCTCACCATTCCGAGATGATCCGGATGAAGGTGGGTCGATACGACCCCGATGATCGAGTCGAAGCTCAGCCCCGCCGCGTCGAGCCCGGCGGCCATCTGGTCCCGCCCCTCGGCGCTATCCCAGCCGGGATCGATGACGACGCACTCGTCCTCGTCGTTGGTCAGGAGGTAGGAGAGCGTGTAGCGCACCGGATTGCCGGTGAATCCGATCGGCACCGACCACACGTGCGGCCCCACCTGCTCGACTGGCGGCATCGACTTCTCAAGCCATGCTGCTTTCTGGATGGTGCCTGTGATGGTGATCGACACGCGTCTCGTCTCATCCTCGTCCGACTCGGGCTTCGCACTCGCCGCCGACCTGTTCGGCCCTAGTACAGGGGTCGGCGCCATAGGCCATTATGGTCCCATTGCGGTCGTCGTCTCGCCTCCTCGCCGTCGGCGTCGGACCCTCGAGCTCGCACACGGTCGGACCCATGTGTGCCGCCCACGACTTCGCCGCGCCTGCGTGTGGGCGGCCTCCCCGAGCGGGTCGAGCGGGTGACCTGCACTCTTCACGGTTCCCTCGGCGCGACCGGGCTCGGCGTGGACGCACTGGCCCGGGACCAACTGCTCTGTCGGGGGTACCGGCGCTGGGCAAGAATGGAGGAAACGGAAAGGGGCCACATCATGGCTGACCGCAATTACACACTGTTCATTGGCGCATACGACGACGAGGCTTCCGCGCGAGCGGATTTCGCAACGATCAAGGATTTGGACGACCTGGCTGTTGAAGCCGCCGTGGTTCTCTCGCGGGATGCCCAGGGCAAGGTCGAGGTCAAGGAGCACGGTGGCGGGCTCATCAGCCGCGGCACCGCGATCGGCGCCGTCGGCGGCCTCGTCGTGGGACTGTTTGCACCTCCATTGCT
>WOYI010095118.1_pt1 | contig 16697 bp, 13 predicted proteins | sample 6423411 | NCBI WGS metagenome assembly WOYI01 (sample SAMN13441803, study PRJNA592873) | oil field metagenome | biome: oil field; feature: oil-well bore; material: oil-contaminated soil; isolation source: oil-contaminated soil from oil-well borehole | place: Germany: Wietze | collected 2016-10-18 ...
ACTCTTATGTTGATGCCCATGCCCTAACCCTGCGCTCAAGCGGGACGCGCCAAAAACGGCGCGCCCCCTAGCTCCACGTTGAGGCTGTAGAAAAACCCATTTTTCACCCGAAGATGGTCGTAAAAATGGCGCAGGTTGCCAAAGACCGGCTCGACGGTGGCGAAACGTCTGCCGTAAGGGTCTGCTGTAAAGTGCCCGCGTAAAGTGCCCGGCCCAACTCGGAATCGATGGCCTGCTTCATCCAAAAGCCATCGGCCGAACCAACGATGCATACAGTATCTTTTAATCAAAGGCGTTTAAGCTGAAAATCCGCCAGACCGTGCGCTTAAAGCGCGGCTGCCGAACGATAGTGGCGTATCGCCAGCGCCGAGTTTTCCAGTTGATCAAATAATTGCGCCAGTTCGATATGTGTCGCTCGTTGCGGCTGAATGGCCAGCGCCGCTTCCAGATAACTCTGCGCCTTGCCCCACAATTGTTGCTGGCGACATAAGCGCCCCAGTGCAAGCAACAAGGCACTATCTCGGGGGTGTTGTGTGAGCCATTTTTCTGCCTGGGCGATCCGCCCGATGAGATCCCCGCCAGTGCATTGCGCGTAGACCTTTACCAGATCATCTTCCCAATGCGCTTGCAATGCCTGCTCAATAATTTGTTGTGCTTCAGCGCTTGCGTTGGCGGCTATCAAAGCAAGCGCTGTTTCGCGTGCCAATAATGGCTCTTCACGATCACGTGCATCCAACGAGCGCCAGTAGCGCAGCAACCCTTCTTTATTGCCTTGCAGATCGCGCAGCGATTCACGCAGCACACTGCTGCGTAACGGCAACGCTTGTTCGGGCGTCAAGGCCTTGTGTTTTTCCAGCTGGCGTACCAGCTTGGCGACTTCACTCCAATGGCCCAGTCCGCGTTCAGCACGCAACGCCAAGCGTAGCGCAGCGATGTGGCGTCCGCCATTCAGGGCCAGCATCTGCAAGGTGGCACGCGCATCCGCAAAACGCCGCTCTTCCAGCGCAAACTCGGCTTCAACCATAAGCCGTGCAGCCTTGAAGCCTTGATCATCCGCCGCGCGCACACGGTCAGCCCATAAGGCTTCACGTTCAGCATCGCGCAGATTATGTGCCGCCCGCCAAGCAAGCAAGGCAGCAGCACCGGGGACGGGGTGATCAGCCCAGGCTTTTTCTGCACTGCGCAGCGCGTGACCAAATCGACCCTCTTGCAACAAGCGCGCCGCTTCAAAATGAGCGGTAGTCGCTTTATGCAGCCGCTGGCGTTGCCGAAATGCAGCAACAGCCCGAGGTAATGCCAAGGTGCTACTAACCAGGCGAACCACCCAGTACAAAAGAATAAAACCGACAATGGCTAAGAGCAGAAAAAAGTTCAGCGATACTTCTGCGCGCCAGGGGGGCATTACCAAGAGCACATAGCCTGCGTTGTAGCGCGCTGCCACAGCCAACCCAACCGCCAACGCTGCCAGCGTCAATAACCAGAATAGGGAACGCATGGCCCTACCTGCTCACGCCGCGATCGCGGGAAAGTTTGAGATTTCGTACAGCGGCCAATGTTTCACCCAGTGATGGAAGATTAAAACCGACATCCGTAGCCGCCAGTGCGTTAAGTGTTTTTCGCGCGGTGACGACCGATGGCGCACGCACATCAAAATAGCGATCCAACAAGGCTTGCGTCTGGATGGTTTCATCGCGAAAGGTTTTACCATCACGTTGAAGTAGCGCCAACCGCGCATTGAGTAAGCGCAGCTTGAGATTCTCGCGCAAAAAGAAACTCTGGCTAGGCGAGAGCAAAGCCGGATCACGCTCTTCAATGCGCTCAATACGCAACAGCTGATACAGTTCATGCCATACATCGGAAACCAATGCCTGCCAGTAGCTGCGATTAATGAACGATGCTGGCGCGGCGCCCGAGGTGGATGCCACAGGCGTATTTTGGGGCCGGTGTTCAAATGCCAGAGGCAAGGTATCCACCGCGCTCACAACGCTTTCAATTTTCAACGCCAGGCCTGTCAGATCGGCACCCGGCGTGGCTTTTAACCGCGCAATATCACGCGCAAGCAAACGCCGCAAGGATATAAACTGCGGCTGCAGTTCCTTTGCCAGACGTGCATCGGCATTTTCCAAAGCGATGAGTGCTGTTTCGACATTCCCGGCAAACTGCAACTGCTGCATCGCCAGGGTAATGGCTTGTTCAACCTCGGCTAATAAACGCTGATCGCGACTACTGGACATTTCCTGGTACATGGATTGCAACGCCACCGACTGGCTCTGTATTTCCGCCAGCCGCTCTTCGAGCAAAGCCACTTTAGCTTGCACCGTGAGCGCGGCATCCTGGGCTTGCTTGGCCAGAAAGCGCGTCTCTTTAGCTGCTTGATCATTCTCGGTCAGCCGATGCGCAACCTCTTGCTGAATGGCCGAGATTTGCTTGCGGCTATCAATCCACTGGGCCAGTATCAGCGCCAATAAAATCAAGAAGGCCCAGATCGACGGACGAGACAATAACCGTCTTCTGTTGGGTGGCAAAGGCAGTGTTTGCGTTAATAAAGCGTTATTTTCATGTTCCATGATGTGCGTAGTATTGCATGAGTTCTGCCATCAAACCATCGTCCCCTGGGGCGGTGGGAATAATCTGTTGCAGCCCCAGCGCACTGGCTTGCGCGGCAATGCGCTGATGCGTAACAAATACAGGCGTCTTTTTTAACCAGGCCTGCCCCAAATGGCCAATCATTTCAAAAAAATAGCGCAAACTCTCACTGCTGGTCAGCGTCACCGCGTCCAGCGTACCTGCTTCCCAATGCTTCAATAACGGGCCAGGGTCAGCCTTTGAAGGCAGGCGCCGATAACATGTCACATGATGTACGTCTGCGCCACGCGCAGTGAGGGTTTCGCTGAGTAGGTCGCGCCCCGTATCCCCACGAAAAATAATGATGCGCCGACCCGCTACTACGGCCAGCTCAGGCAATTCAAGCAGGGCTTCTGAATCAAAGCGCAACGCAGGCGATATCACGTGGGTGACACCCCGGCGCAGGAGCGCCTGTTCACTCATTTTGCCCAGCACGATGGCGGGTAAATGCGCAGGCCAGGCTCGTCGCGGCAAAATGATATCCAGCGCTTTTTCAATGGCGTTCGGGCTGACAAACACGGCCAGATCATAGGCGTCTAACGCAATCGCTGCTGCCAGCACCGAGGTGATGTCTGTACAGTCATGGATCTCCAACACCGGAAAAAACACCGGGTGCGCGCCTTGCTCCACGAGCAAGGTCGCCAGGTGCTCAGCCTGCCCGGACGGGCGGGTAATGACTACATGCCGCCCTCTGAGAGTCATGTCTGCCCCACCCAGTTTCAGGCGAGACTTGAAAGAATCGATTCAGCACCTGCCGCGCGCAAGGCATCAGCCAGGTTTTGCCCCAACGCTTCCGGCTGAGCCACTACCCCGCTCAGCTCTGCATGTGCCATGCGCGTGCCATCGGGTGTGGCGACAAAACCGCGCAGCCAAATTGCATCGTCACGCATTTTTGCGTAAGCCCCCAGCGGCACCTCACAACTGCCGCCTAAAGCACGCGCCATGGCACGCTCGGCACGCACACAGGCGGCTGTGGCTGCATCATGCAACGGTGCCATCCAGGCAGCAATCTCGGGTCGGCTCGCCAGCGCCTCAATCCCCAGCGCACCTTGTCCTGGTGCTGGCAAAGAGTCTTCTGCCGTCAACACTGAGCGAATGCGCGCACCCAGGCCCAGACGCTTCAAGCCTGCAGCAGCCAGAATAATGGCGTCAAACTGCCCTTCGTCCAGCTTTCTTAAACGCGTATCGAGATTGCCGCGCAAGGGCGAGACGGCCAGATAAGGAAAGCGGGCATGGAGCTGCGATTCGCGACGCAAACTAGAAGTACCCACCACGGCACCCGGCGGCAACTCGTCGAGACTGGCGTATTTATTGGAAATAAACGCATCCTCGGGCACTTCACGCGGACCGATGGCAGCCAGGGTAAACGCCGCCTCCATTTGCATTGGCACGTCTTTCATTGAGTGCACGGCAATATCGGCCACACCTTCCAGCAAGGCTGTCTCCAGCTCTTTGACAAACAATCCTTTACCGCCGATTTTAGCTAGGGGACGGTCAAGTATTTGATCGCCACGCGTTGTCATGCCCAGCAAATTCACCTCGCAGGAGGGATAGCATTGCTGCAACAGCGTGCGGACATGCTCAGCCTGCCAGAGTGCAAGACGAGATTCACGAGTCGCGATGATCAAGCGCGATGGTGGCGAAAGCGGCGAAAGCGGCGAAGGCAGTGGTATTGATAAAGAGTCAGAAGTCATCACAAGGATCTAGCGCGTGTAAAAAATTCGGGGCCATGTTGGTACCCGAAGAACAAAAATCCATCAGTCATGAGTTTATCATTGCACCATGATTGTCTGCGTTAAGCGCTATGCCGCCGTATCACCAGCGCCGACTTTTCGTTGCCGCCACACTCAACCAATCGACTGCACAACTGAACGCCTATAACGCCATGATTACAGCCAATCTTTCCAGTGAAGACAAAGAGGCACCCTTACGCGAAGATATTCGCTTTCTTGGTCGCCTCCTGGGTGACACCCTGCGCGAGCAGGAAGGCAACGATGCCTTTGCTACGGTTGAGCACATTCGCCAGCTAGCGATCCGTTTTCACCGCCATGACGATCTGGTTGCACGCGATCAACTGGAAGCACTGCTCACCGCATTGCCTAACGAGCATACGACTCAAGTTGCACGAGCCTTCAGCTATTTTTCGCATCTCGCTAACATCGCAGAAGATCAACACCATCTGCGCCGCTCCCGCGCGCACGCACTCGCGGGAGCCAAACCCCGCGAAGGCAGCCTTGAAAACGCGATTGCCCGCGCACAAGAGGCCGGTATTGACGCCCACGTTCTGACTGATTTCTTTGCGCACGCAAAAATTTCCCCTGTCCTCACGGCGCACCCGACGGAAGTTCAGCGTAAAAGCATTCTTGATTGCCAATGGGAAATCGCCCGCTTGCTTGAGGCACGCGACCGTAGCAAGCTCACCCCGGATGAAATGCAAGAAGATGAAGAAGCCATTCGTCGTGCCGTGCTGACGCTATGGCAAACCCGTATGTTGCGTCGGGCCAAGCTTTCCGTTGCAGACGAAATTGCCAATGCGCTAACGTTCTATGACACCACCTTCTTGCATGAACTCCCCAAACTCTATAACCGGCTGGAAGACCATCTTGCGCTCATCGTGCCTGACTGGCCAAAAGAGGAACTGAAACCATTTTTACACCCCGGCTCGTGGATCGGTGGCGACCGCGACGGCAATCCTTTTGTTACCGCAGATGTCTTGCTGGCCGCAGTACGTGCGCAAAGTCGCAAAGCCCTCGGCCATCAGCTGGAACAGCTCCATCGACTGGGCGCGGAGCTATCTCCCGCGTCATCCCTGGTCAAGATTTCCGATGCGTTAAAAGAGCTGGCAGCCCGCTCGCCCGATCACAGCCCGCATCGCGATGACGAACCTTACCGTCGCGCCATTGCCGGAATGTATACCCGCCTGGCCGCCACCGCACAGCAACTGGATGAGCTCGAAGCCCCGCGCCACCCGGTGGGTTCTGCCGAGCCTTATGCCGATGCTGCCGAATTTGCCGCAGATCTGGATATTCTGCATGCCTCGTTAATAAACCACAAAGCGACCCTGCTCGCGCGTGGCCGCTTGCGCCACCTTCGCCGCAGTGTTGCCATTTTCGGCTTTCACTTGGCACCTCTCGATCTGCGCCAAAACTCCGAAGTACATGAGCGCACCGTAGCCGAGCTACTTGCCATCGCCTGCCTGGGAATAGATTATCTCGCGCTGGATGAAACGGCTCGCGTCAAATTATTGCTTGATGAACTCGCCACGCCCCGGCCGCTTACTTCACCTTCTGTGACTTACTCGGCTGAGACACAAAGCGAGCTGGACATCTTGCATACGGCCCGCCAGATTCATCAGCGCTATGGTCAAGCATCGATCGAAAACGTCATCATTTCCAAAGCCAGCAGCGTATCCGACATGCTCGAAGTAGCGGTACTGCTCAAAGAAGCCGGGCTGTTACGGCCGCTGAACCATACGCTCGATGTGCATATCGTGCCCTTGTTCGAAACCATCGATGACCTGGAAAACGCAGCGGCTGTCATGGATCAATTATTGTCCTTGCCTCTGTACAAGCAGCTGTTGGCAAGCCGCGGCAACTGGCAGGAGATCATGCTGGGTTATTCCGACAGCAACAAGGATGGCGGATTTTTGACCTCAGGCTGGGCCTTGTATCGCTGTGAGATTGCACTCACTGCAGTATTCGCTCGTCATGGCGTTCGCCTGCGACTGTTTCACGGGCGAGGTGGCTCGGTGGGTCGTGGTGGCGGGCCGAGTTATCAGGCAATTCTTGCCCAGCCGCAAGGCGCAGTTCAAGGACAGATACGCATTACCGAGCAAGGCGAAGTCATTGCTTCAAAATACGCCAACCCTGAACTCGGCCGCCGTAATCTGGAAATCCTTGCTGCTGCCACGCTCGAAGCCACGCTGCTGCCACGGGTGTTTGACAATCCGCCGACAGAATTTCTTGCTGCCATGGAAGCACTCTCAAACAGTGCCTTTAATGCCTATCGATCACTGATTTATGACACACCAAACTTTGAACAGTATTTTTGGGAATCGACCGTCATTTCAGAAATTGCTTCTCTTAACATTGGCAGCCGTCCCGCCTCACGCAAACACAGCACGGCGATTGAAGATTTACGAGCCATTCCGTGGGTGTTTTCCTGGGCGCAGTGTCGTCTCATGCTGCCAGGCTGGTTTGGCTTTGGTGCCGCCGTAGCGGAATGGAAAGCCAAGCATGGCGACACCGGCATGCAATTGCTTTGCCGCATGAATCAGGAATGGGGATTTTTTCGCACGCTGCTGTCCAACATGGACATGGTGCTAGCCAAAAGTGATATCGCCATTGCAGAACGCTATTCGCAACTAGTTACGGATGAAACCTTGCGCCAAGCCATTTTCCCGCGCCTGAAAACCGAGTGGCAGGCAGCCATTGATGCACTGCTTGAAATTACACAAACCAGCGAGTTGCTTGAAAGCAATCCGCTATTAAAACGCTCTATTCGTAATCGCTTTCCGTATATCGACCCGCTCAATCACCTGCAAGTCGAACTACTGCGCCGTTTTCGCGCAGGGACTACAGATGAAAAAGCACAGCGCGGCATTCACCTGAGCATCAACGGCATCGCTGCTGGATTACGCAACAGCGGCTAAATTCTGCCAGATTGGATCAGCTTGTCGGCAAGCGTTGGGGCGCTTGCGCTTGCGCGTTCGCTTCGACCCAGCGCTTGATGCGATTGGCGTCACCAACTCGGGTCATTTTGCCCACAGAATCGAGCAGGACAATGATGGTGGGTTTACTGTTGATCCAGGCCTGCATCACCAGACAACGCCCTGCCTCGTTGATATACCCGGTTTTCGACAAACCGATCTGCCATGCCGGACTTTTGACCAGTGCATTGGTGTTATGAAATTGTTGCGACCGCCCGGCGACATTCACTTCTTCTTCCACTGTCGTCGTGAACTCACGGATCAACGGATATTGGTGTGCCGCACTCACCATCTTGGCCAAATCATGCGAGCTGGAAACATTTAATGCCGTTAGCCCGGTTGGGTCAAAAAAACGCGTGTCGTTAAGACCCAGCATTTTTGCCTTGACATTCATTGCAGCAACAAAAGCTTTTTGCCCCCCTGGATAATGGCGAGACAAAGCCGAAGCCGCACGATTTTCTGAAGACATCAGCGCGAGGCGCAACATTTCTTCTCTTGACAACTTTGCCCCCACGCTGAGGCGTGAGTGCGTGCCTTTCAAGAGATCCACGTCTTCCACGCCTATGGTCAAGGTTTCTTTAAGATCCGGGCTGGCGTCCAAGGCCACCATGGCCGTCATCAATTTGGTAATTGATGCAATAGGCAATACCGCATTCGCATTTTTTTCATATAACACGGCACCGGTCGCCTGGTCCTGCACCAGCACAGCAGAAGACCCTAAAGCGAGCACTTGCGAATCGCTTAATAAAGGCGATGAACCCTGCCTTGAATACCTGATATGAGTCATCACTCGAGCATGTTTTTTCGACTTCGACTTCAGCTGTGCAGTTGATTTTTTCAGCGGTGCAGCTGATTTGACATGTTTGCCATGCTTTTTAACCGCAGCATCGGCTGTCAGCGGCGTGACACCCAGGCCAACAACGGCTGTTGCAAGCAACATGAGGAGTGCTTTTTTCATAAAAAACATCCTGTTATCCTTTTGCTAAATGCTAATGGAACAATAATAACACTTATCTTTAATAAATTTAGATGGTTATATCGGCCATCTCAACTTGAATCTTAGACTTTTTCCTTGAGATTGCCATAACCTTCTGTCGTCTCGATATCCAGAAATTCAATAACTTTTTCGCGCTGTAATAACGTGTCACGATAACCAAGCTCAATCAAGGCGCAAGTGTACGCTCGTTCAAAGAGTAAATAGCTAATCAACGCCCCACCATTGCGGTTCATGGCGCCGATCCCGCGCAACAACATTCTGATCGGCCAAGGCAGTGTCCAGGCATGTCTCGCCGCCAAATGATCAAGTCGCTCAGAAGGTGAAATCACCAGCACCTCGATCGGGCGCAGGGTGGTTCCCTGCTGTTGGCCTATCGCTTCGGGTATCAGTGTAATCGTGTGATTTATGCGAATCAGCCGTTCCAGGTCCGCAGATAGGCTATCCAGAAAAATACTGGACAATGCATGCCCCGCGATCTGCGCCAGCGAAGGATAAGACGTCGTACGGGGACGAGAATACTCCTCATGCAAACGGCCTCCACCGATCACCAGGACTTTGTCTGCTCCAAGATGGATAGCAGGTGAAATAGGCGCTGTTTGCCGCATCGATCCATCCCCAAACCATTCGCGATTAACTTTCACGGCAGGGAACACAAAAGGAATCGCGCTTGATGCCAGCAGATGATCCAGATTCAACTTGACATGCGCCCCTACCCGCTGGCTTCGCTGCCAAGGCTCAAGATCAGGGCGCCCCTGAAAAAATGTCACACTCTGTCCGCTCGAATAACCAGAACAGGTAATGCTCACTGAATGCAACACCTGGCTTTCAATCGCCCGCTCAATTCGACTCAAGTCCAGACTATCGGTTAACAATTGGCGCAGAGGTGCATTGTCAAGCAATGAGCGCGGAGCGCGATGTGTCGCCCACCCAAACATCAGCGCAGCCAGCCAGCGCGCGCCCGAACCTGCCACGCCCAAAACATCCGTGCGATACACCTGGTGGGCATGAAAATGCTCCCACACGTGACATAAATGATCGACACCCGCACCAAAATTTTCAGCCCAGGTTGCCATCGTGGCGGCATTAATCGCACCCGCTGAAGTGCCACAAAGTATCTGAAATGGATTACGTCGCGGCTCGGGTAGCAACTCGCGCACTGCCTTGAGGACGCCCACTTGATATGCTGCCCGCGCACCACCACCGGTAAGAATCAATGCAATTTTAGGCGGCTGCTTAGTCATTTTTTCGCATTTATCACGTGCAGCATGTTGAGATGTGTTGAGGTCTATTCAAAGCCTAATTCTAACGCCGTGTCACCAGCGCCGACTTTTGGCAAAGCCCCCATTCCGCGACGTGGAATCCATGTTTTTGAATGCTTGCAGTTTGCGCCGAGCACCCCTTCACACACAACCGTCAGGCGATCATCAAGTACGCATCATGATATAGTTAAGAAATAAATAACTTTTCCTGCTTGCCAGCAGCCTGATGCTCACCCCGCATCAATGCAGCATCTGTGGCACCATGAATTGCAGCTACTGCAAGTGACCATGGTGGCGCGGACAACCAAAAGTCCGGTGATCCCTACCCCTTGATCCCTTCGCTTTCTGGTGCCAAGCAGCGCGTTAATATAAAAATGAACGATTTAACCTTTGGAGACCCCTTGCCTCATGAACAAATCATCTTTGACCGCTACCCCCAGCTATATTAAACATGCCAAACTCAAAGCGTGGGTTGCGGAAGTCGCTGCACTCACTGAGCCCGATCAAATCATGTGGTGTGACGGTTCGGAAGAAGAAGCCAACATCCTGTTTGAACAAATGGTCGCCGCAGGAAGCATGAAGCGGCTCAACCCGGCCAAACGTCCGAATTCCTACCTTGCGTTGTCTGATCCCTCAGATGTCGCCCGTGTGGAAGACCGTACCTATGTGTGCACAACGGATCCGGAGGATGCCGGCCCCAATAACAATTGGGAAGACCCGTCCAAAATGAAAGACACGCTGCGCAGCCTTTTCAAAGGTTGCATGCGTGGCCGCACACTGTATGTAATTCCCTTCTCGATGGGTCCGATCGGCTCACCTATCGCACATATCGGTGTTGAACTTTCCGACAGCCCGTACGTGGTTGTCAATATGCGCATCATGACGCGCATGGGTCGTGCTGTGTTCGACCAACTGGGCAGTGATGGTGAATTTGTTCCCTGTCTGCATAGCGTGGGCCATCCACTAGAACCCGGACAGCCGGATGTTAAATGGCCATGCAATGCAACCAAATATATCTGCCACTTTCCGGAAACGCGGGAAATCTGGTCGTTTGGTTCCGGTTACGGTGGCAATGCGTTGCTTGGCAAAAAATGTTTTGCCTTGCGCATCGCCTCAACCATGGCCCGTGACGAAGGCTGGCTGGCCGAACATATGCTGATCCTTGGCGTTGAATCCCCTGATGGACAAAAGTCCTATGTTGCTGCGGCCTTTCCATCCGCCTGTGGCAAAACCAACTTTGCCATGCTGATTCCGCCGCAAAGCCTGGGTGGTTGGAAAGTCACCACCGTGGGCGACGATATTGCCTGGATCAAGCCAGGAAAAGATGGGCGGCTCTACGCAATCAATCCAGAAGCTGGCTTTTTCGGTGTCGCCCCCGGCACCTCGGAAAAAACCAACTTCAACGCCATGGCGACACTGAAGGAAAACATCATTTTCACCAATGTCGCCCTCACCGATGATGGCGATGTGTGGTGGGAAGGCATGACCAAAGAGCCCCCCGCGCATTTGATCGACTGGCAAGGTAAGGACTGGACACCGGAAGATGGTAAAACCGGTCGCAAGGCAGCACATCCCAATTCGCGCTTTACTGCACCCGCTGCACAATGCCCTTCGATTGATCCCGACTGGGAAAGCACCGCTGGCGTACCGATTTCAGCCTTCGTATTTGGCGGCCGCCGCGCCACCACTGTGCCACTCGTCTTTGAAGCCTTCAACTGGAACTATGGGGTCTATATGGCAGCGACCCTGGGCTCGGAAACAACCGCTGCTGCCACCGGCCAGCAAGGCATCGTACGTCGCGATCCCTTTGCCATGCTGCCTTTCTGCGGTTATCACATGGGTGACTATTTCAATCACTGGTTAAAAATTGGTCATCAGGTGGAACACGCGCCACGTATTTTCACGGTCAACTGGTTCCGCCAGGATGCCCAGGGAAACTTCATGTGGCCAGGCTTTGGCGAAAACATGCGCGTGCTGAAATGGATCGTCGAGCGCAGCCGTGGGCGTGTCAATGCCAAACAAACGGCCTTGGGATGGGTGCCCCGCTTTGAAGACCTCGATTGGGGCGGCAATGCAGAGGTTTCCAAAGACGCCTTTGAAGCGCTCGCTGCCATTGACACAATAGCTTGGCGTGAAGAGCTTAAACAACATGGCGAATGGTTTGAGAAGCTAAAATCCCGCATGCCACAGCAGCTCATGCTCAAGCGCGAGCTATTTGAACTCGCACTGGATGACTAGCCTGTCAACACGTTTAGTCCAATCCTGCCACACTTCAATTGTTCGCTAATCGTTAACGGTTAGCGTTTGAGACCTCGCTGTTACTGTGGTAACGGCGAGGTTTTTTCTTAAATGCCTGACCGCTGCCAGTCAATCTGTGCTGGCAGCGCGCCGCGCAAGGCGTTACACATCACCACCGCCTGAGCTGAACGCAAGTCATTCCGTGTGAGCACTTTTTCTGTCGCCGACCAGGCAGAATCGTCCAGCAACACACTGCGCATTACACCCGGCAATAGACCGCAAGCCAACGGCGGGGTGTACCAGTGACCAGCGAGCTTTACAAACACGCTGCTGCGCGCGCCCTCGGTCAGCTCTCCTTGATCATTGAAAAACAGCACATCAAAAGCGCCTGCGGCTTCGGCCCTTCGCCACGCTGCATCGTAATCTGCCCGATGGGTAGTTTTATGTCGCAAAAACAGAGAATTCATTTTCACCGGCGCCTCGCCCAGCAACACGGTCACGGGAACAGGCATGTCTGCTAGTAGTGCAAGCTGTATATCCAGCCCCCCTGACGGCTTGAGTGCCAAGCGTAACCGATGCGACAGGTGCATAGATAAGCCCGCACAAGCCTGCGCAATCGCTTCACGTATCTTGCCTTCATCATAAGGAAAATCAAAATACCGTGCCGAGGCAGCTAAGCGTTGCAGATGTCGCTCAAGATGAGGACAACCGGCTTCTGTGGCGAGCATTGTCTCGAACAACTCGAATTCATGCATGAGTCCTGTTAAAAACACACCTTTTAATGCACATTCGCGAAACTCGGCATCTGCCGTGCTGTCCTGCACGATACCCGCACCCACACCCATTTCTCCTCTTCGTCGTCCATCTTCATCGGGTGCGTCGAGCAACAGCGTCCGAATCGGAACTGACAAACAAAAATCACCCATCAACTGCCCCTGCGGGGGTACATCAAACCAGCCCAGCGCGCCCGTGTAATAACTCCGTGGCGAAGTTTCCAATGCGTGAATGATGTCGAGCGTCCGTCGTTTGGGCGCACCGGTAACAGACCCGGCCGGCAATAACGCCGCGAGCACATCGTGCAAATTACAAGTAGGCGCAACCCTCGCCTCTACCGTGGAGGTCATTTGCAAAACCGTGCCATAGCGCGCGACATGAAATAGCTTCGGCACACACACCGTACCCAGCTGCGCCACACGACCGAGATCATTGCGCAACAAATCGACAATCATCACATTTTCAGCACGAGTTTTAGGGTCATTCGCCAGATGCCTTGCGTTAAGCGCATTCTCTGCTTCATCGTCTGCCGCTTGAGCCGTGCCTTTCATTGGCAAAGTGCGCAAATGACCCGCACGATGCTGCACCGCCAGCTCAGGCGAAAAAGACAACACGGCTCGACCATCGGGCAAGGCAATCAGTGCCCCAAAAGGCACTGGCTGGCGCAGTTTCAGCCTTTGGTAAAGTGAAACCAGGCCACCATAGGTCGTAAAGCGCAGTCGATAGGTGTAATTGACTTGGTAGGTTTCGCCCGCTTCAATGTAACGGTGAATTTGCGCAATGGCCGTACCAAACTCAGATTCACTCACGCTGGACGTAATACCGGTCACACCCGCAATGGCCTCCTCCTTGGTTGACTCATCGATATTCGCTCGCTGCAACAACCATTCATTGACTTTGGCAGCAGATAACTGCTGGCAGTTTTTAAACAGTAGCAGATGTGCTAGTTCTTGTCCGAGCGGCACAGTGTCATGTACTGCGATACCTTGCAATGCTGCGCCCAGCTCAAAGGAAAACAGTCCGACTGCATGAAGACCCTGCTTTTGCATCTGCTGCATGGCTTCTAGCAGCGCAGAAAAATCAGCGATATCGGTGCAGCGCAATGACGTGACATAGTCGGTATACAACCGAGAACGGGGTTGATCTTCGCTCGCCTCGCTATCGTCGAGCAGCGCAAAGCATTCCCCAGTGCATTCATCCCCGTCTTGAGAAAAATCTGAAGAAAGCACGCTAGTAAGCAAACCGGGGTAACAGTTCTTCCAGATTCAGCTCGTGCAGAATCTGCTCGGTACGCTGTCGTGCATTGCCCCGTGGAAAGTTGCCACGACGCGCGATGACCAGCTCGTTTTTCATTGAATGCTCCCAGCCCACCAGCTCAGTCACCGTCAGCGCGTAGCCATGCGCTTCGAGCAACAAGCAACGCAATACATTAGTCAGCTGACTACCGAATTCACGCGTGTGCACCGGATGTCGCCAGATTTCAGAGAGCGGTGTTTTTGCAAATGACGCATTTTTGTTCTGCCGCAAAACCGCAGCCACCTCCGCCTGACAGCAAGGCACTAACACAATGAACTGCGCCTCCTTGTGCAAGGCAAAGCGAATTGCATCATCCGTTGCCGTGTCACACGCATGGAGCGCGGTCACGACATCAATGCGATCAGGCAAAGCAGGTGAAGTCACGGACGCTTCAACTGACAGATTAAGAAATGCCATGCGCGAAAAAGCCAATCGCAGTGCTAGTGCCTCTGATTGAGCCACCAGCTCGGCACGTCGCTCAATACCGTAGACCGTGCCTTTATCACGCGATTTAAAAAATAAATCGTACAAAATAAAACCCAGATAAGACTTGCCCGCACCATGGTCCGCCAGCGTCACATCACCATGCGCCTGCATCACTTCAACCAGCAACGGCTCGATGAAATGGACCAGGTGATAGATTTGCTTGAGCTTGCGGCGGCTGTCCTGATTCAGCTTTCCATCACGGGTAAGAATATGCAGCGCTTGCAAAAGCTCGCGGGACTGCTCTGGTTTTATTTCGCTACTCATACCACCTGACGTTTATCAAGTTAATCATCCATCGGCAATCGAATAGCATACTGGCCCGACTTTTCATCGCGCTCGACAATGAGCAGTTTGCGCTTTTTGGCGTCCTCCAATAAATCGCGAAATGAACGGTAGCCATAATAAGATTCGGTAAACCCCGGCTTGCGCCGTTGCAAGGTGGGCTTGACCATCGAGCCCCACAAGGTCGCCTCGCCACCGCGTTCGGCAAGCAGCGCCTCGACCGTTTCGACCAGCAGATCGAGCGCTTCTTCGCGCTTGGTCTCCTCGGGCTTGGAATCCTCGGGTTTCTCCTCGGCACGGCTTGCGGCGGACTTGGCCGTCGTCGTTTTTGCTGGCGCCTTCTTCGCGTTGCGCGTCTTTTTCGCCTCCTGCTCGCGCACCAGATCGTCGTAGAAAATGAACTCGTCGCAATTGGCCGACAGCAAGTCAGAGGTCGCCGCCTTCACACCGACGCCGATCACATGCTTGTTGTTCTCGCGCAATTTGGAAACCAAAGGCGAGAAATCCGAGTCGCCGCTAATGATGACGAAGGTATCGACATGCGCTTTGGTATAACAAAGATCAAGCGCATCGACCACCATGCGGATATCGGCTGAATTCTTGCCTGACTGGCGCACATGCGGAATCTCGATCAACTCGAACGAAGCCTCATGCATCGGCGCCTTGAATTCCTTGTAGCGAGCCCAGTCGCAATAGGCTTTCTTGACCACAATGCTGCCCTTGAGCAGCAGCCGCTCCAACACTTTCTTGATGTCGAACTGGGCGTATTTTGCGTCGCGCACGCCCAGCGCAATGTTCTCGAAATCGCAGAACAGTGCCATATTGGTTATCTCGGGTAAGCCTGCCATGATCAACTCCATTACGATGATTCACAAGAAAGGCGCGAAGTTTCGCATGGAACGGCGAAACCCGCACCGGATAAACTGCCATTTATCGCATCAAACAGCAGCCATAGTCGATTGGCTATAGCACACTGCACCCCAACCATTCACCTTGCCGTCTTACCAGCGCCGACTTTTCATGATATCCACGTTTTTTCATCACCTTGCCCTTGCAACACCGCTATTCGTCATGGTGATCATAGGCTACACGCCGGTACGCTGGTTTCATTGGCCGCCATCGGTAGCTGAAAGTTTGAGCCGCTTCGTATTTTCAATCGCGCTACCTGCCATGCTGTTTCGCATGATGAGCGATTTTTCTCGTCTGCCCCCGGTGGATGCGCGCTTGCTGATTGCCTTTTTTGGTGGCTGTCTCATTGTCTTTGGAATCGGTCGCCTGATTGCCTGGCGATTACTGCGGCTGGACGGCGTGGCGCAATCCATATTTGCCCTTGGCGGCATTTTCTCCAACAATGTGCTGCTGGGTTTACCGCTGGCTAAAACCACCCTGGGAGATGCCGCTCTGCCCTCGGTTGCATTGATCCTGACATTTAATTCGCTCATTTTATGGACGCTAGTCACGGTCTCTATCGAGTGGGCAAAGCATGGCAGCCCCTCCTTTAGCGGTTTTGCAAAAACGCTGCGCTCGGTGCTGACCAACCCCATTGTGGCCGCCATTATCAGTGGCACTGCGTTTGGCTTGACCAATAGCCACATCCCCGCGTTGATCGATGCACCGCTAGCGATGCTGGCACAGATTGCCGCACCGCTATCGCTCATCGCGCTAGGCATGGGTTTGGCCGAATACGGCATGCGCGCAGGCTGGCAACTGAGCACGGCAATTTGCGCGATCAAGCTCATGATTCAACCATTGACCGTGTGGACAATTGCCACGGCACTAGACATCCCCTCGATGGAAAAACACGTGGTGGTACTTATGGCCAGTTTGCCCGTAGGCGCCAATGTTTACCTGATGTCGCGCCAATTCAAGACCCTGGAAGGCCCCGTGGCGGCTTCACTGGTTATATCTACCGCGCTAGCAGCAATCACCGTTCCGCTGATGCTGACGCTGCTCGGCGCAGGGCGTTAATGCCATCGAGAGAAACCGCGTTACGCTGCCCCAAAAGGGGACTTGCTTTGAGGGACTTGCTTTG
>WOYI010566598.1_pt1 | contig 16693 bp, 15 predicted proteins | sample 6423411 | NCBI WGS metagenome assembly WOYI01 (sample SAMN13441803, study PRJNA592873) | oil field metagenome | biome: oil field; feature: oil-well bore; material: oil-contaminated soil; isolation source: oil-contaminated soil from oil-well borehole | place: Germany: Wietze | collected 2016-10-18 ...
TCTAAAATGCTCCGCGTGCCGTTGACTTTCAATTTATCAAACAGAAAAGCGAACTGGCGCTCCAGTTCGGCGCAGATGCTGGCCCGGATGTCCGCCGGCAGGTGCCACAATTCCAGCTTGAACGGCCCGAAGCCCTTCTTGCGGGTTTTGTAAATAAACTGCTCTTCCGTATCCTTTTCCTTCCACTCCCCTTTCATATTGGCCTTCAGGTGATCATAAATTTTCGCCCGAAGCTCTTCGGGAAAGCTTTTGCTGTCGAAAATCATATTCTGAAAACCGGTGGCCAGATGGATTTCGGCGGTGCCGGTGGCGGGAAAGCGGTCAAACGCTTCGTCAGGCAGGGTGGATGCGCCGTGCTGAACCGCGCCGGAAAGGCCGTATTGAACACGGGACATTTCCGAGAGTTTTTCCAGAACGTCGAAATCAATCTTGACTTTCGCGACGGTGCCGTCGGCCAGCGGCACGCCGCCGTGCGTCGTGCCGGTCTGTATGCTGATCTTGCTGATGCCCTTGAAATTTTCCCCGCGCTTTTTAAGCTCCTCCAGGTAGCCGTCCATGAAGGCCTGCAGTTCTTCCACCGTGCTGTTTTTGCCGCCGACTTCGCCGATTTCTCCGCCCACGGAAATAGTAATCCCTTCCGGCTCCAGATCGCGGATCATGGTCGTCAATTCCGCCGCCAGAGAAAAGTTGATCCGCTGCTGATCTTTTACCGTGGGCTGAGACAAATCAACCAGCGTGGAGGTATCGATGTCGATGTTGTAAAAGCCGGCCTCGATGGCCTCCCAGATCAGGTTTTTAACGGCCTGGGTTTCCTTCTCCGGGTCCGCGGCAAATTTTTTCGCGTTCATCTGAAAATGATCGCCCTGCAGAAAAACCGGGCCGCGCCAGCCGGTTTTAACGGCCGCCGCCTTAATCGCACTGGTGTATTCCTGGGGTCTTTGTTGGGTGTAATCGATTTCGGAACGGGCGATTTCAAAGAGGACCGGCCCGACCTTCCCTTTGATCGCGGCGCGGAAAACGGCCTGTGCAACATCATAGCTGATGCCGCGGATGTTGATGGCCGGAACGGTGAAACCGCCGACTTCCTTTCTCCCCATCGCCTCGTAGAGCGGCTGAATGGATGCGGAGTAAATCCCCAGCGCAGCCGCCCCCCGCCGGATAAGAAAGGCCGCGGCATCCCGGGTTCCCGGATCGGGGCTGAACACAACGGTATGGATTAAATCGTCAATCAATTTACCCTGAAATCTGCCTTCATCCAACAGGCGGATATCTCCGCCGTCGAAGGCGATGATCGCTTCACATCCTTTTTTCAATTGATCCTTGTTGTCGTAAATCATGGCTGCTCCTTTAAGGCTGTAATGATTGCGACAGGAACTGTCCCGCCATCGTCACTTCCGTCGCTGAGCCAATGTAAATCGGCGCACGTTGATTAATCGAGGTCACCTTCAGGGAAAGAATGTCATCCTTTCCATCCGTGGCCCTGCCTCCGGCCTGCTCCACAATAAAGGCCATCGGCTGCAACTCAAACAATAAACGCAGTTTCCCCTGAGGGGACTTCTTGAGGGCGGGATACGTAAACAAACCGCCCCGCTTGATGATCACCTGGTTAATATCCGGCACAAACCCGCCGCTGTAGCGCAGTTTGTAGCCGTCGGCTTCCAGTTGGTCGATAAATTTCAGGTGCGCCTCCGTCCAGTCTTTGCGCAGCCCGCCGGGCGAAAAGATGGATCCTTTTTCCTTGAGGCGGATATTTTCTTCCGACAGAACATATTCCCCTTCACGATCCAGAACAAACTCGTGCGTGCCCTTGCCGGCCGAATAGATCATCGTGATCAGCGGACCGTAAGTAATATAAAGCGCGGCCACCATGGAATTCCGTCCACAGTCAAAAATGGACTTCTGGTGAATGCCGATAATCGTTCCGATGGCCAGATTGGTGTCCACCAGCGATGATCCGTCCAGCGGATCGGCGGTGACAATATATTTTTCCTGGCCGTTGCCGATGGTGACAATGTCGTCCAGCTCTTCGGACGCGTAATGGCTTACAAATCCGGAGTGATGCAGTTTATTTTTCAGAATATCGTCGGTAACGCGATCCAGCGCCAGTTGTTCCTCGCCGTAAATATTTTTAAACCCGGCCAGCTTGCGGTTGGATTCATGGATTTTGGCGGAGATGTACTTGCCGACTATGGCAATCTGCCAAATCAGCCGCCGCAGTTCCACTTCGATACCGGCCATCCACATGTGGCGTCTCAAATCAACAATATTATTTGAATAATTACTTATATCTTCGCCCATAAATTATCCTCAATGTCTTTCGTTGTTTTTCCGTCATAGATTTCCCGGAGAACTTTCCAGTTCCTTCAAAGCAGTCAACGATGGTTTATTAATCAAATATCCATGACCATTACAAGCAAATAATTGCAGAAAAAATCACTTTCCTCTTTTCACGTTTATTATGTTGACAGGAAAATTTGTTTTTTTATACTGAAATCATTAGGCAAAATTAAATATCGCCCGTAAGCAGTTGATCATTGTCAACAACGCCCGGCGCTTTTACCATGAAACGACCGGGCGGCTTTTCTTTATTGCAAGGCTGTGATCCGACTCAGGCTATTGGGACTATCCCAATTTATTAATGGTGCCCTGCGCGGTCGCGCACAAACTTTCTTTGGCATCTTTGACGTCAAAAACATCGCAACGGCATACCGCCTGATTTTTCCCGACGTAAACCGCCGTCGCCCGCGCGACAATATAGTCTCCCATGGCCGGCCGCACATAGTTGATTTTAAATTCCGACGTCACGACGGCCGGGCCTAAAACACTTCCTCCCACGTAGGCCAGCGCATTGTCCGCCGCGTAACTGACGACGCCCCCATGCAGAAATCCATGCTGCTGTTTGAGCTCCTTTTTGACGGGGATTTTCAACTCGGCGCTGCCTACGGCAAAACCGGTCAGTTCCGCTCCGATCAGCACACTGAACGGCTGGGCCGCCAGAACCTGCCGGCCCATTTCGAGCATTTCATCCATCTGCCATCTACCTCCATTCAATTCTGGTCAAACTTGAACCTGCTCAGATCAGGAAAAATGATTTTTTCACCTTCCACCCGATAACCGAGGACTTCGACGGATATCCGCCGCAGGGATTGCATATACTTCGTCACTTCAGCCTCCGGCATGACCAGGATTGCAAGGGGATGACCGTCCCGGGCGGATTTCTGCAGCAGTAATTTTGCGGCGGCGGCCAGCACATTTTTCTCACGGCCGTCGGCGCAGGCGGCAAAAATATGGGAGATGCGGTCAGAAGCGGGCGGCACCAGAAACAGTTCCATATTCGCATCATTGCCGATTTTAAACTTCCAGCGGGAAAGGACCGCGGCCAGGTGGCTGATTATCAGATCATGATCGCAGGCATGGATTTCCGCATCCGGTAATGATGAAGGCGGGTTTCCGACCCATTCCTCACGAAAAGACACTTCTGAAAAATTGAGCGATGTTTGAGAAGAAAACGATGCCGTTGATTTCAGTTTTTCAATTTTCCCGACAAACTGAGCGGCCTGCAGGGCAAAACGACTGCTTCCCAGGCATCCGATCACCGCAACCTGCGCAAGCGAATCGCCGTCCTCCATCCAGGCCCAGACGCCCCGATAGTTTTCTTCAAAAAGGGATTTGCCGATGCCTTTCTTGCCGCCCCCGATGATACCCCGGTGGATGACATAGATTTGCTTTTGCGCATCCTGGGCAAAAGCCGCGCCGGTTCTTCGGTCGATTCCCGCCCAGGGAAAATTGATTTCCGCCGTAATCGGCAGGTGGCCTGACGCCGGAGGCTTGCCTCTGCCGAAGGCGTTCCAGTAGCGGACATTCCGGGTGGCCTGGGAAAATATCCAGATGCCCAGTTTTTTGGACCAGGCCACTTTTGCCCCGAAACTCGCCCCCTGATGCCCCAGCTTCACCTTAATCTTATCATCGATAAACGGCCGGAAGCTTTTGGTAAACTGCCGCGCGTATCTGGCAATCAGTTTTTCATCGTCAATAACCTTCAGCACATGCCTTACCTTCTGCCTTCACCCCGACCTATCGCCTATTGCCTTCCTTACACTAATCCAGCCGTTTTTTAAAGCGGGCAATCGCACCGGAAAAAACCACGATCCCCAAAATCGCCAGCAAAAGATACTGAGGCCAGAGAATGTCCAGTCCGACGCCTTTGAGAAATATACCCCGCAGAATCACCAGGAAATATCTCAGCGGATTCAGCAGGGTCAGCCACTGGACGACGACGGGCATATTGTCGATTGGAAATACAAAACCACTGAGCATGAAGAACGGAAGAATAAAAAAGAAGGTCGTCATCATGGCCTGCTGCTGCGTCGCCGAAATGGTCGAGATAAACAAACCAACGCCCAGCGTGGAAAGCAGAAACAAACAGGCGGCAAAAAACAGAAGCGGAATACTGCCCTTGAGCGGTATGTCGAACCAGGTGATGGCAGGAATAATAACGACCGTCAGCTGTAAAAGTGACAGGATGATATAGGGAATGGTTTTCCCGCAAATGAGTTCATAGGATTTCAAAGGGGTCACAATGAGCTGTTCCATGGTGCCTGCTTCCTTTTCCCGGATAATGGCAATCGAGGTCAAAAGCAGAGAAATCAGCATGATCACAAACGCCACAATCCCGGGCACAAAGAAATACTGACTCTCGATGTTGGGGTTATACCAGGTGCGGATGCGCGCATCGATCCGGCCGTATTGCAGCTTCTGCGGATGGAGTTCACGGAGGGTTTCCGCGTTGAATTTCTCCAGAACACTGGACACATAAGCTATACGCAGCGCCGCCATATTGCTCATCGAACCGTCGGCAATGATCTGAATCGAAGCGGTTTGCCCTTTTCGAACGATCGCCGCAAAATCGGGGGCGATTTTAATGCCCATATCCAACCGGCCGGCAAGCAGCAGATCCTCAAGGGCTCTTTCGTCGCGCAGCCGGTGGGTAATGGAAAAAATCGGGCTCCCGGCAAAGGCGTCGGCGAGTTTCCGGCTTTCCAGCGTTTGGGAATAATCGACCACCGCGACGCGGATATTCCGGATATCATAATTGACGACATAGCCGAAAACCAGCATCTGGATAAACGGCGCCACAAAAAGGATCAGACGGTAACGCCTGTCTCTCAACAGCTGAATAAATTCCTTGCGCACCAGCTCCCGAATCCTTGTCCAGCTCATAGACCCTCCTTTTTCAAAGGAAGGAAATTGAGCCCCATCAGAATGAGACACATGACGCCCAGCACGGCCATATCCGGCCCCAGGTAGTTCAAACCGGTGTTGCGCAGATAGACGCCCACCAGAATGTCAATGTAGTATCTTGCCGGAACAAGATACGTCACCCACTGCAGCACGACCGGCATATTGATAATCGGAAAGACAAAATTGGACAAAAGCAGGGACGGCAGGTAGGTCAGCATGACGGCAGCCTGATTGGCCACCAGCTGCGACCGGGTCACGGACGAAATCAATAACCCCAGCAAAAGCGCGCACACCAGGTATAAAGAGGTGGCCAGAACCATCAGCCAGAAACTCCCCTTCATCACCACGCCGAACAGAAGCTGCCCCAGCAGCATGGCGATGAACACATCGGCCAGTCCGATGAAAAAATAGGGAATCGCTTTGCCCAGCAGGAATTCGCCAGCGGTAACCGGCAGAGACTTAATCGTTTCCATGGTTCCGCTTTCATATTCCCTGGCGATCACCAGGGATGTCAGCATGGCGCCGACAATCATGATGATGATGGCGATGATGCCCGGAAGGATAAAGTTGCGGCTCTCCAGATCCTCATTAAACCAGATCCGGATTCGTCCTTCCACGGGTGGCTCGATCGTCTTCAGCCCCTGACGGTTGAGAAAGGACATCAAGAGCTTCGAATTATAGGACTCGGTAAAAGCCGTTAAATATCCGCGCACGGCGCCGGCAAAAATCGGATCGCTGCCGTCGATGATGATTTGCATCTCGGCGGCCCGGTCGGCTCTGATATGTTTTGTAAAATCCGGCGGAATCACGATGACCACGGACGCTTCATCGCGGTCAAGATAATCGGTTGCCTGCGCTGAGGAATCGGGGCTGGCCAGAATATCAAAATAGGGAGAGGCGGAAAGCTTGCCGGTGAAATCGCGGCTGAGTTCGGTCCTGTCATAATCGACAACAACGGTGGGAATATGGTCCACGTCCAGGCTCAGCGCATAGCCGAAAAGAATAATCAATAAAAGCGGAATGGCAAACGCCAGATACAGACTGCGGTAATCCCGGATCAGGTGATAAAATTCCTTGCGGATTATAGCTTTTAATCTGATGAGATTCAATCCGGTGTCCTCTTCATCAACTGGATGAACGCATCGTTTAAATCGGCGCCGGCAAGGCCCGGACAGGCTGCCGCGACAATTTCCGGCGGGGTTCCTTCCGCCACAATGCGTCCCGCGTTAATCATGACAATCCGTTCGCAGAAGCGCGCTTCATCCATGTAATGGGTGGTCACAAAGACCGTCATGCCCCGGGCGGCAAGCTGCCGGATGAAATTCCAGAAATGCTCACGGGTGATCGGATCCACGCCCGATGTCGGCTCATCCAAAAACAGGATCTGCGGTTGATGCAGGAGCGCGCATCCCAGGGCCAGCCGCTGGCGCCAGCCCGGCGGCAATTCGCGCGTGAGGCGATTGCGGACCTCCTGCAGGCGCGTCACACTCAATATCCAATCCATGCGCTCCGGCCATTGTTGCTGCGGAACGCTGTAAATTCCGAGATAAAACCTGACGTTTTCGTAAGGCGTCAGGTCTTCATACAGTGAAAACTTCTGCGACATGTAGCCGATGGCCTGTTTAATGTTTTCCGGCTCGCGCACGATGTCGAAACCGGCCACTGTCCCTTCGCCGGACGTCGGTGTGATAATGCCGCACAGCATGCGGATGGTCGTGGATTTTCCGGAACCGTTCGCGCCGAGGAATCCGAAGATCTCGCCTTTTTTAACCCGGAAGCTGATTTTATTGACCGCGACAAAATCGCCGAATTTTTTTTCCAGCCGGGAAACCGCGATGGCGTCAGAGGGAGAACGTGTCATGGGCAAGCTCCTGATCCACATCCTTGATCCGCGCAACGATGGCCGCCTCCAGCGACGAGGCATTCCCCCGAATGACGGCCGGTGAGTTTTGCTCCAGAATGACGCCCGCATGCATCAGGGCCAGCTGATCGCACTTTTCGCCTTCGTCCAGATAGGCGGTTGAAATCAGCAGCGTCATGCCCGCCTGTTTCATGGCATCCAGGATATCCCAGAATTCGTGCCGGGAGACCGGATCGACGCCGTTGGTCGGCTCATCCAGAATCAGCAGCCCCGGTTCATGCACCAAGACGCAGGCCAGACCCAGCTTCTGTTTCATGCCGCCCGAAAGATTGCCGGCCAGCCGGTCCGTGAAGGGCAACAGGTTGGAAAAACCCAGATATTTTTCCTTGCGTTTTTTTCTTTCGGCGCGCGGGACACCAAACACATCCATGAAAAAATCCATATTCTCTTCGACGGTCAGATCCTGATAAAGACCGAAGCGCTGAGGCATGTAGCCGATGAAATGCTTGATTTTCCGTCTAGATGAGGCGGCGTTCAAACCGTCGATGTAAATGACACCTTGATTCGGGTTGATCATGCCGGCAATGAGCCTGAGGACGCTGGATTTGCCGGCGCCGTCGGAACCGACCAGTCCGAAAATGCTTTGACGGGGCACATTAAACGAAACATTCCGGACCGCTTCCACCTGTTGAAAATGGAGTGAAACATTTTGAACGTCCACCACCGGACGCCGGCTTAAAGACAGATCGACCATCGTGCCCCTCCGTTACGGGCGCAGGCGGGCGTCTGCCGGCATCCCTGCTTTGAGTTCGTGGTTTGGGTTGGGAATGGATACCTTCACCAGATAGACCAGTTTGACTCTCTCTTTTTGCGTCTGGATGATTTTCGGCGTGAATTCGCCCTCCGGTGAAACAAAAGATACGGTTCCCTTGTAGATCCTGCCCGGAAACGTATCGATGCTCACGTCAACGATCATACCGGGCCGGACGTGGCCTATGGCGGTCTCATCAACAAATATTTTCAAATCCACGCGCGCCAGATCGGAAATGGTGATCACTTCCCGCCCGATATTCACCGTCTCGCCCGGCTCGATATTACGGCTGGTCACCACGCCGTCGAGCGGCGATTTCAACCGCGTGTATTCCAATTGAATGGCTGCCTGGGCAAGCGCCGCCCGGGCCACATCAATCTGCGCAACGGCTGTGGCGATATCGTTTCTGGCGGCTTCAATCCGCTCGAGGTTGCCCCGGCCGAGCCTCAACACCGATTCGCTTTCCGCAAGCCTCGATTGCGCGACATCGTAATGAAGCTTCAGCGTATCACGTTCCTTTTCCGTCACCACGTTCTTGCTGAACAGATCCTCGAAACGCCGGTAATTCTTTTCGGCATCGGCCAGGGAGTCTCTGGCGCTCTTCACACCGGCTTCGGCCCGGGCCACTTCGGCCGGCAATGTTTTTTTGCTGATCGCCAGCGCTGTTTCCAGCTGCTTTCTGACTTTTTGCGCACGATCGAGATTGGCCCTGGCCTGTTCATAGCGCGATGTAAATTCCGCCGGGTCCAGCTCGGCAATGACCTGGTTTTTCGCGACACTCTGGCCTTCCTGGACATGAACGGATAAAACACGCCCCGGAATCTGAAAGGACAGCTTGGCCTGCGTCGTTTCAATGGTGCCGGAATAAAATAATTCCTTGGATTTCTGATGATTCTGCCCGACATAAACCAACAGCGCCGCACCGATAAAAAGCGAGGCAAACACCGCAATAATGACTTTCTTTTTCACGCCGCGCGCTCCTGTTCATTCATAAAAAGCACTCATATTTTCGGCACGTTTTTGAGATGAAGCATAACAACTCTGTCAGGTCAATACATCCCCGCCACGGCAGGTTTATTTTTGTTTGTCCGCCTGAATAAAGGGAACCGCGCCGCCGGTCACGCTGGGCAGTTTTCCGTCCCATTTCTCGATGGCTTTGAGCTGCGCTTCGATCTTTCTCAGTTCAATGAGCTCCGGCGAAATAACCTGCCGCTGCAGGCGCAGGGCTTCGGCCTCGGCCCGGGCGGAGGCGATTTTCTGCTCCGCTTCCACCCGGATCCTGTCCAGATCACGCTTGGCCCGAAGCGCATTTTGCTCGGCGGTTTGCTTGGATTCGATGGCCTTGTTGAATTCCTGGGAAAACTCAAAATCGGTAATCGAAAGCTCGACCACAACAATGCCGTATACCTGCAATCTCTCCCGGAGATAATTTCTGACCTCTGTTTTGAGCGCTTCACGCTTGGAAATCAGTTCTTCCGCCGTATAACGGGCGGCCGCGGCCTTGAAGCTCTCTTTCACAGCCGGATCAATGACCCGCTCGTTATAATTCAACCCGATGTTGGAATACATTTGACCGGCTTTGGTGGGTTCAATGTTATAGTTGAGCACCATCGTCGTCTGAACGGTTTGCAAATCGCGGCTGGCGGCTTCCGTTTTTGTCGTGGTTTTCTGAACGCGCACCGTCATGTACACCACTTGCTCCGCCAGAGGAATTTTAAAATTGGGGCCCGGTTCAACGACGCGGTTGACCTCTCCGAAGCGCAGCACAACGCCTCGTTCCCCCGCATCCACACCGAAATACGTCGATATCATCAACAAAATCAGTGCCAATCCCGCGATGCCGATCAGCACCGCCTTGCCCGGTATTTTATATCCATCCATAATAAATCCTCCTTACAGGTATTCCTTGATTGAATGCTTCATTTTGCAGCTACAAGCCATCACCGAAAAGCTGCCCGACAATTATTGACAACTTAGCAGAATTCATTATCGTGTCAATATTTTTCGGTCTGCATCCACCCCGGATGATTCTCCAAACAGGCAGTCTTTTTTGCTTTAGGCAGTTTTTTGATTTTCATTTCCAGGCGCAGGGCTTCACCTCTGCTCATGTCGGCGCTGATCGCCCGCAAGGCCACCGGCCTTCGGGACCGAGTGTATTTGGAAGCCTTGCCCCGGTTGTGCTCCAGCAGTCTTTTTTCGATGCCATTCGTCGCGCCGGTATAAAAGGTTCCGTCCGCGCAGCAAAGAATATACACCCGCCATGGATGATGCTTTTGTTTGTTTTTGATCTGCATACGGATTCATGCATACAATAACGCTGAGCATATTGCCATTCACAGTTATGCTTTGACCAATCCGTCAACCCGTGTTAAGGACTATCCATCGCAAAAGGAAGGGAGTCATCCATGCTGAATTTTCTGCCGAAATGGCTGGTGGGCGCCATCGCTATGTTTTTGTTGTCATTGAATATCCTGTTTTGGGTATCCATTTTATTTGTATTTTCTTTTCTGAAATTTTTACTGCCTTTCCGGCCGCTGACCAAAGGGTTCGATAAAATTCTGCTTTGGATAGCGGAAAACTGGATCGCCGGAAATGTCTTGTGGATGAATCTCACGCAAAAGACCGTTTGGGATGTTCAGGGGCTGGAAAACTTAAATTACCGGGGCTGGTATCTGGTGGTCAGCAATCATCAATCCTGGTCGGATATTTTTGTTCTGCAAAAAATGCTGAATCGGCGCATACCGCTCATGAAATTTTTCCTCAAACGAGAATTGATCTGGGTGCCCTTGATGGGTCTGGCCTGGTGGGCGCTGGATTTCCCCTTTTTGCGCCGCCACAGCGCGGAATACCTGAAAAAACACCCCGGACAAAAAGGAAAAGATTTTGAAACAACGCGAAAAGCATGCGAAAAGTTTACCCGCATCCCGACCAGCGTGATGAACTTTCTGGAAGGAACGCGGTTCACCGCAGCCAAGCACGGCAGGAAGGAACAGATGTATCAATACCTGCTGAAACCCAAAGCGGGCGGCATTGCGCTGGCATTGAGTGTGCTGGGGGATAAATTTCATTCGCTGCTGGATATTACGATTGTTTATCCGGACGGCATTCCTACGTTCTGGGAATTTTTGTCCGGCAAAGTAAGAAGGGTTATTGTTCGGATGTCTTCCATTGAAATCCCACCGCATTTTCTGCATATGGATTATGAAGGCAACAAGGAATTTCAGGCCGTCTTTCAGCAGTGGGTGCAGGATTTGTGGATGGCGAAGGATGCACAGATTGCCGCATTACTTGAGGAGGCCAAAGCCTGATCGCGCTTTGGGCCTCCCGTAAGGGTTGATTGTTTTCGGGTTGTTGCCCAAATACCCGTTTAGACTGCCGCCTGTTGGGCACGGGAAGCCCAGTTCATCCGGCCTGCATCTTTAAACGAACGTTGACCGGGCCGGCGGGCTTGCGGCGTCCGGGACGAAAACGGTTTCCTGCCGCTGTGGTTACTAGGTCTCGTCAGATGAGAAGCGCCGGCTCCCGTCGCTTCACAGACCGACGGGCTGACGGTTAATCCATCAACATTCTGATATTGCAGCTTTTCCCCCAGCAGTTTCTTCAGTGAACGCAACAGTTCGCCGTCATCCCCGGTAATAAAAGTGAATGCATCCCCTGTCTTCATAGCGCGTCCGGTTCTGCCGATGCGGTGCGTATAGGCATCCGCGGTGGACGGCATATCATAGTTGATCACGTGGGAGATGCCCGTCACATCGATGCCTCGCGCGGCAATGTCCGTGGCAATCATGACATCAAAACGGCCATCCCGGAATCCATCCAGAGACTGCTTGCGTTTCTGCTGCGTAAGATTGCCGTGCAGGGATGTCACTTTATTGTGTCCGGCTCTGTTTAGTTGCTCGGCCAGGCTTTTGGCGCGCGATTTTGTCCGGGTGAAAACCAGAACCGACCGGGTGTCGGTCTTCTCGAGAATGTCCTTGAGCAAGGCTGTTTTCTGCTGGGTTTGCACCGGATAAAACGTATGGGCAACCGTCATCACCGGAGCGGAATTTCCAATCTGAACGTGAACGGGATCACAGAGCAGATCATCGGCCAGGCTGCGAATTTCGCCGGGCATCGTGGCGGAGAAAAGGAGGGTCTGGCGCTTCGCCGGCAAATGTTTGACGATTCTGCGGACATCCGGCAGGAAGCCCATATCAAACATGTGGTCCGCCTCATCCAGCACCAACACTTCCACCGATGACAAATCCAGCGTGCCGCGGCCGATATGGTCCAGCAGTCGGCCGGGACAGGCCGAAATGATATCCACACGGGAACGCAGTCGATTGATCTGATTATTGATGCTGACACCGCCGTAAATGGCTGTGCTGCAAAGCCCCGTTTTTCCTCCCAGTTCCATGATGGACTCATGGGTCTGCTCACTTAACTCCCGCGTCGGCGCAACGATCAGGGCGCGAATCGGGCCACGCTTTCCCTGCATCAGGCGTTGCAAAATCGGCAACACAAAAGCGGCGGTTTTCCCTGTGCCTGTTTGAGCCAATCCCATCACATCCCTGCCTTCCATAATGGGAGGAATAGACTCGGCCTGAATGGGCGTAGGCTTGCGGTAACCGGCGGCGGCAACACCGGCCAGTATTTTTTCATTGAACTTAAACTTCTCAAAACTCATTTTTTATCCTTTTTTGTATGTTACCAGCATCTATTTAAAGTTAAACCCGATGCGAACCGTGATAAGGCTGGTAAAAACAGGCCTTTTCATCCGCACATCCTGCGTCTGAAAGACAGGTCTCAAAGACGGCGTGACATCTGGTTTCTATTTCGATTAGCGGGATTATCCTTAGCAAATTTCTGATGAAGAAAGGTGGGAAGGTCAATATTTATCGCTATTCCTGCAGGGTCTCTACAGGCAAAGCCGGTAAATAGCAAGCATTATCTTTTTGTGAAGGGATCAGTGTGTCTTGCATTCAACCGGCAATATCGTCAGCCTGAAAATCCCCGCCGGTTCGCCGGCAAAGACAACCATGAAAGGCATCTGTCCTTTGAATGAAATTCTGTCGTCCCTCGTCTTCGGATCTTTGAGCGCCGACAGAATCGCGGCTTCATCCAGGCTTTCCAGTTTTTCATCGATGACAATATTACCGGCAAAAGATTCCGTGGACGCCAGCACGGCGCCTTCTGCATTATAAAAATTTGCCGCAATTTTTATTCCGGAAACAGGACGGGGGGTTGCATTTTCCACGATGCCTTCGATCACCCGGATATTTTTCCCCAACACGGCATTGTAAAGCCGTTTCTGCCGGATCCGAATCAAATTGATCCCCTGAACGGATGCGGGCGCGGCGCCCTGATCGTTTTTCAGAACGGGGATATACGACTTAATGATGCTTATTGTTTTAGCGCCCCGCTCGGGGTAAAGCCAGAAATAGCCGACAAGCAGAGCGGTCAGCAGGACAATGACCAATCCAATCCCGATTCCTATCCATCGACCTGCGTTGACGCTTTTCTTTTCGGGCGCGAAATCATAAGCGCCGGCCTTACCCCCGGTCTTCTTTTTCTTTTCCGGCGGGGGCGGCGGGGGCGGTTCCGGCTTGTCAGATTCCACGGTTTCGACAAGGCTCGTCATCGTTTCAATATCGTCCGGCGGTTTGACGGCTGCCGCATCAGTTGGTTGCGGGGCGGTTTCTTCTTCCTCACGCGGAGGCGGGAAAGGCGTTTTTCCGAATTCCGGCGCGGATTCCTCCGGCGCCGTGAACGAAACCGTGTCACTTTGCCCGGAAGGCCTGTCCTCTTCGGAAGCAAACCCTTTGTCCTCAAGGCTCTGCTCCACAGGCGCTTCAGGCTGCACCGCGGGTTTCTCCATCTCTAAAACGAATTCATCATCATTCAACGTCGGCACCCTGTCCTCACGGCTTTGCTCCACGAGCGCCTCTTCCGGCTTCAGCACAGGCATTTCAGGCTCCGGAACGGATGCTTCACGGTGTTCGTCGTCAAAAACGGATTTTTCTTCCACCGGCAAAGGAAGGATTTCTTCCGGTGCTGAAACACGCTCTGCGGGAGGAATCGCCGCAACGTCTGGAATGGCGGACAAGAAAGCATCCAGCTCCCGCTTCTCCTCATTCAAATCAAAAAGCGCTATTTTGTTGTCCATGCAAGTATCCTTATCAGCCGTTTGAAAACCTGTTGTGTCTCACGCATCACGTTACGCATTCCCGATCCCGGCCAAAGATCATGCCGGGATCCGCTCATCGGGCATTTTTAAGGAGGCGGATCTCTTCCTTCAGGGTGTCAATCTCAGTCTGGAATGTCCTTTTCATTTCCTCCAGGGCATAGGCAAACGCTTCCTCGGGCGGCAGATCCTTCATGGCCGCAATCGCTTTCTCCAAATCCGCATCGCGCGCCGGCGGCGGTGTTTCTTCAACCACCGGGACAGGCGCAAAAATGGTCTCTTCCATTTTTTGATCTTTGAAGAATTTGTCTTCCGGCGCTTCCATTTCCAGCGGTTTAAGTTCATCCATGCTCATCACCGGCGAAGGCGCCGCGACGGGAGCTTCAAAATCCACATTTTCCACCCATGATCGGTATTGCCTGATGCTTTCCATCAAGAAATGATGTTTCTCGGCCTCCGTCATCCTTTCCGGGGCCAGAACATTTTCCAGGTGGTCATAAACAGATCGGAGCAAATTCATGGAATTCTGACCGGCGGCTGCGCCTCTGACCCGGATGGTTCTTTCCACAAAACGGATAATTCTCAGAAACCCCTGGATGATGAGATCGCCCGCATAGAGAGGCTCTAAATGATTGACCTCATCGTCCAACTGCGCCAGCATCGAATCGCTGACTTCCGATTCCAGAGAAAGCATAATGTTTTTCAGATCTTTTAAAGGCGATTCCAGCATGGATGACGATGTCAGGGAAATGCCCTCCAGAAATTGATCAGCGTCTTTGTCTTCCACCCGGTCGGCGCGGGCCATCCCGCCCTGAAGATCGTCCGGCTTGGCCGTATCGGCGGCGGTGCCGGCTTTTTTGTCTTCATCGCCGAATATTGCCGCAAAACGTTTATCAATTTCAGAGAGGTAGGCTGATCTGTCCTGCACTTGCGCCGCGTGCGCAGAGGCTTGATCGGCCTCCTCATCAACCGGGCCTGCCAAAATATTCTCCTTCGTCCCGGCAACGGCATCTTCGGCTAAAGATAATGCTTCCCGGGCTTCAGGTTCGGCGGTGTAGGAGGTTGCTTCACCATGAACTTCCCGCATATCCACCGTTACGCTGACGGTGTCTTCCCCGGCTGTCGGGGAAATCCCGGAGTCTTTTGGTTGAAGCGGTTTCGCGTCCTCGCCAAAGATGCTGTCGAGACGGCTTTCCACGGCCTGAAGAAATGACGACGGATCATGGTTGGTCATGTTAAGGCTCCTGTTTCAGTTGCTGTTCCAGAGACGCCAGCGTTAAGGCAATAATTTTCTTGAGTGTTACGACGACATTATCCCCCTTGACGGCGCTGGCCTCAATTGCGGGAACTTTCAGTTCGGCATTGAGATCTTTTTCCATGGTTTCCAGGTCCAGAATTTCAATGCCGTCATGAGCAAGATCTCTTTTATTGTATTGGATGACCAGCGGGATGTCATGGATGTCTTTATTGTAAATTTTCAGGTTATCTTCCAGATTGCGGATGGAAATAATATTTTTTTCCCGTCGCTCCACCGTCGAGTCCGCCACAAAAACAACGCCGTCAACCCCTTTTAAAACCAGACGCCTCGTTGAGTCATACTTGACCTGCCCCGGAACAGTGTAAAGTTGAATCTTGACATCATAACCGGCAACTTTTCCCATATCCAAAGGGAAAAAATCAAAAAACAGCGTGCGGTCGCCCTGTGTTTTAACCGTGATCATATCGGAATTGACCTGCGGGCGGCATTTTTCGTACACATATTCAAGATTCGTCGTCTTGCCGCATCTTCCGGGCCCGTAATAAACGACTTTCGCCTGAATCACTCTGTCTTTCAAATTAATAAAAGCCAACGGTCTCCCCCTGCATCTGAAGCGCCCTGATCAGGCCATATTTACCTTTCTTTGTTCATGGCGCGCCCCGTCCGGCAAAACACACAGGCAAAAGCGGGCGCATCAAAACTGTTTGGCGGTAATACAAACCCGATGCACCTGCTTGATGTCCGTCAGGCCCTGAAATGCTTTTAAAACACCGTCCTGGTATAAAGTCAACATCCCCGCCGCCATGGCAACCTGACGCAGCGTTTCAATGCTTTCCTTGCGATCGATGGCGCAAGTTTTCTTATTTCCTCCGAATTGATGAGCAGCTCATGAAGGCCGATCCGTCCCCGGTATCCCGTATGGTAGCACACGTCGCATCCCCTGGGGCGGTACAGTTTGAGATCGCCGGTATAAGGAATGTTCTGCTTTTTAAAAAGCGCAACGCCGAAACTTTCCGCAATGGAATCATACTCTTCCTGACTCGGATGGTAAGCCTCTTTGCACTGGTCGCAAAGCGTCCGAACCAGCCGGTTTGCTCAGAATCGCTGAAGTCAGAAATCTTAATCATTTTAGCCATGTTCGAAACGTTGGTGATGTTCTGCACTGCTTTTGGCTGCTTCAGAATTTCCTGCAACAAGGCAACCTTGGATTTGTCTTTCATGTCAACCATCCTGAGGCTCGGAATGATGAGGCATTATAGATTAATTTCATACAAGATCAAGCATTCATTCGCCGGCGGCAAAAATGAATCTTGCTCCCTGGATCGGGATCAGGAAGCGCCTGCAAAACGGCTGCAATAT
>WOYI010572674.1_pt1 | contig 16684 bp, 15 predicted proteins | sample 6423411 | NCBI WGS metagenome assembly WOYI01 (sample SAMN13441803, study PRJNA592873) | oil field metagenome | biome: oil field; feature: oil-well bore; material: oil-contaminated soil; isolation source: oil-contaminated soil from oil-well borehole | place: Germany: Wietze | collected 2016-10-18 ...
CCGCGCGCGCATCGATTTCGTCCCCGCGCAGGAAGTCGAGGGTGCGGGGCTTCGCATCCTGCACTTCCTTCATTTCCTTGAGTACCGACAGACCGCAGCCGGCGCAGCCGAAGCGTTCCTCCTTGCCATCGGGATGGGTCAGGATGAAGCCCACATGGGCATTGGTCATCTCCTTGCCGCACATCCCGCAGGTGGCCGGTTCGTCCGCGCCCTCGGCCGCCTGAACAGCGCCCAGCGGTCCCATCACCAGGCCCAGCACCAGCAGCGCACCCATCATCCAGCGTTTCATCACCATGACATTGTCTCCTGTGGTTTTTGGAGCGTCTTGATCCGCTCCGCACCTATTCTGGCCGCCGCCCGTGCCGCGCCCCTTGATCGATGTCAAGGGCGCTTGATCACCGCATCCACCCCCGCCGCGCCCGCAGTGGGCGGCAGCAGCCGGGCCAGCAGCGCGCAGACCGCATAGACCACGACGCCGGCGAACAGCACATCGCTCAGGAAGTGACCGCCGGCCGCGATGCGCCAAAAGCCGATGACGCCGCCGGTCAGTCCGCCGGCCGCGAGCCAGGCGCGGCGCCGGCGCGGGCAGACAAAGGCCCCGGCCATCGGGAAAAAGCCCAGCGCCGCATCCCCGCTCACGAAGGCGCAGTTGCGCTTGCATTCGTTGACCGGTTGCAGGGGATGGCTGTAGTGTCGCGGCCCCCCGAACTCCTGCACGTAGGTCGGTCGCGCCCGCCCCCAGGTGTCCTTCAATCCCAGATTGACGACCAGTCCCGGACCGAGCAGCAGGGCGACAAGTAAAAATGTCCAGCCGCGACGCGGCAATCCGCGCCAGATGCCGCCCGCGCGGGTGCGCACGATGCCGAGGACAAAGCCCAGCACGGCGCAGGTCCCGGCCAGCCGGATGGCGCGTTTCTGCCACAGGCTGATGGGCTGGTCGGTCCACCAGAACTCGCGCGGCTCCACCAGAAACTGCTGCGCCGTCCACAAATCCAGCGCAGGCCAGCGCCAGAACAGCGCCCCCAGCACGAGGGTCAGCAGCAGGGCGGGATAAAACGGCAGGGATCGATTCATGGTGGGACGCTCGGGGTGGGGTAGCCGGTGAATCCTTGCAGGCGGTAAACGCCATAGACCGCCTCGCGTCCATTGCCCTGCGGCCGGCGCACCGGCCCCAGTGATTCGCCATGGGCAAAGGACGCTCGGATCGGCGCGGTCCGGGCCGGATCGGCAATCAACAGCCACGTTGTGCAGGGGGTATGGGCCAGGTCGGCGGTGAGGTCGAAGTGATCCCGGATCGGCCCCGGCGGGTGCCACTTCACCACCGGCGCCGGGCGCGGACGGGCGTAATAGGCCAGGGCGGCCGCCGTGCTCCGGTCGGTGGTCAACAGGCAGGCGGCGGGCGCGCTCCGGCGCCATTCGGCGACCTGAAGGCCCAGGGTTTCCCAGCCACGCAGCCGCCGCAGGGGATCGGCGCGCAACGGGAAGTGGGCCTGATCGCCGCCCCAGCGCAGGATGCCATAGGCCAGCAGTGCACCCAGCAGGGCGTTGAACAGGAGCGTGGCCAGCAACAATCGGCGCCAGGGGCGCATCATCAGCCAGCGCGCCGCCAGAATCACTCCGGCGACATGGGCGGTCACCGCCCAGTTGGCGTTGGCGCCGGCCACCAGGGCCAGCCCGGCGTAAAACAGCAGCGGCGGCCAGGTGAGCCAGGCCAGCAGTCCTGCCGGGTTGTTGTCGCGCAGGGACGTCGTGGCCAGCGCGGCCCCCAGGCCCAGGAATGCGCCCGGCCCCAGCAGCGCGGCCTGGCTGGCAATGAAGCCCAGCATGCGCAGGGGGTCGGTATGCGCGGCGGTCAGGCCGGCATTGTCGGAGGTATGTTGATAACTGACGAAGTCATGCGCGATGTTCCAGGCCAGATTGGGGGCATAGACAGCCGCAGCGACGGCCAGGGCCAGGGCTTCTCCCCATCCTGGCCGACGCCTGCTGCTGAGGACATGCCCCAGCCAGCCGACCAGGAAAAACGCCATGGCGTATTTGGACAGCAGCCCGAAACCCAGCGCCAGGCCCAGCGCAGGCCACCAGAGACCACCCCGTTGCTCGGCCTGGATCAGGGCGTACAGCGCCGCGCTCCAGCACAACAGCAGCGGCACGTCGGTGGAGATCAGGAAGCTGGAAAAACTCACCGCCGGCAAGCTGGCATACAGCAGCGCCGCCCCCACGCCCACGCGCGGGCCGTACAGTGCCCGGCCGGCGAGGAAGATGAAGCCTGCCGTGCCGCCATGCAGCAGGGGCGATGCCAGCCGCACCCCCCATTCCCCATCCCCGGCCAGGGCGGTGGTGAGGGCAATCACCCAGGCAATGACGGGCGGCTTGGAGTAGTAGCCGAAGTCCGGGGTGGTGGACCACAGCCAGTACTGGGCCTCGTCCACGAACAGATCCAGCGGGGATGCCGCCAGCAGGGCGATCCGGAGCGCGGTGAGAGCCACCAGGATGCCCAGCAGGGCGCTGAGTGTCGGCTCACCGCCATGATGCTGCGGTCTGCCCCTGCCATTCGCCTGCATCCCTTGGTCTTCCTCCCCCTGGGTTTGGTCATCGCCCTTTCACATGGCGGCGCTAGGCTAACGCCCTTTCGCGACGATTCCATGAAACCCGCCATGTCCGTCCCGCCCCTCTTTCCGCTGCGCCGCTGTGGCCCGTGGCTGCTCCTGCTGCTGGCCGGCCTGGCGCTGTTGCTGCCGGGGTTTGCCACCTTGCCGCCCACGGATCGCGATGAGTCCCGCTTCGCCCAGGCCAGCCGCCAGATGCACGAGGATGGGGACTATCTGCATATCCGTTTCCAGGACCGGCTGCGACTGAAGAAACCCCCCGGCATCTATTGGCTGCAAAGCGCGACGGCGGGTTTGGCGGGGAGCGGCTGGGCCAATCCCATCTGGCCCTACCGGCTGCCGTCCCTGTTGGGTGCGCTGGCGGCCGTGCTCGCAACCGCCGCACTCGGCGCCCGCATGGGGGATGGGCGTGCGGGCGTGTGGGCCGGCGCGCTGCTGGCGATGACCGTGTTGCTGGGGGTGGAAGCCCGGCTGGCCAAGACGGATGCGGTTCTGCTGGCGGGGGTGGTGGCGGCCCAGGCAGCCCTGTGGTCGCTCTACCGCAGTCATCGGGAAGCCCGCCCACCGAGCCTGGCGGCGGTGCACGGGTTCTGGATCGCCCAGGCGGCCGCCATTCTGGTCAAGGGCCCCATCGCCCCGCTGGTTTCCGGCTTGACCCTATTGGTCTTGGGTGTCGTGGATCGGGACGGGCGGATCTGGCGCGCGGTGGGGCCGCGTTGGGGACTGTTCTGGCTGGCATTGCTGGTGCTGCCCTGGCTGCTGGCCCTCAACAGCGCAACCGATGGCGCCTTCCTGGCCGAGTCCCTCGGGCGGGATCTGCTGGCCAAGGTGGGCAGCGGCCAGGAATCCCATGGCGCGCCGCCCGGCACTTACCTGATGCTGGCGCCCCTCAGCCTGTGGCCGACCATCCTGCTGCTGCCGCCCGCTCTGCTGTGGGCCTGGCGCCAGCGCGCGCAGGCGGCGCCACGCTTCCTGCTGGCCTGGGCGCTGCCGGTTTGGCTGATGTTTGAGCTGATACCCACCAAACTGCCCCATTACATCCTGCCGACGCTGCCGGCGCTGTGCCTGATGGCGGCGCTGGCCACGCGCCCAGGGGAAGCGGCGACACCCCGGTGGGCGTGGCGCTTCGGGGTGGGCTTGTGGGCCTTGGGCGCCCTGGTCTGGCTGGGGGTGGTGGGCATTCTGCCCGCGTGGCTGCAAACGCTGGACGGGGTCACGCTGGCGCTGGCGGGGGGCTTGTTGGGCGCCGCCGCGCTGCTGCTGTACTGGGGCCGGACCCGCACGGCGCTGGGATTGGGCGCCCTGGTGCCGGCCGGGGTGATCATGGGCCTGTTGCTGCCCCATCTGGATGGCTTGTGGCCCAGCCGCGAGGTGGCGCGGCAACTGGAGCGGCTGGGGGTGTCGACGCCGCTGATTGCGGCCGGTTATACCGAGCCCAGCCTGGTGTTCTGGACCGGTCGCGAAACGACGCTGGTGAGCGAAGGGCGGCAGGCCGCCCAGCTTGCATTGGCCACGCCGGGGCGGCCGGTGCTGGTGAATGCGCGCACCGAGGCGGACTTTCTGGCCGCGGTGGCGGCCGGGGGCGCCAAGGCCGAGCGACAGGCGGAAATCCGCGCCTACGATCTGAACGGCGGCGGCCCCCTGCGCCTGACGCTCTATCAATTGCCGGGGAGGGAGGCGCCATGATGTCCCTTCGGATCCGGGGCGGAGGGCGGCAGGCGTCGCGAGCGGTTCGGCGCCACTGGGCCGCTGGGCTGTTGGCTGTGGCCGGGGTGATGGCGCTTTGCGTGCTGTGGATCGATGTCCCATTGGCCTGGTACTTTCGGCGCAATACCCTGTTCTTCGATGGCTTTGCCGCGCTGATCACGCTGTGGGGGGACTCGCGCTGGGCGCTTTCCATCAGCCTGCTGGGTTGGGGTTTGGGGCGGATCGTTGGCCGCCGTCTTGCCGATCCGCATGGGAAAGAACGCGCGCGGCGACTGGCGCTCGCCTGTGGTTTCGTGTTCGTGAGCGTGGCCAGTTCGGGCTTGCTCGTGAACGGGCTCAAATTCCTGTTCGGACGCGCCCGTTTCAACGCCTTGATGCTGCGGGGGGAGTACGGGTTTTATTTTTTCCAGGCCGGCTATGACTTCAGTTCCTTTCCCTCCGGCCATGCCAACACGGCCATGGCGCTGGCCTTTGCCCTGGGCTATCTGTGGCCACGGGGGCGCGCATTGCTGTTGCTGGCGGGGTTCATGCTGGCGTTGAGCCGGGTGGTGGTGACCGCCCATTACCTGAGTGATGCCCTGGCGGGCGGCTTGCTGGGCTGGTGGACCACCCAGTGGTGGCGTCTATGGTTTCAACGCCGGTATGGGTTGTTTGCGCCGACTGCGGCCGTTGCGGCTGAGCCAGCTGCCGTTCAGTGCGTGAGTCCGGAGGAGGGCGGCGTAGCGTCGACCAGCAACTGGCCCACGTCCACCGCGTCAAAACCGTAGTCGCGCCCGCAGAACTCACAGGTCACCGTCACCCCGCCCTGTTCGCGCAGGATGTCCTGCAATTCCGCCTCGCCCAACTGGCGCAGCATGGTCGCGACACCCTCGCGCGAGCAGCGGCAGCGAAAACTCACCGGCGTGGGGTCGAACAGGCGGATGGTCTCTTCGGCGAATACCCGCCGCAACAGCGTCTCGACCGGCCATTGCAGCAATTCCGCTGAACTCAGGGTATCGAGCAGGTGGTTGCAGCGATTCCAGGCATCCTCGTCGGGCGAGTCCCCCGGCATGCGCTGCAACAACAGGCCGACCACCGCGTGCGCGTCACCGGCCAGTAGCAGCCGCGCGGGCAGTTGCTCGGACTGGGTGAAGTAATGCTCGATGGCGCCGGCCAGGTCATCGCCGGCGAGCGGCACCACCCCCTGATAGCGTTCGCCCGGCTTCTGGCCTTCCAGCGCCAGCAGCAGCCGGCCGTTGTCGCCAAAGTCGAGCTGCTCGGCGGGCAGGTCCTGGTCGTAGCGGGCGGTGGCGCGCAGATGCAGGTGGTGATCGCACTGGGCCAGCAGCAGGCGCAGGGGGCCGTCGCCTTCCACTTGCAGATTGAGCCGCCCCTCGAACTTGATGCCAGCGGTCAGCAGGGCAGCGGCGGCCATGGATTCTCCCAGCAACCGGCGTACCGGCGCGGGATCCGTCCGGCGCGACTGCGCTTCCTCCCAGGTGGCTTCCAGGCGCACCCACTGGCCGCGGATCGGAAAATCCTCGAACAGGAAGCGGTACAGCCGATCGCCGTCGCTGCTGTTCATTCGGCATCCAGCTTGCGGCGCAACAGCTCGTTGAGCTGGGCGGGATTGGCCTTGCCGGCGGTGAGCTTCATGGCCTGGCCGACGAAAAAGCCGAACAGCTTGTCCTTGCCGGACCGGTACTGGGCGAGCTGGGCCGGATTGTCGGCCAGGATCTGATCGATCATGGCTTCGATGGCGCCGGTGTCGGTGATCTGGCGCAGGCCCAGCCGGTCGATGATGGCGTCGGCCTCGCCGCCCTCGGTCCAGAGCACCTCGAACACCTGCTTGGCGAGTTTGCCGGAGATGGTCTGGTCGCTGATGCGCACCAGCATGCCGGCCAGTTGCGCGGTGCTCACCCGGCTTTCAGTAATGTCGAGGTTCTCTTCGTTGAGCCGGGCCGCCAGCTCGCCCATCACCCAGTTGGCCGCCAACTTGGCATCGGCGGGCGCTTGGGTGACCAGTTGTTCGTAGTAGTCGGCCAGCTCACGGGTCGTGGTCAGCACGGCGGCGTCGTAGTCGGGCAGGCCGTACTGGCTGACGAAGCGGGCACGCCGGGCATCGGGCAGCTCCGGCAGGGTGGCGCGCACGGTGCTGATGAAGGCGGGCTCGATCATCAGCGGCAGCAGATCCGGGTCGGGGAAGTAACGGTAATCGTTGGCTTCCTCCTTGCTGCGCATGGTGCGGGTCTCATCCTTCACCGAATCGTACAGTCGCGTTTCCTGCACGATCTGGCCGCCGCTTTCGAGCACGTCGATCTGGCGCTCGACCTCGAAATTGATGGCGCGCTCCACGAAACGGAAGGAGTTGAGATTCTTGATTTCGCAGCGGGTGCCCAGACGGGTTGCGCCGCGCGGGCGTACCGAGACGTTGGCGTCGCAGCGGAACGAGCCTTCCTGCATGTTGCCGTCGCAGATTTCCAGATAGCGCACCAGGGCGTGCAGCTTTTTCATGTAGGCGACCGCTTCCTTGGCCGAACGCATGTCCGGCTCGGAGACGATTTCCAGCAAGGGCGTGCCGGCGCGGTTGAGATCGATGCCGGTCAGGCCGTGGAAATCCTCATGCAGGCTCTTGCCGGCGTCCTCTTCCAGATGGGCGCGGGTGATGCCCACGCGTTTGTGGCCGCCGTCCTCCAGGTCGATATCCAGATGACCACCACTCACCACCGGCAGCTCGAACTGGCTGATCTGGTAGCCCTTGGGCAGGTCGGGGTAGAAGTAGTTCTTGCGTGCGAACACCGAGCGCGGCGCGATCTGCGCGTCCACCGCCAGACCGAATTTGACGGCCATGCGCACCGCCGCCTCGTTGAGCACGGGCAAGGTCCCCGGATAGCCCAGGTCGATGGCGCAGGCCTGGGTGTTGGGCGCGGCGCCATAGCGGATGGCGGCGCCGGAGAAAATCTTGCTTGTTGTGGCGAGCTGGGCGTGGATTTCCAGCCCGATCACGACTTCCCATTCCATTGCGCGGTTCCTCGAAGCTCGGGACGGTCAGGCGAAGGCGGGCGGCAACTGCCGGTGCCAGTCGGTTTCCCGCTGGAACTGGTGCGCCACGTTGAGCAGCCGGCCTTCCGAGAAGTGGGGGCCGATGAGCTGCATGCCCACCGGCAGGCCATCCACGAAGCCGGCCGGCAACGACAGTCCGGGCAGGCCGGCCAGGTTGACGGCGATGGTGTTGATGTCCGACAGGTACATCTTCACCGGGTCGTCGGTCTTCTCGCCCAGCCGGAACGCCACCTCGGGGGCGGTAGGGCCCACCAGCACATCCACCGTCTCGAAGGCGCGGCGGAAATCCTCGGTGATCAGGCGCCGGCAGCGCTGGGCCTTGAGGTAGTAGGCATCGTAATAGCCGGCCGAGAGCACGTAGGTGCCGATCATGATGCGGCGCTTGACCTCGGTGCCGAAGCCCTCGGCCCGGCTGCGCTTGTAGAGATCTTCCAGGTTGGCGGGCTGTTCGCAGCGGTGGCCGTAGCGCACGCCGTCGAAGCGCGACAGGTTGGAAGAGGCTTCCGCCGGGGCGAGGGTGTAGTAGGTCGGCACCGACAGCCCCAGGTTGGGCAGATGGACCGGATGCACGGTCGCGCCCAAGTCCTTGAGCGCCGCCAGGGCCGTTTCCACGGCAGCGCCCACCGCCGGCTCCAGGCCCGCGCCAAAGAATTCCGCCGGCACCCCGACGCGCAGTCCGGCCAGGGATTGCTCCAGGGATGCGCTGTAGGCCGGCACCGGGCGGTCCACGCTGGTGGAATCGCGGGGATCGAATCCCGCCATCAGCTCCAGCAACAGCGCGCAGTCGCGGGCATCGCGGCCAAACACCCCGGCCTGATCGAGGCTGGAAGCGAAGGCGATCATGCCCCAGCGCGATACCCGGCCGTAGGTGGGTTTGAGGCCGGTGATGCCGCACAGCGCCGCCGGCTGGCGGATGGAGCCGCCGGTGTCCGAACCGGTGGCCAGCGGCGCCAGACGGGCCGCCACGGCCGCCGCCGAACCGCCGGAGGAACCGCCGGGCACCCGCGCGGTGTCCCAGGGATTGCGGACCGGGCCGAAATAGCTGGTTTCGTTGGAAGACCCCATGGCAAATTCGTCCATGTTGGACTTGCCCAGGGTCACGAGACCCGCGGCAGCGCAGCGCGCGACGATGGTGGCATCGAAATGCGGCACGAAGCGCTCCAGCATGCGCGAGCCGCAGGTGGTGCGCTGATCCTGGGTGAGGAAGATGTCCTTGTGGATGATGGGGATGCCGGTCAGGGGGCCGCAACCGCCCTGGCGCCGGCGTGCATCGGCCGCGCGCGCCTGCGCCAGCGCCCGTTCGGGGTCGACGGTGATCAGGCTGTTGAGCTGGGTGTCGAATCGCGCAATGCGATCCAGGAACACCTGCGCCAGCTCCTCGCTGGTGCATTGACCCTCGGTCAGGGCCGAGGCCATTTCGGCGACAGACAGGCTGTGCATGCAAACTCCCGACGGGACAATCGTGGCGGTTATTCGATGACCTTGGGCACCAGGAACAGGCCCGCGTCGGCCGCCGGGGCCTGGGCCAGGCAGGCCTCGCGCACGTCGGGCTCGGTGACGGCATCGGGCCGCAGGCGCTGGGCCACATCCAGCGGATGGGCCATTTCGGTGATGCCGGTGGTATCGGCGGCATTGATCTGGGCCAGCAGATCCAGCGAGCGGGACAGGACCTGGGTGTAGGCTTCCAGTTCCGGCTCATCGACCGCCAGGCGCGCCAGATGGGCGATCCCGCGTACCGTTTCGATGGTGAACGACATGACACACTCCCCGACAGAACGGATAGGGGCGCAAAAGTAAGCTGCGCCCCCAGTGCGCGCAGTTTACACACAACCGACTGGGGTTGTGCCCGGGCCTTGCCCGAACTTCGGCGCATTGCTAGAGTCTGCCATTTTAACAGCTTCCCGCCATAACCCGGCTCATACGGACCTAAGAACCTTCATGCTGAAACTCAAAGGGCTTCGGGGATTTTTCTCCAACGACCTGTCCATTGATCTGGGGACAGCCAACACGCTGATCTATGCCCGCGGCAAGGGCATCGTCCTCGATGAGCCCTCCGTGGTGGCCATCCGCGACGACGGCAATGGCCGCGGCAAGACCATCGAGGCAGTGGGCACCGCCGCCAAGGCCATGGTGGGCCGCACCCCCGGCCACATCACCGCCATCCGGCCGCTGAAGGAAGGCGTCATTGCCGACTTCACCGCCACCGAGAAGATGCTCCAGCACTTCATCCGCAAGGTGCACGATTCGCCCTATTTCCGCCCCAGCCCGCGCGTGCTGGTGTGCGTGCCCTACGGCGCGACCCAGGTCGAGCGGCGCGCCATCAAGGAATCCGCTGCCGGTGCCGGCGCGCGTCGGGTTTACCTGATCGAGGAACCGGTCGCCGCCGCCATGGGGGCCGGCATCCCGGTGCACGAGGCGCGTGGCTCGATGGTGCTGGATGTGGGCGGCGGCACCTCCGAGGTGGCGGTGATGTCCTTGAATGGCATCGTCTATGCCGCATCGGTTCGGGTGGGTGGCGACAAGTTCGACGAGGCCATCACCAACTACGTGCGCCGCAACTATGGCACCCTGATCGGCGAATCCACTGCCGAGCGCATCAAGCGCGAGATCGGTTCGGCGTTTCCGGCCAAGGAAGTGCGCGAAATCGAGATCAAGGGACGCCATTTGTCCGAGGGCGTGCCGCGCAGCTTTACCCTCAACAGCAACGAGATCCTGGAATCCCTGCAGGAACCGCTGAGCGCCATCGTGCGCGCGGTCAAGACGGCGCTGGAGCAGACCCCGCCGGAGCTGGCCTCCGATGTCGCCGAACGCGGCATCGTGCTCACCGGCGGTGGCAGCCTGCTGCGTGACCTGGACCGCTTGTTGATGGAAGAAACGGGCATCCCGGTGGTGCTGGCGGATGATCCCCTCACCTGCGTGGCGCGTGGCGGTGGCCGGGTGCTGGAACTCATCGACGAACACGGGGTCGATCTGTTCGCTCTGGATTGAATGGATTTTTTGCCACGGGCTGCCCCACGCGGGTAGCCGGCACGCCGCGCCACGGGGGGCAAGGCCATCAAACCGCTGTTCCTCAAGACCCGCGCGCTGAACCTGCGGCTGGTATTGTTCATCGTTGCCGCCATCGCCCTGATCCTGTATGACTCCGGACAGACCGAGCCGAAGCGGTTGCGCTTGGTGCTGGGTACGCTGGTCTACCCGGTGCAGCTTGCGGTGGATGTGCCGCTGCGGTTGGGTGCGGAGTTTCTGGAGGATGTGAGCAGCCGCCGCACGCTGAGCGCGGAGAACGAGGCCCTCAGAACCCGACAGGTGTTGCTGGAAGCCCAGATCCAGAAACTGGCAGTGCTTCAGGCCGAGAATTCTCGCCTGCGCGAACTGCTGCAATCCTCCAGCCGCCTGGACGACCGCTTGTCCATCGCCGAGATCCTGGCCATGGACCTGGATCCCTATCGTCAACGCATCATGCTCAACCGCGGCCTGATTCATCAGGTCCATATCGGCCAGCCGATCATCGACGCCCATGGCGTCATGGGCCAAATCACCCATGTTGGCCTCAACACGTCCACCGCCTTGCTGATCACCGATGCCAATCATTCGCTGCCGGTGGAGGTCAACCGCAACGGTCTGCGTGCGGTGGCTCAAGGCACGGGCGAAGGCCGCTGGCTGGTGCTGCCCTATCTGGCCCGCAATGCGGATATCCGCGTGGGGGATCTGCTGATTACCTCTGGACTGGGCGGACGCTTCCCGCGCGGCTATCCAGTGGCGGTGGTGCGCACCGTGGATCTCAATGGGGAAGGGCGTTTCGCCCGCGTGCGGGCAGAGGTCACGGCCCGAGTGGACCGCAGCCGCGAGGTGTTGCTGGTCTGGGATCATCCCCCTATCGACAGCCCGCCGCCGGCGGAAAACGCGGAGAGGGTTCCCTGATGTGGACGCGCTGGAGCGTGGTGGGAGGGTGCTTTTTTATCGCCTTGGTCCTGACCTTCATTCCGCTGCCGGCCTGGGCGGTTGAGCTGCGGCCTCATTGGGTCGCCTTGGTGCTGATTTACTGGATCATGGCCCTACCCGACCGGGTCAGTCTGGGAACCGCATGGAGTCTGGGCCTCTTGGTCGATGCCTGTCGGGGTGACGTGCTGGGCGTCCAGGCGCTGAGTCTGACGCTGGCGGCCTATCCCGTGGCGCGCTTTCATCTCCAGCTCCGGGCGTTTCCGGTCTGGCAGCAAAGCCTGTTGCTGATCCCCCTGATGGCCGTCGCCGTCTTTCCGGGATTCTGGCTGGCGGGCATGGGCAATCGGGGACAGCCCAACTTTCCCTGGCCGGGCCTATTGACCAGCGGTCTGATCTGGCCCTGGGTATTCGCCCTGCTGCGCCATCTGCGGCGTCGCTTCGGTTTGGCGTGAGATCGCCCATGTTTCGACGGTCGCGATCCAGTCAGTCCGTGCGGATGCACAATCCCCAACTGGAGCGGCGACTCATTCGCAATCGCATGAGCTTGGCGCTGGTACTGGCGTCACTCATGCTGGCGGGGCTGGGTCTGCGACTGTATGAATTGCAGGTCCAGCGTCACGATCATTTTGTCACCCTGTCGCAGGACAACCGGGTGCGGCTGCGGCCATTGCCGCCTCCGCGCGGACTGATCTTCGATCGCAACGGTATCCTGCTGGCCGAGAACCTGCCGTCATTCCGGCTCGAAATCGTCCCGGAGGATGTGCCGGATCTCCCGCAGACCCTGGATCAGTTGTCCCGGCTGATCGAGATTACCCCCAAGGATCGACAGCGCTTTGAGCGCGAGCGCAAACGCAGCCGGCCATTTGACGCGCTCGCCCTGCGCTACCGGCTGACCGATGAAGAGGTGGCGCGACTGGCCATCGACCGCTTCCAGTTTCCCGGCGTGGACGTTCGCGCCGATCTCACCCGCCATTATCCCTTCGGCGCCAGTACCGCGCAGGTGATCGGCTATGTGGGCGCGGTGGACGAACGCGATCTGCGCAATGCGGCGGAAGGCACCTACGCCGGCCTCACCGAGGCCGGGCGCAATGGGGTGGAACGCTCCTATGAAACGGAATTGCGCGGCGTAACCGGGTATGAGCAGGTTGAAGTCAACGCGCAGGGACGCACGATACGGGTACTGGAAAGCCACCCCCCCACGGCGGGGCAAAATCTTTACCTGAGCCTGGATATTCGGCTGCAGCAGGCTACGGAAGCGGCTTTGGGAGGGAATCGCGGTGCGATCGTGGCGATTGCCCCGAACAGCGGTGAAATCCTTGCCCTGGTCAGCGAGCCATCCTTTGACGCCAATGTGTTCGTGGGCGGGATCGATGGGGATAGCTACCGCGCCCTCAACACCGATCCAGGACACCCGCTGTTCAACCGCGCCATTCTGGGCCAGTATCCACCCGGTTCCACGGTCAAGCCATTGCTCGGAGTCGCCGATCTGGCCAGTGGTCAGCCGCTGGGAGCCGGCGGAATTTATTGCCCCGGGTATGTGAAGCTGCCCAATATCGAGCGCCGTTATCGAGACTGGAAACACAGCGGCCACGGTCATACGGATCTGCACCACGCCATCATGCAGTCCTGTGATGTGTATTTCTACCAACTCGGACTGGAGCTGGGGATCGACCGTCTCCACGACACCCTGACGGCTTTTGGCCTCGGTCGCACGACCGGGGTGGATCTGCCCGGTGAACGCGCGGGTCTGGTGCCATCCAAGGCCTGGAAGCAGCGCGTGCGCAAACAGTCCTGGTATATCGGGGAAACCTTGGTCAACGCCATCGGCCAGGGCTATAACCTCGCCACGCCGCTGCAACTGGCCCAGGCCGCCGCCACCCTGGCCCGGCGCGGTCAGGTGCTGCAGCCGCGCATGGTACGGGCGCGCGAGGACATGGCCAGTGGGCAGTACGTCCCGCTCACGCCGGTGCCGGGGACACCGGTGCCCTTCGGTACGCCCGGCCAGTGGGAAACTGTGATCGATGCCATGCATGCCGTGGTCCAGAGTCCCGGCGGCACCGCCTACGGCAGCGGGCGCGGCGCGCCCTATGCCTATGCGGGCAAGACCGGCACCGCTCAGGTCTATGGCCTCGGCAGCGAGGAGGAATACGTGCAGGAAAATGTCGCTCCTGAACTGCGCGACCACGCGCTGTTCCTCGGTTTCGCGCCGCAACACGACCCCGCCATCGCGGTGGGCGTGGTGGTGGAGCACGGCGGCAGTGGCGGGCATACCGCCGCGCCCATCGCTCGTCAGGTGCTGGATGCCTATCTGCTGCGGGAGGCGGCCCCATGAATCGTCCGATCTATGAACTCGGCGCTGGAATGCGCTCACCGCTGCGCGACTGGCCCACCCGCCTGCACATGGACTTGCTGCTGCTCGTTTGCCTGGGGCTGTTGTCCGCAGTTGGCCTGATGATTCTCTACAGCGCCGGCGGCGAACAGATGGAACTGTTGGAACGCCAGTGCCTGCGGCTGGCGATGGCCTTTCTGGTGATGCTGGCAATTGCCCAGATTCCCAGTGACTGGCTGCACCGCATCGCACCGGTGCTCTATGGGGTGGGCCTGATCCTGCTGGTGCTGGTGATGGGGCTTGGGGACATCGGCAAGGGTGCCCAGCGCTGGCTGGACCTGGGGGTAGTGCGATTCCAGCCCTCGGAGATCATGAAGCTCGCCATGCCGCTGATGACCGCCCGCTACCTGCATGACCGGGGATTGCCGCCGCAACGCTGGGATGTGCCGATCGTGCTGTTGCTGATCGTCGGACCAACTTTGTTGATTGCAGAGCAACCCGATCTGGGCACTGCCGTGCTGGTGATGGTTTCTGGCCTCGCGGTCTTGTTCCTCGGCGGTCTTTCCTGGCGCTGGATCGTGCTGTTTCTGGGGGGCTTGGGGGCTGCGTTGCCGCTCATGTGGACGCTGATGCACGATTACCAGCGCCAGCGCGTGTTGACGCTACTCAACCCGGAAGCCGATCCGCTGGGATCGGGGTACCACATCATCCAATCCAAGATCGCCCTCGGATCAGGCGGTCTGTTCGGCAAGGGCTGGCTCAACGGCAGTCAGGCCCACCTGCAATTTTTGCCTGAGCGCACCACGGACTTCATCTTTGCCGTCTATGGTGAGGAATTTGGCCTCATCGGCTTGATCTTGTTGCTGGCGCTGTATTTCGCAGTGGCCGTGCGCGGGCTGCAGATCGCGGCTCAGGCGCAAAACAGCTTCGAGCGCCTGCTTGCCGCCAGTCTGAGCTTCACCTTCCTGTTCTATGTGCTGGTGAACACGGGAATGGTCAGCGGTTTGCTGCCGGTGGTGGGCGTGCCGCTTCCCCTGGTCAGTTACGGTGGCACCTCCATGGTGACCCTGTTGGCGGCCTTCGGTATGCTCATGTCGATCCAGACTCACAAGAAGATGCTTGCGCCATGAGAACCCGGTTGCGCCTGTGCCTGGCAGGTCTGATCAGTGCATTGTTACTGTCTCCGGCGATGGCCACTGACGCGCCGTCCACTGTGGCGCCCCCTCCTGCGGCATGGATCGATGCCGCTCAGAACGAAGCGCTGGTGCGTCGTCTGGTGGATCAGCACGGGATGTCCGAGTCCGCTGTGCGTGCCCTGCTCCGCGAAGCCACCTTTCGTCAGGACATCATCGACGCCATCACCCGACCCTACGAGGCCAAGCCCTGGTATCAGTACCGCGGCCTGTTCCTCACCACCGCTCGCATCGAAGGCGGGGCGGCGTTCTGGCGGGCCAACCGGGAGCGCCTGGAACAGGCCGAGGCCCGCTATGGCGTGCCGGCTGAAATCGTGGTGGCCATCATCGGCGTGGAAACCCAGTACGGTCGCAATCTGGGACGTTACCGCGTGCTGGATGCCCTCGCGACCCTGGGCTTTGCCTATCCGCCGCGCAGTGCCTTTTTCCTGGGCGAGCTGGAGCAGTTCCTGACCCTGACCCAGGAAGAACATCTGGATCCGCGCCAGACCCTGGGGTCCTATGCCGGCGCCATGGGCATGGGGCAGTTCATCCCCAGCAGCTATCGCAGCTATGCGGTCGATTTTGATGGAGACGGCCAGCGGAACCTGTGGCAGCCGGCGGACGCCATCGGCAGCGTGGCCAATTACTTTGCCCGCCATGGCTGGCAGAAAGACGAACGGGTCGCCTTTCCCGCCCAAGCCACGACGCCCGAGGCCCAGGCGCTGGGTAACCAGACACGGGAAACCCCCTATACCGTCGCGTCTCTCCGGCAAGCCGGCGTGCGCAGCGAAGAGACCTTGCCAGCCAAGCTGCCGGCCAACCTCTTGACGCTGGATCAGGTGGACGGACCGGAATACTGGGTGACCCTGCCCAATTTCTATGTCATCACCCGCTACAATCACAGCGTGCTCTACGCCATGGCCGTGTTCCAGCTCAGCCAGGAGATCCGCCGTGCCTACCAGGAAAAGATCTGAAACAAGCCGATGGCGGGAGCAATCGGCAAGGAATCAGCCCGTATTTCTTCCGGTGGGATGGGCACTGCTCAGCCTGTTGCTGGCCGCCTGCGGCACGCTTCCCCATCCGCCTTCGAAAACCGCGCTCCTGACCGCATCGCCTGCCCAATCAGCCTCTGGCGGATACCGCGATGCCGAGCCGCGCCTCGAACCCCGCAGTCGCTTGGGGAATCCCCCGTTCTACGTGGTGGATGGTCGCCGGTATGTGGTGCTGGAATCGGCCCATGGCTTCCAGGAACGGGGCATTGCATCCTGGTATGGCCCTGACTTCCACGGCAAGATGGCCTCCAACGGAGAGGACTACGACATGTACACCATGACGGCCGCCCACAAGACCCTGCCCTTGCCGTGCTATGTCCGGGTCACCAACCTGGAGAACGGGCGCACCGCCATCGTGCGCGTCAATGATCGCGGCCCCTTCGTGGACAACCGCATCATCGACCTATCCTTTGCCGCCGCGACCCGCCTGGGCGTGGTCCAGAAAGGTACCGCGCCGGTGGAGATTGCAGTGGTCGAACCCGGCGACGCCGGCGTGCAGGTCGCCGATCCGGGACCTCGGCCGGTGATGGGTAAACCGCGGCTGTATCTCCAGACGGGCGCTTTTGCCCAACGCGAGAATGCCGAACGCATGCGCCAGCGCCTGTTGCTGGCCCAGATGGGGCCGGTGGACATCCGCACTGAATCCGCCGGGGACCGTCCGGTGCACAAGGTGTGGGTGGGTCCGTTTGCCGACGTGACGGGTCTGGATGCGGCCAGCGCCCGCCTGCACGGTATCGGCATCAACGATCCGCGCCCCACCATCGACTGAGAGGGGAATCATGTTCGCTGACCGCTTGGACGCCGCTCGCCGGCTCGCAGCGCGATTGTCGC
>WOYI011331342.1_pt1 | contig 16681 bp, 13 predicted proteins | sample 6423411 | NCBI WGS metagenome assembly WOYI01 (sample SAMN13441803, study PRJNA592873) | oil field metagenome | biome: oil field; feature: oil-well bore; material: oil-contaminated soil; isolation source: oil-contaminated soil from oil-well borehole | place: Germany: Wietze | collected 2016-10-18 ...
GATTTGATCTTGCGGTAAAGGGTGCTTTTGTGCATGCCCAGTTGCTTTGCGGTTTTCAGGCGGTCCCAGTTGTTTTGCTTAAGCGCGGACATCAGACAGGCCGAGGCCGCATCCCGCAAAGATGCCGTATCGTCCCGGATCGCGGGATTCGCGAACAGGGATTCCGGCAGGTGCTTCTTTTCGATGAGGCCTCCCTTACACAAAATGAAAGCCCGTTCAATAAGGTTGGCCAGTTCGCGGATATTGCCGGGATAAACATACATCATCAGAACGGCCATTGCTTCATCGCTGATACCCGTAATATTTTTTTGCTGCACGGCATTGAAACGGGCGATGAAATGTTCGGTGAGCAGGGGAACGTCTTCCATGAGTTCTCTCAGCGACGGCAGGCTGATTTTGAATACGTTGATGCGGTAGAAAAGATCTTCGCGAAATTTGCCCTGACGGACCAGATCTTCGAGATTTTTATTGGTGGCCGCAATCAGGCGCACGTTGTGTTCGATGCTTTTCGCGGCCCCCAGCGGCTCATAGGTCTTCTCCTGCACGACGCGCAAAAGCTTCACCTGCATGGCAGGCGTGATGTCGCCGATTTCGTCGAGAAAAAGCGTGCCGTTTTCGGCCAGTTGAAACCGGCCGGGCTTATCCTTCTTTGCGTCGGTGAAAGCGCCTGCCTTGTAGCCAAAGAGCTCGGATTCCAGAAGCGTGTCCGGCAGCGCGCTGCAATTGACCGCCACAAACGGCTGGCGTTTTCTGGCGCTCAAGTTGTGAATGGCACGGGCAACCAGTTCCTTCCCCGTGCCGCTTTCGCCTTCGATCAGCACGGTGCTCGCACTTTCGGCAATGTCCGGCAGGATGTCGAAAAGACTGAGCATCCGGTGATTCTTGGAAATGATGTCCGCAAAGGAGTATTTCGAGCGGATGGCTTTGCGCAAATCTTCTTCGACACTCATGTCCCGGAAGGTCTCCACCGCGCCCAGAAGTTTTCCTTGGGAATTATGCAAAAGCGCCGTCGAAATGCTGATGGGAAGACGGCGGCCCTGCGCATCAATAATAAAAACCTTTTTATTGACGATCGGCACGCCGTTCTTCATGGTCGCGCGCAGACAGCAGCTTCTCTCGCAGGTATCCGCTTTCAAAACATCTTTGCACAACTGGCCGATGGCTTCATCACGCACAACACCGGTTATCTTTTCCGCCGCGCGGTTGAAAGACGTGATGTGCCAGTTCTGATCCACCGTGAACACGCCGTCGGCGATGGAATCGAGGATGATATTTTGCTCGTCGCCGTGATCAAAAGGTGAAGACTGATGCCCTGTTCTGACTTTCATGACACTACCGGAAGTCCTTCGTTAATGTTCATGACAACCATGCTCATGCTGAGCGCAGGCGATCCCTGAATCTTTCAGGCTGCCGGAAAGCCAGTTTTCCGCCACGGCCTTAACATCGCCCGAGCAGCCCCGCAGCACCTGGATGCCATTGGCCCCAAGAACATTGACCGCACCCTGTCCCATATTTCCGGCCAGCATAACCTTTACGCCCCTTTGCGCCAGTATCAAGGCGATGTCCGATTTGCAGCCGCAACCGGCGGGCGGCGTGATGGTTTCTTCGGCCAGGATCTTTTTGTTTTCATCAATCGTGAATACGGTAAAATATTCACAGTGGCCGAAATGTTCGTCCACCTGGTTTTGATACGATGGCAATGCGATTTTCATGTTTTTCTCCTTTAATTATTGATTGTTTTTGCCGGGTCTGCGTCCTTTGCCGGAACCACAGGCTACGGCTTTGCTTAAAGCCACGTAGCCGTCATCAATCTTCAGCGCCTTACCGAAAATCAGGACATCGGCGATTTTTTTATGAGCCCCCTCAATGATTCTACCAAAAGTCTGACGGGAAATATTCATTCGGGCAGCCGCTTCTTCCTGATAAAGCTGTTCGTGATCGGCCAGTCGAATCGCTTCAAATTCGTCAAGGCTCAGAACAACCTCTTCCAGATCAACAGAAGGTATTCCACGCGGCTTGAAATAATTTTTGTCCGGTATTCCGAAAATATGACGATGGCATTTGGGGCGGGGCATGTCTCTTTTCCTCTTGGGAGGATATTAAGCATATGCCCATAATAAGTCAAGGGCTAATATGGAAGTTTATAGAAAGAATTCCGGTTCCCTCCGGCTTGCAAACGTTGTTTCGATTTCTTCCTTATGCCGCAAATAGCGTTCATCATCGAAATACTTGGCTCCGACGGGACATTGCTTAATGCAGGCGCAGCATTTAATGCAAATCCCAATAATTTCGGATACCTCTTCAGCGTGGATGGATCCCATGGGACACACGCTTGCGCATAGCTTGCAGTCTATGCAGTCGTCACTGGTTTTGGGAATAATCTTTCGAAAATCAAAAGGATTGCCATCCTGATCTTTGGGTTTATAATAATCGCGATAAGGCCGATTCCCGTTTACAACCACCGTTTGAATTTCATCCCAAGGGGCAATCTTTTGATATATTTGCCCGGCGAAACGATGAACGACAGCCATATCCTGTTCGTCCGGTCGATTTTTGGCAAGCGTATCAGAAAATGAATGCTCTCCTATAAACGCTCCGCCGGCAACAACTTTAAAGCCGTCGGATTCAAGGATATCTTTCAGCTCTATCAAGGCATCGTCATAATTTCTGTTGCCATAAACCACCACACTGACGGCTAGCGCCCCGTTGCCCTTAATCGTGTTCAAATATTTCAGCAATACATTGGGCACCCTGCCGGCGAAAACGGGCACCCCCACAACGACAAGATCTTCATCGGCAAAGGATACTGGATTTTTTCTGGCTTCCGGCAAGGTGAAATTGATGCGGTGAACCCCTGCTTCTTGATCCCAGGACGCTGAAATTTTGTTGGCTATTTCCGTGACAACCTTTTCCGTTGTGCCTGTCGCGCTAAAATACAGGGTATGAATTTTTTTATTCAACAGAAACACTCCTCCTCTCCTGACGCCTCATCACAAAGATGTTTCATTCTTCACAGCCTTTTCCTCAATCACCTCGCAGCAAGCTTAAGGAGAATTAACGCTCGTCTGGCAACCGCGGGATTAAGCCATGCCGAAACAGTCAAAGAGCTCCCCCCCCCTCGAAAGGGCAGGAGCTCTTTTTATTCAGACGCTGATCCGCCCGCAAAGCGGTTGAAAAATATTTTATGTTCCCAGATAAGCCTTCTTCACCTTTTCGTTGGTGATCAGATCTTTGCTTAAACCTTCCAGAACAAGGCGGCCGTTTTCCAGGACATAGCCGTGACGCGTAATCATCAGCGCGATCTGCGCATTCTGCTCGGACAGGAATATCGTGATGCCCATTTTGTTGAGTTGCGTGATCGTTTCGGCAATGCCTTCGACAACCAGCGGCGCCAATCCCATGGAGGGCTCATCCAGGAGCAGCATTTCCGGCTTGGACATAATCGCCCGCCCAACGGCCAGCATCTGCTGCTCGCCGCCGCTGAAAGTGCCGGCCATTTGCTTGTATCTTTCTTTCAATCGAGGAAACAGCGTATAAACCTGTTCCAGAGTTTCCTCAATGCCTTTTTTATCTTTGCGGTGATAAGCGCCCAGCATCAGATTTTTATAAACGGGAAGCTGAGGAAAGAGCTGTCGCCCTTCAGGACAAAGCGCTATGCCTTTATTCACAATTTTGTGGGCAGGCAGGTGGCCGATATCCTCCCCCTTGAACTCTATTTTACCTTTGGCCGTCGGCAACACACCGACAATCGTTCTAAATAACGTTGTCTTTCCAGCGCCATTGCCTCCGAGCAGTGCAACAAAATCTCCCTGGGCAATTTGCAACGATACGTCGTGGATAACCTGGTGCTCGCCAATCATCGTGGTTACGTTTGTTAATTTAAGCATCCTTTTTTCTTCCTAAGTAGGCTTCGATTACTTGCGGGTTAGCGGCGACATCCGCCGGCTTTCCTTCAGCAATTTTTTTGCCGTAATTTAAAACAACAATTCTGTCGGCTAAATCCATAACCATCCGCATCTTGTGTTCAATCAGACAAACGGTAATTCCTTTTTTGTTGATCTTTCGAATGAGCTTGGTAATCAACTCCGTATCTTCCTGAATCAGGCCGCCCGTTGGTTCATCAAACAGGATAAGTTTCGGTTCGCTGATCAGAGCAACCCCGATCGACAGCATCCTTTGCTCTCCCTGAGAAATCGTGGAGGCCAGATCGAAGGCTTTGGAGCTCAGTCCCACGAAGTCGAGCGTCTCAATAACTTTTTCTTCCACCTTCTTTTTGTCCCGCTTCCACCGAGGCGTATGGAAAATACCGCCCCAGAAACCGGTAGTCGTGCATTTATAATACCCAAGCGCGAGATTGGCGACGACCGGCAACTTTTCAAAAAGAGCCGTCAGCTGGAATGTCCGTGCAATTCCTTTACGGGATATCTGGTTGGCACTCAGACCGGCAATTTCGTCTCCCGCAAATTCAATGCTCCCGGATGTCGGCTTGCCCGATCCGCTGATCAAACTGAAAAGAACGGATTTACCGGCGCCGTTGGGACCAATTATGGATAGAATTTCTCCTTCATTGACTTCAATGCTCACGTCATTGACAGCAATTGTGCCGCCAAAACTTTTTACCAGATTTTCACCTTTAAGCAGCACGTTGCGCCCCCACCTTTAATTTCTTCATCATGTCACGCACTTTCGTATACAATCCCATAAAACCTGTCGGGAAGTAGATAATCACGACAATCAGCAGGAATCCGAATAAAATCATCTGATAATCCTGCAGGAACTGCAGATATTCCAGGAGAATCGGAATGATAAAGGCCCCGACAATCGGCCCGGCCAGTGTTGTGATGCCTCCAAGAAGCACATACATCAGGAAGTTGAATGTCATGGCAATTGAGGCAACCGACGGAGAGATGCTGCCGATCAGACTGGCATAGATACCTCCCGCCAGACCGGCAAAAAAATTGGCAACAACAAATGAAAGCAGTTTGGTGCGGAAAGTATTGATTCCCACTGCTTCCGCCAGATCTTCATTGATGGCTGTTGCCAGGAAAGTCATGCCCCGTAATGATTTGACCAGACGATGCATGACAAACAAGGTCAAAAGCAGGAAGAATAACACCAGATAGTACTGAGGAATCTGAGAATCAAAAGCAAGCTTACCCAAACCGGGAATGGAAATCGGACTGGGCACCGGAATACCCACAATACCGTTGTGTCCTCCTGTCAGCTCCATCCAGTTACCCGCGATCAGATAAATAATTTCTCCCAGACACATCGTCGTAATGGCAAAGTATGATCCCCGGGTACGCAGGGCCGGCATGCCGAGCAGGAAGCCTATGAAAGCCGACAGCAGCGCCGACACCGGCAAGGCCAGCCAGAAGTTCCACCCCATCGTATACGTCAGAATCGCGACCCCGTATGCGCCGATGGCAAAAAAGGCACCGTGCGCGAGCGACATCTGGCCGGTATAACCCAGAATAAGATTCAGACTCAGAGCGCCAATCGCAAAAAGGCAACTCATGGTGATCACCTGAGCATAATACCGGTTCGTGATCAAGAGGGGCACAACCAGGGCTATGATCAGAACAACCAGATAAAACCAATTCGTCTTCAACCACTTCATCATCTGCCCTTAATCTCCTTCCCGAACAAGCCCGTCGGCCTTATGGCGAGGATCAGCACCAGCGCGCCGAAACCAAACACGTCTTTGTAGGCAGCCGAAAAATATCCGCCGCCGATGGCTTCAATCAAACCCAAGATCAAACCACCGACAATCGCTCCCGGAATACTGCCCAATCCCCCGAGGATCACGATAACGAATGCCTTCATGCCGACCAGAGACCCCATGCTGGGTGATATCATGAAAATTGGCGCGACCAGACAGGCGGCCACGGCGGCCAGCCCCGTGGAAATGGCAAAGGTCAGAGAGGAGACCCTGTTGACGTTAATACCGACAAGCGTGGCGCCTTCTTTATTCTGGGCCACCGCTTCGATGGTGCTGCCCAATGTCGTCTTCTTAATGAAAAGTTGGAGCAACACGATCAGACCCATCGCGACTCCGATCACGAGCAGGCGTTGTGTGGACATGGTAATACCGAACGCGTCGATAATCCCGGGATACGGATTCGGAATGCGGTGACCTTCCGGCCCCCACAAAACGACGACCGCATTTTCCAATATGATCAGCGCACCCAAGGCAGAGATGAAGGGGGTAATGCCTCCTGCATTGCGCACCGGCTTAAAAACAAGAAATTCCAGAACGACGCCGGCCAGCGCCAGGACAATCGCCGACACGGCCAGCGCCGGCCAATAGGCGAATCCGAATATCGTGACCAAAAAGAAACAGACATAGGCACCAAGCATGTACATCTGCCCGTGCGCAAAATTCGGAACGTGCAGAATACCGAAAACCATCGTCAAGCCCAAAGCGACAATGGCGTACGTACTGCCCAACATGACCCCATTAAATACTTGCTGTAAAAATAGTTCCATTTAGACTCCATCGCCAGATGGACGCAGTCTCGCACTTTGCCTGTTTAATCCTTAGAGGGTTAGGCGACGTTGAATCTTCGGTCATACTTATATTTAATCAGCTTAGGCGGCTTCATAAATGAGCGATAACCTTTTGTCAAGGAGAAAATGCCTTTTTTTGACATTTCTCTCAAATTCGCCGCACGCCTCAATCCCAGGGCCTGCCTGCAACACACATGACTAACGGTCATCACAGACCGGCCTTCCGGATCGTTCTTTGATGTTCTGAAATGAATGTCAGACGAACCTATTTCGCTGTTGACTAAAACGGCATTATCAAGTAAAAATTGCGCCAGTCTTAAGTCCCAAGTAATCTGATCAAGGAAAGAACGCAGATGATTCGTTCGGCACTCTTAGTCACATTAGGCGTAACGGTTACGGCATTTTTCTCGTTCTGGGCGATCATCTTTTCTTTTTTTGCCAATGCGGAGAATAACGTCCATAAAGTAGCCAACATCTGGAGCAGGATTTTGCTGGCGATCTGCAGAACAAAAGTGCAGGTCATCGGCGGCGAAAATATCCTGCGGGGCAAACCGCAGGTGTTTATGTGCAATCACCAAAGCGATTTCGATATTTTCATTGCGCTGGCCTGCGTTCCGGGACAGTTCCGATGGATCGCCAAAAAGGAATTATTTGCGATTCCCGTGTTCGGCCAGGCCATGAAAAGCGCGGGCTATATTGAAATCGACCGGCAAAATCACGAAAAGGCCCTGCGGAGCCTGGATCTGGCGGCACTGCGCATCCGGGAAGGCAAGTCCGTCATGACCTTCCCCGAAGGCACCAGAAGCCATAACGGTGAAATCAAAGCCTTCAAGCCCGGAACGTTTTACCTGGCCATTCAGTCCGGCGTGCCGATTGTTCCGATTAGCATCATCGGAAGCGGCGAGATCATGCCGAAGCGATCGCTGAAGATCAGGCCGGGGAAAATAAAAATGATCATTGATAAACCGATTTCCGTGGAAGGTTACGCCGTGGAAAATCGGCAGGAACTGATTAACAAAGTCCGGCAGGTCATTATCCATAATTATAACGCCTACCGGGAAACCGGCACGGCAAGCATCAAAGACGTCCAGTCGGAAATGCATACGGCTTTCTAATGGAAGAAACCTCCAACGCTCATCAGAATAAAAGGGTCAGAGAAATCAAGGGTGTCGTCTGCCTGGCCCTGTCGCTGTTTCTCTTCTTGTGCCTTTTCTCCTTTTCGCCCGCTGATCCCTCTCCCATGAAATTCATCGGAGGCGCCCAATCAACGCACAACCTCACCGGCATGGTCGGCTCCCATACCGCCGGTTGGATGATCCTGCTTTTGGGGGTTGCCTCTTTTCTCCTGCCCATCGCCCTGTTGGCCCTGGCGTTTCAATACTTTCTGCGGCCGGATTTTGTTGTGGACGCGAAGCGGATCTTCGGCTTCCTGTTTTTTACGCTGTCGTGCGCCGGCCTTTTCGCTGCGTTGATCAGGGGCGGCGTCACGGTTTACGGAGAAACGTTCAAAGCGGGAGGCATCCTCGGCGCGGGCCTGGTTCGTTTCCTGCAGGGCTACTTTAATCCGGCGGGCACCTATATTATTCTCATCGTCATTTTTATGGTCGCGCTGTTTTTTATCATCGAGTTCTCCCTGGTGTCGGTAACGGGAAAATTTTCGCAATCCGCGGGCGGGGCGCTCACGGTCATGAAAGATTATATCACATCGCTCTTTACCCGTCTTTTCTCCCGGCTGAAAACCGAAAAATATCCGCCGCCGGTCATCGAAGAAAACGAGCCGGGCGCCGCGCCGAAAAAAACAAAACCGAAAAAAGTCGAACAAACGCACTTTGATTTTTCCAAGCTGAAATCCGACGGCAAATTTCAGTTGCCGCCCTTCACACTGCTCAGCGAACCGCCGCAGAAAGACACGCGCGTTAAACGCGACCATTTGATCACCAACTCGCGGATTCTCGAAAAGAAACTGGCGGATTTCGGCGTCGAAGGGCGCGTGGTGGAAGTGATGCCCGGTCCGGTGATTACCATGTACGAGCTGGAACCGGCCCCGGGGGTCAAGATCAACCGCATCACCAGTCTGTCCGACGATCTGGCGCTGGCCCTGATGGCGCCCAGCATCCGGATTCTGGCGCCGATTCCCGGCAAGTCCGTGATCGGCATTGAAATCCCCAACCTCAAAAGAGAACCGGTTTTTCTCAAGGATGTCCTGAACAACGACGCCTTTACCGAATCGTCCCTGCGCCTGCCCATCGCGCTGGGCGTGGATTTTGTCGGCACACCGGTCATTGCCGATCTGGCGAAAATGCCGCATCTGCTCATTGCCGGAACCACCGGCTCCGGCAAAAGCGTCGCGCTCAATGCCATGATTTGCAGCATTCTTTTCAAAGCGCAGCCGGATGATATTAAATTTCTGATGGTCGATCCCAAAAGGCTGGAGCTGTCCTCCTACGAAGGCATTCCTCATCTGATGCACCCGGTCGTGGTGGACCCGAAAAAAGCCTCTCAGGTCCTGCGCTGGACGGTGGAAGAGATGGAACGCCGCTATAAAGTCATCAGCCAGATGGGCGTCAAAAGCATCGACGCCTATAATGAAATGCTGTTCACCGGCGCCAAAGGCAAGGCGGCTTTGGCGTTCAAAGACCTCAAAGCTGAAACTTCGCCGGAGGAAGGCGGGGAGGCGGTCTCCACCAAAAACGAACCGCCGTTTCAACATGTCAAGCTTCCTTATATTGTAGTCGTCATCGACGAACTGGCCGATCTGATGATGGTCGCATCGCGGGATGTGGAAGAATCGCTGACGAGGCTCGCCCAGATGGCGCGCGCCGCCGGCATTCACCTGATCCTCGCCACGCAGAGGCCGTCCGTGGACGTCATCACCGGGCTGATCAAGGCCAACTTTCCCACGCGCATTTCCTTTAAAGTCTCCTCCAAAATCGACTCCCGCACGATCATCGATCAGCCGGGCGCCGAACGGCTTTTGGGCGCAGGCGATATGCTCTTCATCCCGCCCGGAACCTCCAAGCTCACGCGCATTCACGGCGCGTATCTGTCAGATACGGAAATATCGCGCATCGTCGATTTCATCAAAATGCAGGCCCAGCCGATCTATGACGCCTCGATTGAAAAATTTGAATTCGAGTCCGCCCAGACCCGGCAAGACGAAGACGGATATGATGAAAAATACGATGAAGCCGTCGCCCTGGTGGGTGAACTGGGACAGGCCTCGATTTCGCTGGTGCAGCGCTACATGAAAATCGGCTACAACCGCGCCGCGCGCATGATCGAGCAGATGGAGCGCGAAGGCATCGTCGGCCCCTCCGACGGCGCGAAACCCCGCAAAGTTCTGATTCGGAAGCTTCCGCAGTGAAAAACCATCTTGCCGGAAAACTGCACATCATCTCATTGGGCTGCGCTAAGAATCTGATCGATTCGGAAGTCATGGGCGGCCTGGCCCATGACTCCGGCATGACGCTTGTGGAAAATCCTCAAAACGCGGATGTTGTCATCGTCAATACCTGCGGTTTCATTCAACCGGCCAAGGAAGAGGCGCTGGAAATCATCCTGACCTGCGCTCAGGAAAAAAACAAACGCGGCGGCAACCTGAAGCTGGTGGTGGCCGGCTGCCTGGCCCAGCGATACGGAAAAGAGCTGCTTGGCGAAATTCCGGAAGTGGATTTGTGGATCGGCACGGGAGAAGTCGGACGCATTGCCAAACATCTTCAGAGCCTGAAGGCGCCGACACCCCGGCGAACCGCCATTGTGTCGAAACCGGATTTTCTGATGACGGCGCGGCATGATCGGATTTTACCCGCCGGCTCGGTCACGGCCTGTTTAAAAATTTCCGACGGCTGTTCCAACTGCTGCACCTACTGCGCCATCCCGTCCATTCGCGGCAAAGCGCGCAGCCGCAGGCCGGAAGACATTCTGCTGGAAGCGGAAAGCCTTGCCGCCCGAGGCGTCCGGGAAATCATCCTCATCGGGCAGGACATCACCGCTTATGGCCGGGATTTGAAAAACCGCCCCAAACTTTCCGGTCTTTTGTCCGACCTGTCGTCTATTTCCAGTCTGCGCCGGCTTCGTCTGCTTTATACACACCCGGCGCATATCACAACCGATGTCCTGGAGACCATGGCGGGCCACGACAAAATCTGCCGGTATATTGATCTGCCGGTTCAGCATATTGATGATGCGATCCTGACCGCCATGAACCGCAAGGTTTCCTCGACGAGAATACGGGAAATCATCCGTCAGGCACGAAGCCTTCTGCCCGATGTCGCTCTCCGAACGTCGATCATCGTGGGTTTTCCGGGAGAAACGCCAAAACGATTTGAGCGCCTGCTTGATTTTGTGCGGGAAGCGCGGTTCGATCATCTCGGTGTTTTCATCTATTCACGCGAAGAAGGCACGGCCGCGGCAAAATGGCCTTCGCGGATTTCTCAAAAGGAAAAAGAGCGGCGGCTCGACGCCATCATGAGCGAGCAGGCGGACATTTCCCTTGCCGTCAACCGGTCATTGATCGGCAAAACTCAGGAAGTGCTGATCGAGGAGAAAAGCGACCGCAGGGGTTACGCCTTTATCGGACGATGCCGCAGGCAAGCGCCGGAAGTCGACGGCGTCACTTATGTCAAGGACAGCAACGCTGCCATCGGCGATTTCGTCTCTTGCACCATCACCGGCGCCGATCATTATGATCTTTACGGGAAAATGATCTCATAAATCTTATTTGACAAGTACGGAAGAACTAAACTATAGTTCAGTCACTAATTGAGACAAGGTTTAATGTCAACATGGATATCGCAGAAGTCTTTGCCGCCTATCAAAATGAAATGCGGCAGGTCGAGTCGCATCTCGACCGGTACATCACATCCGACGTCAAACTGATTCCCGACGTTGCGCATCATCTCATTGACAGCGGGGGCAAGCGCTTCCGGCCTCTGCTGCTGCTGATCTCGGCGCGTCTTTGCGGCTACGCGGGCGAACACCGTTTTCCGCTGGCCGCCGCCATTGAATTCATCCATACGGCCAGCCTCCTCCATGACGACGTCATCGACGAAGCCGTCCTTCGACGCGGCAGAACCTCGGCCAACAATGTCTGGGGCAATGCCGCCAGCGTTCTGGTCGGCGATTTTCTTTATTCCAAAGCGTTCAATCTTTTGGCCGAGATCAGCGACATCCGGATCGTTCAACTCATGTCGAAGATGACCAACATTATGTCGGAAGGCGAAGTCTTTCAATTGATGAAATGCGGCGACACCAGCCTCACGGAAGCGGAGTATTTGAGCATTGTCGAAAAGAAAACCGCCGTGCTCATTTCCGCCGCCTGCGGAAGCGGCGCCGTCCTGGGCGGCGCATCGCCAAAACAGGTGGAAGCGCTCGAACAATACGGCTACAAGATCGGCATGGCGTTTCAGATTACGGATGACACACTCGATTACATGGCTAAGGAAGAGGATTTCGGCAAAACCGTCGGCAAGGATCTGGAAGAAGGCAAAATGACGCTGCCGCTCATCCACACCCTGGCCCGATGCGACGAGGCCGATCGCGTCAGAATCAAGGCGGCGATTGAGAAAAAAACTTTAACGCCTGCTGCCGTCCGGGATATTTTTGCCCTGATTCAGCAATCCGGCGGCATTGATTATTCGCTTCAGCGCGCGGCGCAATTCATCCGGGAGGCAAAGGACGGACTGAAGAGCTTTGCGGACGGCACTGAAAAAGAGCACCTGCATGCGGTCGCCGGGTTTATTATTTCCAGAAAAATCTAATCCCGCGCCTTCCCCGAATTCGCACCCGGACAAGCGGGCTAGGTCGCAACCACCCGGTTTTTACCCTGCGCCTTGGCCCTGTACATGGCTGTGTCGGCTTCAGACAACAGCTCTCCCAGCGCCAGGGTTCCATCAATCCTGACGACGCCGATGCTCAGACTCAAAGGGAATACCCGGCCCTGCAACTCAAAACGATGCGCCTCCACGGCTGCGCGCAGACGCTCCGCCGCAAACAGGGCTTCCCGTCCGTCGATGCCGTCGAGCAGAACGGCAAATTCGTCTCCCCCCAGCCGAAAAACGATGTCTTCCGTCCGCAGCGCTGCCTTCAGGAGATCAACCAGAATCACCAGAACGTCATCGCCTGCGCTGTGTCCGATGGTGTCGTTGACATCCTTAAAGTTGTCAAGGTCCGTGTAGAGAAGAGAGCTGACCACCCCGCGTTTCGCCTTCGCAATGCTCCGGCTGAGAATGTCTTCCAGACCGCGTCTGTTTAAAAGCCCGGTAAGCTGATCATGCACGGCGAAATGTTTCAGTTTATCCTCATAGCTCTTACGTTCGGTGACATCATCAAAAACCGCGACAAAGTAACCCTTTTCCGGGCTGTAAACCGAGATGGACAACAGTCGTGCCAGAGGTTTGAAATCGATTTCAAATCTTTCAGGATTGCCGGTCAACGCAACCCGGCCGTAAATCTCAAGCAATTCCGGGTTCGACTCTTTAACACCCGGGATCGCCTCAGTGACTTTCTTCCCCGTCACAGCCCTGAGCCCCGTCAAACGCTCGAATGCCACGTTGACATACAAATAGATAAAGTCTATCGGATGTCCCTCGCCGTCGTAGAGCATCTTGCAGTAGGCAAAACCTTCGAGCATGTTTTCAAAAAGGGAATGATAGCGCTTCTCGCTTTCCTGCAGGGCTTCGGTTCGTTTCTGGACAAGTTCTTCCAGATGGTCTCGGTCATGACGAAGTTTCACCGACATCTCATTGAAGGTAGAGGTGAGTTCACGGATTTCTCTTCCAAAAGGCTGGGGAAGTTCTTCGCCCAAATGCCCCTCTTGTGCTGCGATTTCATTCGCCTTTTTCCGCATGATCTCGAGCGGCACCAAAAGGTAGCGTCTGTAGAACCAAAACTGGATGCTAAAGAGGCAGACCAGAACAACCAGCAGGATGGCGGAAAGCTTCCAAGAAAAGACATTGGCCGCCGCATAGGCTTCCGAAAGCGGGATGCGCAGCGAAACAATACTGGCCAATTGTCCTTCCTGACGGTTAAAGCTTCTTTCCGATCCGTAGTAATCCGTCATCCCTTTCGGAGCGTTTTCGGGACGACTGTGGCACCGAAGACAGGATGCCTCCATCACCTCGCCTTTTTTTAAGACAACGAGATAAGGCTTCCCGTCAATGATGCGGACTTTGGACTCCATCTCCGGCTTTTTGCCGGCTTTTAAATTTTCAAAGAATACCCGTTCATATTCATCCGCCTCGTTTTCCGGGCTCCTGGCGTCAACAGCCGAATCTTTAAAGGAATATCCGGAAGGCTTTAAGGCCTTGAAGTACTTCTCGATCTCGCGGATCGCATACGTGGATGACATCCACGTATGGTCGAAGTAGTCTTTCGAACGGAACGGTTCGCTCCAGGCAAAAATACTGGGCTTCATGATCCGGGAAAAGTAGGTATGGGTGGCAAGGTTTCGGTCGAGGATAATGCGGGCTTTCGACTGAGCCTCGACGAGCGCCTGCTGGCGCATGCTGTAATTAACGCTGACGACCACAACGACGGCGGCAAGGACAAAGAAGCCGCCTATGCAGATATTGAGGAACATTCCCAACCTGGCGTTGCGAAACCTTCCGGCCATCCTGCCTCCACTAAACTCCCCGGGCAATTAACCCTTCATTCCGGGGTTCTATAAAATGATCTGCGGTTCATAATACTGGGACTTCACAACGCCCGCCCGGTCGTCCTTCAAAGCCTGCGGCAGGTGTTCCAGAATATCGGTCGCGGTAATGCCGTCCTGGCCTTTTTCCAGCGCAGCCAGATCTCCGGCATAGCCGTGCAGAAAAACACCCTTGCGCGTCGCCAGCTCCGGACCCAATCCCAGGCCGTTCATGGCTGCAATGCAGCCGGTCAGAACATCGCCGCTGCCGGCCGTCGCCATGCCGGGATTGCCACTCAGATTGACATAGACCCGGCCGTCCGTCAAACCAATCAGCGAGTGCGCACCCTTGAAAACCACCGTCGCGTTCATTTTTTTGGCGGTATCCCGCAAAACGCCGATCTTGTCGGCGTTGACGTCGGCGACGGATTTGCGCGCCAGACGGGACATCTCGCCCGCGTGCGGCGTCAGAATGGTTGCTGATTTTCTTTTCAGCAATATTTCGGGACGCTCGGCAACGGCGGTCAACCCGTCGCCGTCGATTAAAAGCGGTTTGGAAATCACGGCAGCCAGTTCCCGAATAAGCTTTGCTGTTTCGTCCTGCAGGGACAGCCCGGGGCCGATCACCACCATGTCGGCCTTTTCCGCCAGCGCCAGCAATTCCGGTTTGGCTTTCAGCGACAAACTGAGCGCGGCCGTTTCCCGCTGCGGCAAATAAACGATTTCGCGGCCGGACTGGGCGACAAAAGGGATGATGGATGCAGGCGCCGCCAGCCGGGCATAGCCCCCGCCCGTTTTCAAAAACGACATGGCGGAAAAATAGGGAGCGCCGAAATAGTTGGCGCCTCCGGCAATAAACAAAACATCGCCCATCGACCCTTTATAAGCTTCGGCGGGACGCGGCGGCAACGGCACAACAGCGCCGTTGGTCTGCACCGTCAGGTCTTCCCGGTCATAAAGCGACGGCGGAAAGGAAATCGGCGTCACCCGAAGCGCTCCGCAATGCTCGTAGCCGGGATAAAACATATTGCCCAGTTTGGGCAGGCCGAAGGTAACGGTGTAATCGGCCCTGACCGCAGTCCCCATGATCTGCCCCGTGTCCCCGGAAATGCCCGAGGGAATATCCAGGCTTAAAACCGGCCGGCCGCAGGCGTTGATAAGCGCAATGACATCCGCCGCCAGACCCTTGACCTCGCGGTCCAGCCCCGTCCCGAAAATCGCGTCCACCACGGCATCGCCGTGCAGGACATCGACGCGCGCCTCATGCGCCTTCGTCAGCAGTTGAATGTCCCCATCCAGGTTGCATAAAATATCATAGTTCGTTTTCGCGGCGCCGCCGTATTTCTTGGGAGAAGCCGTCAAAAAAACTTTGACCCGGCCGCCGACCGATTTAATCAGACGCGCCACGGCCAGACCATCACCGCCATTGTTGCCCGCGCCGCAGAAAATCACAAACGCCTTGCCGTGAATGCCGAATTTCTCCTGCAGCAGAGCGACGGACGCGTGCGCCGCGTTTTCCATAAGGATTTCTTCCGCCATCCCCAATTTTTCAATGGCGTACCGATCCATTCCTCGCATTTGTTCAACGGTGGCCAGCTTCATACGGTGTTCCTCCGCATCAAAGAATCATGATGTCAATTTTTTTGTTTAGTATAGAGTAATCGTATAATATTTGACAATAGAAATTTTACGGGAGGGTTTATGACGCCGATATCGGACATCATTCAAAGACGCTTTTCATGCCGCTCTTATGCGGACAAGGCCGTTCCCGACGACGTCCTGCAAATCTTCAAAACAAGGCTCGATGAGCCGCACCGCGGACTTTTCGGGAATGCACCGCGCTTCGCCCTGATTGCGATGGAAGCGCTGCCGCGTGAAGCGTGGAAAAAACTGGGCACCTACGGTGTGATTAAAAATGCCCGGCTGTATCTGGCGGGCATGATCAGCCCCGCGCCGATGGCGACCTGTGATTACGGATACTGCAAGGAGAAACTCATCCTGGAGGCAACCCAACTGGGCTTGAACACCTGCTGGTTGGGCGGCACTTTTGCGATCAGCGCTTTCGGGCGCGCGGCGGGCATGCGCCGAAATGAGCTGTTGCCGACCATTACCCCCCTGGGATACGCGGCCGAACGCAGAAGCCTGACGGAACAGGTCATGCGCGGCTTTGCCGGCTCGGATCATCGTGTGCCCTGGACCAAACTTTTCTTTCACGGCAATGCTTCAACGCCGCTTGCCCCCGCAGAAGCGGGGCCTTACGCCGAAGCGCTGGAAAATGTCCGGCTGGCGCCTTCGGCCTCCAACAAACAGCCCTGGCGAATCATCTATGGGCCCAACCAAAAGATTTTTTTGTTTTATCTGTCACGAGCCATCGGCTACAAGCACCTGCGGGACGTTTCTCTGCAGGAAATCGACATGGGCATCGCCATGTGCCACTTCGATCTGACCGTCAAAGCATTGGGAATCGCGGGAAGCTGGCGTCAGGACGATACCGCGCCAGAGATCAAATCATGGGAATACATGGCAACCTGGCAGGCAGAG
>WOYI010464382.1_pt1 | contig 16676 bp, 28 predicted proteins | sample 6423411 | NCBI WGS metagenome assembly WOYI01 (sample SAMN13441803, study PRJNA592873) | oil field metagenome | biome: oil field; feature: oil-well bore; material: oil-contaminated soil; isolation source: oil-contaminated soil from oil-well borehole | place: Germany: Wietze | collected 2016-10-18 ...
CCAATCATCCCACGCGCCCCACCACTAGACGTGATTATTTACTCGCGTGTCCTAATCCGTATTCGACCCAACCCGCTCGGCGCCGATTGACGTGCACGTAGGTGTAGATGAGGGCCAGGGCGAATAGGGGCAGCAGGATGCCTGCAGCGGCGTATCCGGGAACGCGACCCCTCATGACCTCTGGGATGGCATCCCAGTTGACGATCAGTGCAAAGTCCTGCTGCCAGTAGTCGACCGTCAGCGCGACGCCGAGGATGAACCATGTCAATGGGAGGCTGGCCCACAGACGCGGCGGCTGCTGCATCCACGACCTGTGAGTCATTCGTCCCGATTCATTCATTGTTGCGAGGAGGGGAAGGTCTCTGGCTTGTTGCCAGCGACGCGATCATACAGCCGCCGGTTCCTGGCTTCCTGCCTGGTGCCAGCGACCGCACGCCGGTCGTCCAGGGCGACAACATCCGTCGCGCAAGCGGATCCGCTACCGGACGAATCCCTCTCGGAGTCGCCCCCCCCGCAACGGAGTTCGTCTTCCGCGCGATCGGCGAACGCGTTGAGGTCTCCGCTGATCAGTCGCTGGGTGAACGCGCCGGCTCTCTCCTCGAACTCGTTGTCACGCGTGCCGTGTCCTCTGCATTCAGACATTGGTGTTTCGGCTCTGCGTGGCGTTCAATAGCAAGGATCATTTGACTATCACCCAATACAAGTTGTTTTGCTCCATCGTCACCTGAATAGTGGATCCTGATCCGGTCTCGCTGGTTGCAGCGCAGTTGAACACGTCCCCAACGGCGCCGCGGGCATACGCAGGGCACACGACATGTGTTCGCTCGCCTGTTTGCGCGAACATCCACCCGGAGAACTCCAGTTCCAGCGCTTCCAAGTCGAGCATGACCGCCGTCGCCAGAACGTACCAAGCTACAACGACCACGAAGATGAGCCACATCACGAGGGCGAGGATCGATTCGCGCTTCGTGGTTGGGCGGCGGATGGCGATGATGAGCCCGATGATCGCGAGAACCAGCGGCGAGAGGACCAACAGCGGGACGACGATACGTAAGACGCCGCCCACCTGCGTCATTGACGTGTTGACACTCGCTTCGGAAGCTAACCAAAGGAGCGGCGGGACGGCCAGCACGACAAGGAGAACCACGATGAGCGCTGCCCGCGCGGGTCCGTTCTCCGATGTCACGGGTACCTTGTTGGACCCGCGCCAGGTGGTCTTGCACATAGCGCAGTGAAGGTTGCCATCTCGCGTTCGCATGTGATTGTCGTAGGTTTCGCACGCGGGGCATTGGGCGGACTCGTACGGCATGGCGAAGAACGCTACAGATCCGACAGCGTCTCGGAGCGAGTGAGGGAGTCGCACGATCTCAAAAGTAGGCGATCCCCTCGACCTCAGATAACCAACTCTGGCGGATGGTGCGGCTTGGAAGCAGTACGCGGAGCGCCCCGCGGACGGCCCGCAAGCGGATCCGCCTGCGGGACTGCGGCTGTCGCACTGAGGTACCCGCTTGCGGGGGAAGGCATGGGTGGCTTGTCGCGCCCGTTTGGCGAGAGTATGACCCGCGAGTCGCGCTAATCTGCTCGGGTGACTGAACTCGTCGGTGCTGCAAAGACCAACACCTTAGCTCTGGTCGGTTTCATCGCCGCGTTCGTCATTCCTATTGCTGGACTAGTTCTCGGGATTCTTGCTCGCGGGCAGCTAAGCACTCCCGGGAACCTTGAGACCGGAAGCGGGCTCGCACGCTGGGCAATGGTGATCGGAGCACTCGGAACAGTGTTCCAGCTCGTGTTCTTCATCGTCTGGGCCTCTCTATTCGCTACCGCGCTTAGCAACAGCCCACTGGGAAGCTGACTGCAGCGACTGAGACCCTCGATTCGCACGGAGCGATCCGCATGCGGGAAGGGACAAAAGGGTTGGCTCTGGCTGAACTCGGGTTCGTTATGTATCGTCTAGTTGATACATAACGCGATTCGAGGAGGTCCCCGGTGCCGCTCTATTTGATGTGGATGGAAGAGATCGTCGTTCTGATCATCGGCCTTCTCTGTCTGGGGGTGGCGTTGTTTCTGGTGCGCCGGGCTGCCGGCACCGCACCCAATCAGACGGTGGTGGGCCGGTTGACTTCACTGATCGCTTTCGCGGGGGTTGTTGTGTTCTGGCTAACTCGGTTCTGGTTCACCGGGCCGATGGCTGCGACGTGGCGCTACGCCGTACCCGTTGCTGCTGCGACGCTGGCGGTGGCCGTGTACGCCGCATTGGGCACACGCACGAGATCAGTGAAGACCTCGCGGGAGGTGGATCTGGCGCCGCGATCGGTGTGGACGTTTGGGTCGTCCTGGTGGTTCGCCGGCTTGTTCACCCTGGCCGTTCTGCTCGTTTCGACGGTGATCCTCGCCGGGCTGGCATCCAGCACCGACGACGAAGGCAGACACACACTGATCGTGCTCGATATCGGCAATGCACAAGCAGCCACGGTTTTTTTCGGGTGGGCATTCGGCATCCCCGTCCTGATCGGACTCGCCGCGCTACTCGGGCTCGTCTTTCTCGCACTCTGGAGGGTCGCTCGTCCCGCGGTGTCTGCTGATCCGCGCGCACGGGATCTGGAGGTCGCTCTGCGACGCAACCAGGCGCGCACCGTCCTGGCGATCGCGTCCGGCGCGACGGCGTTCACGCTTGGCGCGGCGCTGCTGTTTCTCGGCCGCTCGTCGGCGTTGGCTGCGTCGTTCTCCGGCCCGGAGGGTGGGCGAATCGAACTCGTGACCTCGTTCGCCGCGCTAGGGACACCATTCATGATCCTCGGCCTGCTGCTGCAAGGCCTCGGCCTGGCCATGGTCATCGTGCCGCTATGCCAGCCGAACAAACGCCCCGCCCACGAGACCGCCGACAGCACCCCGCCGCGGGTCTCGACCGTCAACCGCTGATGGTCGCTATCGACCTCAGCGGCTCCTCGCCACCGTCGGATCAGATCTATCAGCAGCTCCGCGGCCTCATCCTCGCCGGTCGAGTCACTGCGGGCGAAAGACTACCGACCGTCCGCCAGCTCGCCCGTGACCTCAACGTCGCCCCCGGCACCGTCGCCCGCGCGTACAAACAACTCGAGACCGAAGCGTTCGTCCAAACGCGTGCCCGCGGCGGCACGACCGTCACCGCGACGCCTCGGAGCCTCCCGCCCGAGGTACTCAAGGCCGCGCGCACTCTCCACGACACAGCAATTCGCCACAATCTCAGCCTCGAAGACTCCATCGCCAGCCTCACGGCGATCTGGGACGTCCGAGCCGGCGTCCAAGAATCACACCAAGCCTGAGTCGGTAAGCCGGTCGCTGACCGCCCGCATGCCGGTCGTCCTACGGCGCAGACTCGTCACTCTCGCCGTTTGCCTCGGCCTCGATCCAGTCGATCGCTTCGTCGGAGAGGTAGAAGCCGTCGGGCGCGCCTTCACCGACCCACCACGCATTCGAGGTCACGGACCCGCCGGCAGCGACGATCTTGACCAGCACCTCAGGAGATACAGCCTCGCCATTGTGCGCGACGAGCCATGCTTGCGCGTCGGAGTCCAGCTTCGCCCACCACTCGATGATCTGCCTGTCGCAACGATGTCACCGACACCGGTCGCCCGGAAGCCCGTCGTTCAGCCGGCGATTTTCAGAGAGTCCAGGCGACATTGAACAGCTGTGCAGGCGACCGCGATAACTGACAGCTTCAGCCCGGCAGCCCAGAAGCGCCGGTGTCCGTATAGGGCGCCCGCAATGCATTCGCGGTTGGGTGCCTTATGCGGCCGCCTTCCATCGCTTGCTATGTTGCTTTGGGGTATACCCCAAAGCAACAAGGCGCGGCCTCTTCCGCGTTGTTGCATTAGGGTCTAATCTGGCATTGTGCAACACAATCGTTCGGAGGTCTAGACGTGGCGCAGCATACGCAGACTGTCGGCTACCTTCGTGTCAGTAGCGACGATCAGAACCTCGCCCGACAGCTCGAATCGATCGGAGAAGTCGATCGCATCTTCTCGGACAAGGTCAGCGGCGGCGCCCGTGAGAGCCGCACCCAGCTCGCTGAATGTATCAAGTACGTGCGCCACGGCGACGTTGTGCGAGTGGCCTCAATGGACCGGCTCGCGAGATCGCTGCGGGATCTTCGAGAGATCGTCGATGAGATCCTGGCAAAGGGGGCGTCAGTTCAGTTCCTAAAGGAGAACCAGACCTACTCTCCCGCGACGCGCGACCCGCTCTCGCAGTTAATGCTGCACATGCTCGGGGCGTTCGCCGAGTTCGAGCGAGCACTCATCCGCGAACGCCAAGCAGAGGGCATTCGAATCGCTAAGGCGGAAGGCAAGTATCAGGGTCGCGCGAGGAAGCTCAGCGAGGAGCAGCGCTCGGAGGTGCAGCAGCTCGTGGCGGCCGGCGTCCCAAAGTCGGAGGTTGCACGCCGCTTCGGCGTCAACAGGGCGACCATCTACCGTGCGTTAGGTACATAGATCGCGGCGCAAGCGTGCGGCGTCTCTGTCCAGTTGCATGGGGAGGGGGCGCGCGCTTTAGACACGTGGTACACCTGGTACTGCTGGACTCGATGAAGATGCGCACCGATCTTGGACGCGGTGAGCGGCGCGAACCCAGATGCCTCCAATGGTTGATCGTTGACGGCGGTTTTTGCTGCGCACACGACACTGCCTCAGCCGAGGGCGAACGTGCGGTCTTGCGACGTTTCGCCGATCTCAGCTCGTCCGTGGCCTGTCGACCTCACAGATAGCATGTGCCTGTGGGAGACGAGCAACGACCTGACGTCAAGCGCGTCCGACTGACGGGTACTCGCTTCGATGGCGGGCGCCTTCCCGTCGACTCGCTCGTAGAGTTGCAGAAGTATCAGGATGTCGTACGCATCGCTGCCGAAGCGGAGTGGCGTCAGGCCCATCCCGGTGAAGAGGTACCCGCAGATTTCAGCGGATCCGTGAGCCTCGCGATCGAGCGCATCGACGAGGGAAGCGCGGATGTCTTCCTGGCATTCGAGCAGCAACGGGCGTACATCCAGTACCAGGCCGAGGCGCAGGATGCCGCCGACGCCATCATCGTCGCGGCCTACTCCGGGGCAGTCATTCCGGCACTCAGTGCGCTCACACCCGAGGAGGACGTTGAGCTACGTGAGACTGTCTCTCGACTTGGTGAAACTCTGGAGCCGGGCCAGTCCATCGAGTTCTACCCCGATGGGCCGGGTTCGGCACCCGTCAAGATCACGATCGAGTCGCGCAAGGTAGCCGTTGAGCATCTTTCGCGTATCGAAGACTTCCTAGTTGCTCCTGAACCGCTGACGAAGCAGTCGGACTTGGGCACGCAAGAACAGAGTCTCGTGGGCAAGGTGACGGCGCTCGACGCCGACAAGATGACGTACAGACTCGTGCTCGCGGACGGGCAGGAACTGCACGGTCGCTACCCGAAGCACCCCGAGCTGTTCGAAGATCTCCGCAAAGTGGTTCACTCCGCCGCCGAAGGCCCGCTTACACGCATCACCGGAGACCTCCAGACACGGGAGGGCAGCTTCTTCCGGTTCTGGGAGACGAGCTCGCTAGAGCAGATTCAGTTCGATGAGACGCGGTGGGGCGCCCGGCTCGTCGAGTTCGCGGGCCTCAATTCGGGCTGGGACGGTGACGCCGCCGAGCAGATCTCGTCAGTGGCACTGGAGGCCGCCCAGATGTTGCTGCGAGCGATAGACGAAGCCGGGATCACCTCTCCTGCAGTGTTCCCAACCGTCGAAGGCGGTGTACTCGTGGAGTGGGCTAGCGCGGGCAGCGTCCGAAGCGTGGAAATCCTAAACGATGCAAGCTTCGAGACGTTCGCGCTCAGTTCAGGCCAGTCCACTGGCGTGCACGCGACCACTCGCGACCTGAGCGTGGCGATTCAGTTCGTCCGGGTGGCCAAGGCATGACGGCTGCGGACGTTGAGTTGCTCGATGGTGAGCAACTGCTGAGCGACGCGAAAGAGCTCGCATACCGGCAGATAGCGCCACACATGCTTGTCGACGAGGGGAAGGTCGCGACTACCGCTTTCGGACCGAACACCGCCGACAAAGGAAGGCCGTCCTTTTCGCGTTCGACAGTGCTGTCTGCACAGGAGTCCCGGGACTGGCATACGCAGAACGCCCGCAGCCCGTCCAGCGGTGTTTACGGTGTCACCGTCGGCGAAGTCATCGAGTCCGGGCGGTACGTCGTCGACGACTCCGGATGTCCGATTCCGGATGGAGCGATTCGCGCGCCCGGGCATTGCTTCGTCGACTTCCGCGGGCTTGAACGACCTCTGATGAAGGAACTGCGCGCGCGGCTCTACATGCACGCGATGGCTCGTGGCGAGATTCCGACCGTGGAGACCGCGCCGCCAGGACAACTGTTTGCGTAGCTGGCTCCCGGACGATCTGCCAAGGGATGAGTCGTGGGGACGTCAAGACGCTATGACCGGTGAAGTGGAAAGCGCTGCCGGCGACGGAGGTACGAGTCGGGCATCATCCAGTCGTTAGAAGACTCTGTGAACACGGGCAACCCGCGCGCGTAGTCGAGCGAGCCGATCGTGTTCGCGAGGAACCTGATCGGTCGGATGGCGAGGAGCATACCCTCGACGCTCACCCACTCGTCGTGCTGAGACTGAGTGGTCATCGCCTCATACGAATGCAGTGTTTCACCGCCCAACGACACGTGGTCCAGGATCGCGAGTGGAACCGTCTCGTCCAGGTGACGAGCGAGGACGAGGTTCCAGGCCTCCTGCTGTGCCCTGGCTGCAGATGATCGTCGATGCGGCGCTTCCACGTGTACCAGCCTCACCCAGCGAGCAATCGGATCGTCAATCGTGACGCTGTCTCCCTGCGCGAGTCGGTTGATGTTGAAGCACCGGTCAGTCTCGGCAAACTTCGTGAGAAACGTCACCAACTCCCGGTGCGCAACTCTGAACCGGAGGGCACTCCCCGTTGTTGCGAGCGGCCAGTGTGCGCCATCCTGAGGAGACCATGACCGAACTACTTGCGCCAGCTACTCTCGTCGACCGCTCGAAACCGATTGTCCGTAGTCGCCCGTATCGGCAAGGAGTGCCTGTCCTGTCGGACGCGATGTTGGGCCCACTTCGGTACGTCGACGACTTCGACGCCTTGATCGATGACGACGAGGCAACGCGCACACATCCCCTCGCGGATGCCTACCTGATCCATAACGATGCAGTTTGTCTCCACCGCGACGGCCGGGAAGCGTTCATTCGCAGAGTCCATGGGTCTCGTGAGTCCGTGATTCTCAACTGGGCGTTGAATCTACCTACAGGCCCTTCTGCGAACGAGCTTCTCGACCTCGTACTGAAGGATCTCGTATACCAGCACAACTGGATCGTCATGATCTCGGCGCAAGACGACGACCAGCCGCCGGTAGGAGAGTTACAGCTCTTCAAGGATGCGATGGCCCTGCGAGACGCTCTCGTGGATTTGGCTCCTTGGGCATGGGAGTACTCGGACGCAGATTCTGCGTTTCTAAAGTCGGCGCTTGATGCGTTCTGCGCGCGCTGGGAACTGCCCCCCGCAATGCTCGACTGAGCTTGCGACTGAGCGTCACGATGTTTGCGTTCGGTGCTCTCGAGTTGTGTGGGTAACTACCGCGTCACCCACTCAGGCCCTATGCATCTGTCCGTGGCGGATCTGGCGCTCCAGCGCTTCAATCACAATTGGTGCGGCCCGCTCCTCGAAGCCTTGAGCCAGGATGCCGAGACGGTTGACACGAAGGTCGATGTCTTCCGCCCGACCATCAGAGTGACGCTTGTATTCGCGGACCTGGAGGAGCCCGAACCACTCGAGGGTTTTCCGGGCCGACGAATACGGATCCCGATGTATACCGTAGTTGCGCAATCGTATTTCCGCGGGAACCGCAAGCAATCCATCGTCGGGCCAACCCCCTTGACGGCACGCGACCATCAACAGAAGAGCAATCTCTGAGTCCTCGAGGAGATGCAGCCAGCCATTGGTGATGAAACCCGCCGGCATCCCAAAGGTTGACTCACTGGACGTGGGGACGGCGTATTCCTCCGCCTCGCCGACCGCGTCGATTCCCGCTTCATTCAGAAGGACGAAATCTTCAAACCGGTTCCGAGCTCGCGCTTCACCGGGTATGAGCACTAGACCCGCAGCAGCTAGGGTCTCGAGGGCGCTGCGTACAGTGCGCGCGCGTTTGTTGCGCGCAGTGATCAACAGCCCACCAAGATGGCTGTCTTCGGGTTCCGCGGAGACCATGTCCGCCCAACCAACTGTCTTTGAGGTACCGGGTATCTGAATGTTCAGCCGGCTGAGGTGTGCGGTCTTTCCCGCGGTGCGATTCATCTGCGCTAGCGACAAGAGCGTGAGCGCAAATTGAAGTGCCGAACCGCGACTCGTTGCGAGGCGTGTCGCTGGCGGCCGAGATGCCCGCGGCGGTGCCTTTCGATCCGAGGCGTCGATGTCCGCGCCGCCTTCCCGGTATGAGAATGCGTTGCGGATCACGAGTCCGGTAGACGGTAGCTCGCCCGGCATCTTCGAATACAGATTGTCGATCCGGGCGACCCGACCGGGCTGCTGCAGGTGCGACAAGCGAGCGATCAGTCGCTCCTCTTCCCGCGCTGTCGGCGGGCGAGTGGTGTCGAGACGGATGACGCACCACCTGGTTAGGTCATTTTAACCTGAACGTCTTAACCGGCCAGATTCCTCTGACTCATGTTTCGTAACTGTCGAGTCTGGCCGGTTAAAGCGTACCAGAGGGCGGCTGGATCATCTCGCTCTCGTGTGGATTACTTGTCCCGATCGCACCTCTCAAACGGAAGGAGGAATCATGAAGGACACGACAGATAGGGCCGGTGATAAACAGTCGTCGCGGTGGTCTGGTCGCCTGGGCTGGATGCGAACCGTACTCCAGGCGATCCAGACCGCCGCTATCCTCGCGCGCGTTTGGCACGACCTCCAATAGGAAGGGCCGGTGGCCCGCCCATCATGGTGGCGGGCGGGCCACCCGACCTGGATTCCCTCATGCTACGTCCATTGAACTCGTACGCGACCATCAGCGAGTGCACGTCGACAGATCTACAACTCAATCACGCGGCCGTGATCACGTCGATCGTGGATACGGCTTTGACACATCGGATGGCAGGCACTGAGCCGTTCGCGAGCCAGTTCGAATGACAAACCCCTGATCAGACAAAACCCCGGGTGACAGGTCAAATGGCACCGGGCAGCCTGCCCGTTGCCATTGGTGATGTCATTCATGTCATCGAACGTGTCAATCTACGGATCTGCCTCATCAGCGCGGGGTTCATCTCAGTAGAGACGTCAGTCGGCTAGGTGCACTGCTCGCTGATCGTCACGAGGTCAGGCCCAATCGATGACGTCCCTTAGATCGCACGCCCCCGCGCATCACCGGGGCGGGAGAAAATGCACCCTGGTTGCGAATACCCCATGAGGTATCTAGCGTGGAAGGTTCATGCAGCGATGGGAGCCCAACAGATGAGCCAGACCAAGAGCGTGAAGAAGTCACGGATGAGCCCCCTGGTAGTCAGCCTGATTGCGATCATCGGGGTGCTCGTTATCGTCATCGTCGCCTTCCTGGTCACTGCTGCTACCCAAGCGTCGGGGGCAGCTGCGCCCACCGATGAATCGGCATCCGAGGGCGCCCCGCCCCTACCTGACCTCGCGCGGCGGGACGCTGCTGACCCGACCGCGTTGGGGGATGTCGACGCCCCGGTGGTGATTGTCGAGTGGGCCGATTATCGGTGCCCGTTCTGCGGGGTCTTCGCGAGGGAGACGCAGCCGACGATCATTGCGGAGTATGTCGAGCAGGGCCTTGTGCGCATCGAATGGCGCGACCTTCCCGTTTTCGGTGACGAGTCGACGCTCGCGGCGGCCGCGGGGCGTGCCGCCGGCGAGCAGGGGCTCTTCTGGGAGTTCCACGATGCGGTGTTCGCTGACGCGCCAGAGCGCGGTCATGCCGAGCTCCCACGTGAGCGACTGATCGAGATCGCGCGTGGCATCGGAGTGCCCGATCTCGTCACGTTCGAGACGGACATGGATGACCCGACCCTGCAGGGCCTCGTCCAAGCCGACTTGGAGGAGGGCTATTCCCTCGGTGTGACGAGCACGCCGATCTTTCTCATCGGGCAGACCCCGATTGCAGGGGCCCAACCACTCGAAGCATTCCGGCAGGCCATCGAGTTGGAGCTCGACCGGGTGGGTCGATGATCGACATCGGTCTCGCGGGCGCGTTCCTCGGCGGTGTGCTCACGCTGCTCAGTCCCTGCTCGGTGATGCTACTGCCCGCCTTCTTCGCCTACGCGTTCGGGTCCCCGCGGCGTCTTCTCGGCCGCACATCGGTGTTCCTGCTCGGATTGTTGGCGACACTCGTGCCCCTGGGGATACTTGCGGGACTCGTTGGCCGTTTCGTGACCGAGAACCGCACTCTCCTGGTCGCTGTCGCCGCGACGGTCATCATCGTGCTCGGAATTCTTCAGCTCACCGGCATACCGATTCCCGGCATCACCCGCACCTCACACGGCGAGAGCACCTCGCCCCTGGCCGTCTTCTTTCTGGGGGCGGTGTACGGGGTGGCCGGGGCGTGCGCAGGACCGATCCTCGGCTCCGTCCTGACTGTCGCCGCGCTCGGGGGCAACAGCGCCTACGGGGCGCTGTTGATGTCGCTGTACGCGCTGGGCATGGCCGCTCCGCTGTTCGTTCTTGCGCTGTTGTGGAACGCGGGGGGCGGTCGGGTGCGTGCCCTCGTGCGCCCACGCGAACTGCGCATCGGAAAATGGCGGAACAGCTGGACGATGGTCGTCGCCGGCGCGCTGTCCGTGGGAATCGGCGTTCTGCTCCTGGTCACGGACGGGACCACCTCCCTGGGAGGGGTCCTCACCATCGGGCAGCAGTATGAAGCAGAGACGTGGGCGCTGGGAGCGACGTCGGCCATCCCGGACCTGGTGATGCTCCTGGTGGCGCTATTGCTCCTTGCCTTCGTGGCCCTCATCGTCGCGCTCCGCAAGAACCAAGGACAGCGGACGGCACGCGAGGAGACCCGACGGTAGGACCCAGCCTCCTTGACAAGGATACCCCTAGGGGTATCCTTGAATGGATGGTTCTCGTGAAAGGGGACAGAATGCTGTTGGAACGCTTTTACGACGATGACCTGGCTCAGGCGAGTTACCTGATCGGATGTCAGGCCACCGGTGAGGCGATCGTCGTGGATCCTCGCCGAGATGTGCAGGTGTACCTCGATGCGGTCTCCAAGCACGGTATGCGCATCGTCGCGGTGACCGAGACGCACATCCACGCCGACTATCTGTCCGGCACGAGGGAGCTGGCGCACGCCACAGACGCGCCCATCTATGTGTCCGGTGAGGGTGGCCTCGATTGGCAGTACGGCTTCGACGCGCATCTGCTGTACGACGGTGACGTGGTCACGGTGGGGAACATCCGGGTGCAGGCACGCCATACGCCCGGCCACACCCCTGAGCATCTCGCGTTCCTGGTGACCGACGGGGCGTTCGCCGACGAGCCGGGCTACATGCTGTCAGGAGACTTCGTCTTCGTCGGCGACCTCGGGCGACCCGATCTGCTCGATGAGGCCGCCGGCGGCAAAGACACCCGATTCCGGGGCGCAAGCGATCTGTTCGACAGCCTCCGCGACGTGCTCCTCGAACTTCCCGACCATGTCCAGATCCACCCCGCGCACGGCGCCGGCAGTGCGTGCGGGAAAGCGCTGGGAGCGATCGCCTCGACCACGGTGGGCTACGAGCGCCTCCACGCCTGGTGGGGCCCGTATCTCGCGACAGATGACCGTGAGGGGTTCGTCTCAGAACTACTCGACGGTCAGCCCGACGCGCATGCGTACTTCGCGAGGATGAAGAAGGAGAATCGCGACGGTCCTGCCCTTCTCGGTTCCCTCGACGAACTCGCCCCGATCAACGCAGCCCACGCCTTGGCAATGGTCAGTGACGATAGCGCGGTGTTCGTGGACACCCGCCAGCCGAACGAGGTGCGAGCGGGATCCCTGCCCGGCGCCCTGGCCATCCCGGCTGTGGGCAAGACCGCCGCATGGGGTGCATGGGCGATCGACCCGGAACGGGAGAAGCGACCGATCGTCATCCTGGCACACGATCACGAACAAGCCGAAGACGTCCGAGCACACCTCATCAGAGTGGGAATCGACTCCTACGCCGGCTACCTCACCTCCCTCGCCGGCCTACCCACGGTGACATCATCCACGGTGGCCCCCGAAATCCTGGCTGATCTGGACGACGCCTTCGTGCTCGATGTCCGCGAGGCGAACGAATACGCCGCAGGTCACGTACCGGGTGCCACGAGGATCGGCGCAGGTCGTCTGCTCTGGGAGACGGACCGTTTGCCCACCGATCGGACGATCGTCACGTACTGCCAGAGCGGCGCGCGCAACATCGTGGCAAGCCAAGCGATGCGTCGTGCGGGGATCCCGGTCATCGAGCTCTCCGGAAGCTACCTCGGGTGGGTGCGGGCGCACCAGCAGATCCAGACCGCGAACGCCTCCTGAACTCCTCCGCAATAAACGAATCGAAGCACGCCGAAGCAGGACTGTGCTCGGAAAGGAGACTGCCATGTGCAGTGTCGTCGCCTGCCGTAAGTGCGGAAAGACCACGTGGTCGGGATGCGGTCAGCACGTCGATCAGGTGATGCGCCACGTCAGCCCGTCGCAGAGATGCCGGGGGCATCAGAATGAGCCCTCCGCCGGGCTTTTCGCTCGCATTTTCGGGACGGCGTGAGATGAGCGGGGAAGAGATCTCGGTCGAAGGCCTTGCAGCCTCGTCCGGCGTGGTCATCGTCGACGTGCGGGAGCCAGACGAGTATGCCGGCGGCCACGTCCCCGCGGCGGTGAACATTCCTCTCCGCGACGTTCGTGGACGTTCCGGAGAGCTCGCCGCCGCGGACACGGTATACGTGATCTGTCAGTCCGGCCGGCGGAGCGCGTTCGCGTGCGACGCGCTCGCATCGCTCGGCATCCGTGCGGTGAACGTCACCGGAGGCACCACCGCCTGGATCGCCGCGAACCTGCCGGTTCACTCGTGAATGCGGGACGGGTGATCCTCATCCATGCGTTCGCCGAGAATCCGGACGTGATCACCGGGACGTTGCGTGTAGCCAGGAATGCTGTCCAGGGACTGCCGGACGGCGTCGTTCAGGTGGCGGTTCAGGGCATTGCCGTCACGGGCCTCACGGTCGGTGGGGGGTTCGAGGACGACATCGCCGAGGCAGTGAACGGGGGCGTCCACATCGTGGCGTGCGGGAACAGCATGGACCGTGCCAGCCTCGCACCGTCGCAACTGGCTGCGGGCATCGAGGTGGTACCGTCCGCTGTCGTTCACCTCGCCGAACAGCAGTGGGCCGGCGCGGCGTACGTCCGCGTCTGAGGTGGTCTTCGTCGTCATCGCGCTCGGCTTGATCGTCGGCGCCATTCTGGGCCTCGTCGGTGCGGGCGGGGGTATCATCGCCGTTCCCGCACTGGTGGGAATCGTCGGGATTCCGGTCGCGGACGCGATGGCGACCTCGCTGGTGATGGCGGTCGCATCGGCCTCGACAGCAGTGCTCCCTCGTCTGCGCGGAGGGATCGACTGGCCGGTGGCGGCGGCGGTCGGCCTTGCCGGTGTTCCGGCGGCGCTGGCAGGTACCGCACTGAACACTCTGCTTCCCCAGCCGGCGCTGATGGTCACCTTCGGACTGCTGATGGTCGCGGCCGGCATCCGGATGCTGCGACCTCTGACCGCCCGTGTCGATGACCCCGAGCGTCATCGGTGGTGGCTTCTCCGGGCGACGCTCGTCGGGTTGGGCGTCGGCCTGCTCACCGGTCTGCTCGGTGTGGGCGGCGGGTTCGTCATCGTGCCCGCGCTGACCCTCCTGCTGCGGATGCCCATGAAGCGCGCGATCGGCACGTCGCTGGTGATCATCGTGATCAACTCGCTCGCCGCCGCCATCGCTCATTTCGGCGTCGGCGGTCTCGACATCCCCCTGACCCTGGCATTCACCATCCCGGCAATGATCGCTTCTCTCGTCGCCGCACGCTTCGCCGTGCGGCTGCCGGGACGCGTGCTGCAGATCAGTTTCGCGATCCTCGTCCTGTGTATCGCGGCCGTGACGGTCATCACCACCGTCGCGCAGCTCCTCTGAAGGCTGCCTGCCTCAGTCGCGGAGGATCGAATGCTGTTCGCCGCGTCCCGGCGGTGTGTATGTGCAGGTGTCCCCCGCGCACAGCTGCGGCTTGCGGCGTGCAAAGCGCTGCGCGACGATGCACCCGAGGCAGATCCCGAACGCAGCCTCGAGGTACAGCAGAAGCAGACACATCCCGCAGATCACTTGGGCGATGATCGCCGGAAGCCCCAGCCACCCCAGGCTGAAGCACCCCGCCAGCGACATCCCGAAACCCATCCGCCACGCGAGAAGTTTCGACCGCGCCTCCACCCATTCGGGCCGTTGCGGGCGGGTGATCCAGGCGCCAAGCAGGAGCGTCGGGGTGTAGGCCGTCCCGACGAACAGCCGCAGCATCATCTCGACCGCGAACACGATGCCGAAGATGCGCATCGGCTGCAGATCCCCGGTGATCACCCCCCACAGCCATGCCGAGAACCCTCCCAGGAAGAGAATCCCCGCCGACGCTCGCACCGCCCGTTCGTTCACGACGGGAACATCGAGGCCCTCGACCCACTGACCAACGACAGGTCGATCTGGGACCGATTGAGGTATCTGCATCAAACGACAATACCCTAGGGGGTATACTAGAGTCGAATCCGATTCGAAAGAAAGGTGCGGGAGATGTGTGCTCGTGTGACGTGTGACCAGTGCGGCAAAGCGACCTGGGAGGGGTGCGGTCAGCATGTGGAAGAGGCGCTCTACGGTGTCCCCGCTGATCAGCGATGCCAGGGTCACCCGCATGCCGCGGCGTAGCCTCCGAGCCCTCGCGCTGGGAGCGGCCCTCGTGCTCTCCCTCGCGATGAGCGGCTGTGCGGCAGCAGGCACCCCATCGATCGCGATCGGCGACGATACGGTCGTCGTCGATGTGCGCACTCCTGCCGAATACGCGGGAGGACACCTTGACGGTGCGATCAACATCGATCTGCAGTCGGCGCAGTTCGACGCGGCGATCTCCGAGCTGGATCCCGACGACGAATACGTCGTCTACTGCCAGTCCGGCAACCGGTCCGCGCAAGCGGCCGCCGCGATGGAAGCCGCGGGACTCGACGTCCAAGACGCCGGCGGCATCTCTGAAGCCGAGCAGGCCACCGGCCTCCCCGTCGTCCAGTAGACCTGCCGCACCGTTCATCTCCCCACAAGGAAAGGACCACATGAGCACTCTCACCATCACCGGCCACAATCTCCGGGACACGATCGATCGGACCGACATCGTGATCCTGGACTTCTGGGCAGCCTGGTGCGGGCCGTGCCGTGCGTTCGCTCCGGTCTTCGAGAACGCCTCCGACACTCACCCTGATATCTCCTTCGGCAAGGTCGACACCGAAGCGGAGCAGGAACTCGCCGCAGGGTTCCAGATTCGGTCCATCCCGACGCTGATGGTGTTCCGCAGTGGAACCCTCGTCTTCTCGCAGCCGGGAGCGCTCAACCACGCGCAGCTCGAGCAGGTCATCACCGCCGTCCGCGCCTTGGACATGGTGGAAGTCCAAGCGCAGCTGAGTCGCCAGACCGAGCCAGCCGAGGCCCGGCCGTGAGCGTCACCGCAGTGTCCGTCGAGCAGGCGGCGCTTCAGGATGCCCAGGCGCAGAAGCGGATCTCGCACCGCCTGCGGCGGGCACGCGGGCAACTCGATGCGATCATCGCAGCCGTCGACGCGAACGACCCCTGCCGCGATATCGTCACCCAGCTCGCCGCGGTCACCAGCGCCCTGAACCGCGCCGGATTCACCATCGTCTCCACAGTCCTGAAAGAGCGCCTCGCGACACCGGAAGGCACCCGGACCGAAAAAGATCTCACACCCGAAGAGATCGAAAAGCTCTTCATGATGCTCGCCTGACAGCGAGCCGAAAAGGAATCAGATGTGCTACCAAGCAACCTGCAAGAAGTGCGGCAAGACCACCTGGAAAGGTTGCGGACAGCACGTTGACCAAGTCATGCGTGGAGTTCCCAGGTCACAGCGCTGCGAAGGACACGTGAACGAACCCTCTACCGGCTTCTTCGCTCGCCTATTCGGCAGCTGAACGGCTCGCTCTCGCCTGAGCTGTACCCACCTCAGGCGAGGGTGAGAAAGAGCTTCTCGAGCTCATCTTGGGTGACGGATTCGCTCTCCGGATCAATGATGCAGTTCCGCATTGCCGAGGCGACGATGGCATAGCCCGCCCGGTCAAGCGCCTTCGAGACAGCGGCGAGCTGAATCACGACATCACGACACTCCGCACCCGCGTCGACGGCCTTTACCACAGCGGCGAGCTGACCCTGAGCGCGTCGAAGCCGATTCACGATCTTGCGCTGCTGGGCCGCGAGCTCTGCCTCCCTCTCACCGGCGGCATCCACCTGCACCGATCCGATCATTTCTGCATCCTCCTATCGCATCCGCATCGACAGCGTCGCTCACTGCCATCATCGCATGTCAGGCGATACCCCGCGGGGTAGCTGAAACCCAACGTCGGCGGCTGTCGATATCGTGACGGTATGCCGCGCGTCGTCTACAACACCGCCA
>WOYI010809517.1_pt1 | contig 16672 bp, 15 predicted proteins | sample 6423411 | NCBI WGS metagenome assembly WOYI01 (sample SAMN13441803, study PRJNA592873) | oil field metagenome | biome: oil field; feature: oil-well bore; material: oil-contaminated soil; isolation source: oil-contaminated soil from oil-well borehole | place: Germany: Wietze | collected 2016-10-18 ...
CGATGGTCGTACTCCCGAGCACGGCTTTCCACCGGGTATCGCCATGACTGCCCCCGCCCCTGGGGCGGGGGAGGAGGCCGGAGGCCGGGCGGGGTGGGGCTGGTGAGACGTGCGAATCGTTGCGCGAGACAGGGGGGGGAGGGTGAGACCCCCTCCCCGTCAGCCCCACCCCCAATGGCGATAGCCACCACGGTCCACGGCATGAGGGCATGCCCGAGAAAAAAGGTCGTCCCGGGGACAAGTAAGGATGAAGATCAGAACAGGGTTTCAACCAAGCCCAAAAATTCTCTTACTTTCCTCTGCGCCCGGCCGGAAAGAGAGGCGGGGCGCGAGCCCCGGCTCACCAGACTTCCGGAAACGCCATGTTGGTGTAGATGTCCTCGAGGCGTGCCTTGTGGCCCCGCTCCATCGCGGCGAGGCTCTCGAATAACGCCATCTGCTCGGGGTCCACGCTCAGGCTCGCGAGCTGGATGTACATCTGCATCGCGTCGAGTTCCTTCCGGATCGCGATAACGAGGCCGTCGAGCGGTTTTAAGTCGGCGGAGAGCGGCGGTGTCTCCAGGGTCTCGGCCACCTTGTAGTTTCGCTGCGTGTTAAAGCCGAGTTTCCCCGGCTCCTTCATCTTAAGGCCCTCCAGGGTCTTCCTGTGGTTGCTCTCCTCCCCGGCAAGCTCGTTGAAGAGGTTCTTTAAATTCTCATCCGTGACCTTCTCCCTGACTGTCCGGTAGAAGGTGTAAGCCTCGACCTCCCGGTCGATGGCGTTCGATATGATTGAGCGGTACTCTTCGGCATCCATGGTTTCATGCACCGGTGGACAGTAGCATCAGGGGCTTTTAATCCTTGTCAGGGGCGGACCCCCGTATCGTGCCGGACCGGCGGGCGGGTGCCGGGACGTCATGCTGTGGACCGCCCCGGGGCGGTTATGTGATTTCCGGAAGAACCTGCAGCCATAAGACCTGGAATGATAGGTCTGCGGAGAGAACGCGATCGAAATGCCGGGGTCTCCTTAGGTGGCCTCGCGAAAAAAGAGTGGTTAGATGAACCGGGGCTTGTTGGAGAGGAGCCTCGGGGTATAGAGGGGCCGGAAGGGCTTTCTGGCGGTCTCGAGATTGACCGCCTGGATGAGCTCGGTCTCGGTCATCGTCTCCTTGTAGGGCTTCTTCTTCTCCGAGAGCTTCCGGATGGTGACCATGAGCCGGCCGGTCTCGGCCTCCTGGTCGCCGATCACCGCGACGTAGGGCACCCAGTCCATCCCGGCCTCGCGAATCTTCTTGTTCACACTCTCGTCCCGGTCGTCGACGTCCGCCCGGATGCATGCGGCATTCAGGCGGGCGCCGATCTCCTCGGCAAAGCAGACATGCCGCTCCGCCACCGGCACCAGCCTGATCTGGGTCGGGGCGAGCCAGGTCGGGAACGAGGGGACTTCCTGTGCAGCAGTGCCCTCGAGCATCGCGCAGATCACCCGCTCGATCGAGCCCGTCGGCGAGCAGTGGAGGATCGGGGGGTGGATCTCCGTTCCTTCGGGGGTGTAATACTTGATGTCGAACCGGTCCGCGCTCTCGACGTCGATCTGGACCGTCGGGTTCTCGATTGGCCTCCCCTGTGCATCGATCGCCGCGAGGTCGACCTTTGCTATCCAGTAGTGGACCCGGTCCGAGAGGACTTCGATCAGCATCGGCACGCCCGACTTCGCGACGATCCCTTTTATCCAGAGTTCATACTGGTCGAAGAAGTCCCGGGTGCACCGGAAGACTCCCACGAGCGGGGTCTCGAGGTCTTCGCCGGTCTTCCAGCCGATCGCGAGCTGCTCCTCAAACGCCACAAGCGCCCCGTCCGCGTCCCGGCAGAGGGTGTGCATGTCAGGCATCGTGAAGGCGCGGAGACGCTTCAGTCCGATCACTTCGCCCTTCTGCTCGTGCCTGAACGAGTAGGTCGAGAGCTCGTAGAGTTTCATCGGGAGGGTGTTTGGCGAGATGTGCATGTCGTGCATGATCGAGAACATCCCGAAACACGCAGCGAACCGGAGCATCATGTCGCGGTTGCCGCTCTTGAACCGGTACTGCCGTTCCCCGAACTTGGCGGCGTGCTCCGCGATCGCCTTATCGCCGAGGTCGTACATGACCGGGGTCTCCACCGGCATCCCACCGTAATCGAGCACCAATCCAAGGACGTAGTCGGAAAGAAGGTCCCGGATCAGCTTGCCCCGGGGCATCCAGCGGTGGTGCCCGACGTCCGAGCGCGGCTCGTACTCCACGAGTTCCTTGGCCCGCATCAGGTCTACGTGAACCGGCTCGGTCCCTTCCGGACCCGGATACCCGAGTTCCTTCCGGACCAGGGCGGCGAAGGGCGTATCCTCCTTCGCGTATTCGGCCGCGTCTTTGCGCTCCCCTTCGGGGGTGAAAACGAAGAACTCGTGCTGGATCTCCTTCTTTTCGGTGGCCGCCGCTCCATCGCCCGGGACGATCGTCCGGGAGAGCTCCGAGAGCGGGTGACCCTTGCAGGAGAGCGAGAAAGCCTTGTACCAGCCGAACGGCGCCCGTTTCACAACAAAGCCACCCTTCGCGGCGAGGGCCTCCTCGATACCCCGGAGAGCGCTCACTGCTGTTTTTGGCGATGCAAGGTCGGAGGAGAGGTGGGCATACGGGTAGATCATGATATTGGTAGTGCCGAGCTGCCCGGCGGTGGTGACGATCTCGTCTGTCGCCTGCCTGACAACGTCCCCGATATTCTCCTCGTCGACCGACTCAATCGCGCAGAAGACGGCGAGCGCCTCATCGAGGGCGTCTTTCTGGATGACGTCCTCTTCGGCGACCTTCGTCTTCTTCCGGGTCTCGTATTCGATATGATCAGAGTGGATTAGAAGAAGTCGCATTGGTATCCCCAGTTGAATCGTTCAATATCTGTTTTCCTGCTATATAGTGCATAACGCTCTTCGGGCGGGAGCACACGGCGCCCCGCCCGCCTCCTTCCCCTTCGGGGGAGAGGTGCGCGGGATTTGCCGGACTGCCGGCGACGCGGATCACGCGCGGCGCGCGTTATCGGGGTAGCGGGAGAGGGTCGCCTGCCGCTGGTCCATGTACTTCGCGTCCCGCTTCATGTTGTACGGGCGCGCGGCGCGGTCAGTGCGGTAGAATACCAGCTGCCCGATCGGCATCCCCGCGTAGACCCGGACCGGCCGGGAGTTCACGTTGCACATCTCGAGCGTGATCGTCCCCCGGAACCCTGCGTCGATCCAGCCTCCCGTCTGGTGGAGTTCGACCCCCAGGCGGGCGATGCTGCTCTTCCCCTCGATGCTTGCCACGACGTCGTCGGGGAGTTCGATCGATTCCAGGGTCTCGGCGAGGAGGAACCGTCCTGGAGTAAGGACGATCGAGTCGGCTACCACCTCCTCGGTCTCCGAGCAGACGCTCTCCTTCTCGTAAGGGTCGATCACGGTATCTCCCGGAACATACCAGACAAAGTGGGAACCGAGCCTGATATCCAGGGAGTTGGGCTGGATCAGACCGGGCTCAAAGGGATCTACCTTGATATACCCCCGCCTGATGCGGTCTTCTATCTGCCAGTCGACAAGAATCATTCTCTTAGATTTCTCCTGCAAGCCAGTTTATTCTTTGTTTTCAAGGTGCCACTCTGTCCGGCGCATCAGCCCATGAAGCGTACTCGCCTCGCGGATGGTCAGCTTCGCCCGGCCCAGCACCCGGTGGATGAGAAGCATCGTGTTCTCCCGCTTAAAGTCCGGATGGTCGACCCGGTCCAGAAAATCATCGATATGCCGGTAGAGCGACTCCATCTCGACGGGGCTCGCGAGCGGGTAGGTCCCACGGGGCAGGTTCGCAAGTTCGTAGCAGAGGATGCCCACCGCGTGGGAGAGGTTGAGAATCGGGTAGATCTCCGAGGTCGGGATGGTGCAGATGAGGTTTGCGCGCTTCAGTTCCTCGTTTGAGAGGCCCCAGTTCTCCCGCCCGAAGAGGACCGCGACCGTGCCGTCGATATCGGCGACAGCCTCCCGGACCTCCGCCGGCGCGTAGTAGGGCATCCGCATCGGGGTGCAGACCGACTTGCTCACCTCGCCGCTCGTCGCGACCACGAAGTCGAACTCCCGGTAGACCTCGTCGATCGTCATCCGGCGGGCGCCCTCCAGGACGTCGCGGGCATGGGAGGCGCGCATAATAGCGTCGTCGCCAAGCGAGCAGGGGTTGACCAGCACCAGCCGGGTAAATCCGAAGTTCTTCATCACCCGGGCGGTAAACCCAACGTTCCCGTCGTAGAGGGGTTCGACCAGGACGACTGAAATCTCAGGCATATCTCACTGTACCGCCCGGACCGTCGCCCGGAGCACATCAATCCCTTCCTCGTAGACCGCGTTGCCTACGACGATTGTATCGGCGATGCCGCCCATCTCCGCCGCCTGCTCCGCCGAGCGGATCCCGCCGCCGTAATAGAGGATGGCGTGTTCGATTGCTTCGGATGCCGCCTGCACGATTAGAGGGTCGCCGTAGGTCCCGCTGTACTCGAGGTAGACGATCGGGAACCGGAAGTAGCGGTCCGCGACTTCAGCAAACGCGGCCACATCCTCCCTCGCGAGAGCGCAGTCGGCCCCCGTCACCCGCCCGACGGCGGAGTTCGGGTTGAGGACGATGTAGGCCTCGGGCACCACCATCTCCCAGTCGACGCTGCTCGCGTGGCGGAGCCAGGCGTAGTGCTTCCCGACGATCCAGCGGACGTCGTTCGTGTTCAGCACGCTCGGCACGAAGAGGTGGTCGACCGCCCCTTCGAATATGGCGCAGTCGGGGCTCGCTGGTTCCACCACCAGCGGCAGCCCGTAGGCAGAGACCAGATCCAGGAGTTCATGGAGGTTCTCCCGCGTCACGTTCAGGGTGCCCGAGAGCACCAGGGCGTCGGTCCCGCTCGTCACGATCTCTTCGACGGCGCCTGGCGGGAGGTGTTTGTCGGGGTCCAGTTTCGTCACGTGTGCCCAGGTCTTCCAGTTCGCGTGCATGGTGTCACTTCAGATGGCTGATGTAGTCGTGGAGTTTGGTCTTCGCGATGCCGGTGATAGAGGAGACCTCCCCCGGGTCGGCTTCCTGTAGCGTGGCGGCATCATAGATGCCCGCAAGGTAGAGCCTCTCCACGGTCGTCTCCCCTATGCCGGGGACCTCCAGGAGTTCCTTCTGCCCGCGTTCGAGCGCTGCCCGGGTCACTTTCGCCGGGCTCTTGCGCCCGAGATGCTTACAGACCATATCCACATGTTTATGTACGGTCTCTGGATTAATGCCGGTTTTGCTCGAGAGGTAGGGGATGGGGAGGTAACAGAAGTCGTCGGGGCTTGCGACGCCCCCTGCCTGGTACTTCTTCAGGCTGACCGCGGGGACGCCGGCCTCCCGGAGAGTGCGCTCGTTGCAGAGTCCGCGGGCTGCTTCCAGAAGTTCCGTCGCCCCGGCATCTGAGATGCCGGCCTTCTTCAGGGCCGCGGGATCGGCACGGGAGAGCGCGGGGATATCCCCGATCCCCTGTTCGAGGAGACTTTTCGTGATCTTCGCGTGGCTCCGGCCCTTCCTCGGGGGGACGACCTTCCTGATGAACTTCCTGAGTTCCGAGCGGCGCCGGAGGACCTCGAGGGCGCCTTCTGCTTCGTGGATGAGTTGTTCTGCCTCTTTTGCGTCGACGCCGACGGTCGCTACGAGGTCTCCGGGTTGCTTGCCCGCGATCTCCGAGACCGTGTAGATATGGTGCGCGTGCAGGCGCTGCACGAGGTCGTCGGTCATCGAGGGCATCATCCTGAGTGCCTCGACGTTCGAGGCGATATGGCTGCAGAGCGGGCAGCCTATCGTCCAGGGCGGGGAGCCTTTCCGGATGAGGCGGACGTGGGCAAGCCCGTGCTCCGGGCAGGTCTCCTCGATCCGGATCGCCCGTCCCCAGGTGCTGCCGGGCAGGCTGATGTTGAACCGGCACTCCGGGTAACCGGTGCAGCCGATGAACTGGGAGACCCCGAGGTGCCGGATCCGGAGATCGTGACCGCAGACGGGGCAGGTGCCGAGAGTATGCTCCTCTGCGGTCTGCTCCATGATCTCGCTGCCGATCTCCTTCTCGTGCGCTTCGAGTTTGTCAAAGACCCTATGAAGCATCTCGCGGGACTCGGTGACGACGTCTTCGCGGGAGCGCTGGCTCTGCTTGATGAGTTGCATGTGCTCTTCAAGCGTCCGGGTCATCTCGGGCTCCGTGATCGTCTCCGCGTGGTTGTCGAGCGCGTCTATGACTGCCCGCCCGACGAGCGTCGGGCGGAGAGGGTTCCCCTCCACGTAGCGGCGGGAGACGAGTTTCCCGATCACCTCGTGCCGGGTGCTCTTCGTGCCGAGGCCGAGCTCCTCCATCACCTGGATGAGCCGGCTCTGGGAGTAGCGCGCCGGCGGCTGCGTCTGCTTCTCTTCGAGGTTCACGTTATTGATCGGCAGGCGTTCGCCCGGGGCGAAGACCGGGAGGATATTCTCCTTCGCCTCCGAGTAGGGGTAGACCCGGCGCCATCCGGGAGAAAGGAGCCGCCCGCCCGTCGCGGTGTAAGGCTGGCCCGACGCATCGAAGAGGCACTTGGTGGTCGCCCATGTCGCGTCGGGGGAGAGGGTCGCAAGGAACCGCCGGACAACGAGTTCGTAGACCTTCCACCGGTCCGGTCCGAGGGCCTCGCGGGTCGCTGCCCCCGCGGGATGGATCGGTGGGTGGTCGGTGCTCTCCTTCTTGCCCCGGGTCGGGACCGGCCGCTGGTGCTGCTGCACCCAGGCGACGTCCTTATCGAACACTCCTCCCCGGAGCGTCTCGAGAATTCCGTTCAGGTTCAGCGACTTCGGGTAGACCGTGTTGTCGGTCCTCGGGTAGGAGATGTACCCGTTCATGTAGAGGTCTTCGGCGATCCGCATCGCGTTCGCCGCCGAGAGGCCCAGGCGGCTTGCCGCGACGATGAAGGTCGTGGTGTCGAGCGGCGCCGGCGCCCGGTCGTTCTTCTGCCCCTCTTTCACGTCCGTGACCACGAGCGGTTCCTTTGTCCCCGCCTCTGCGGCGAGGGCCGCGTCGTGGTCGGTGAACCGCCCGGCGGTATGCCGTGCTTCTACCGGCACTCCGTCCTTTTCGGTCGCAAGCGAGAGCGTCCAGTAGGTCTGGGGAACGAAGTTCTCGATCTCGCGCTCCCGGTTCACGATCATGGCAAGCGTCGGGCTCTGGACCCGGCCGACGGAGAGGATGTTCGTGCCGCCCCGCCGGGCAGCGAGACTGATGAACCGGGTCAGCGACGCCCCCCACATCAGGTCGACCGCCTGGCGGGTCTCGCCGGCAGCCGCGAGCGCGAAGTCGAGATCGGTCAGGTTCTCAAAGGCAGCCCGTATCTCCGCGGGGGTTATCGCGGAGAACCGGGCCCGGTTGATCTTAACCCTGGGATTCACCGCACGGACGAGTTCGTAAGCCTCCTTCCCGATCAGCTCCCCTTCGGTATCGTAATCGGTGGCGATGGTGACGAGGTCCGCCTTTTTTGAAAGTTTCTGTATGATATTGACGATCTTCTTCTCGGTCGGCTTCTTGATGGTCCCCGCATCGATGAGGCTTCTCGGGGTGTGGACCTCGCTTCTCCAGTTCGTGTAGCCGGGTTCGAAGTCCACCTCCACCACGTGCCCTTTGAGGCCCACCACCGTCTTGGTATCGAAGGAGTAGGTGGATACATTTCCATCCTTTGTCGCCTTCACCTTCTCGTTGCCGGCCAGGAGCTGCGCGATCCGGTTTGCTGAAATGTTCTTCTCTGCGATGATCAGATGCACTGTGGGTTACACCCCCCCTGTCTCGATACACTCGGATACGATCCGCCCGAGTTCCCGCGGGTCCGCCCGGCCGCGGGTCTCCTTCATCACCTGGCCCACGAGGAAGTTTAAGGCTCCTTTCTTACCGATCCGGTAATCTTCTACTGCCTGCGGGTTTGCGGCGATCACTGCCTGCACGACCGGGGTGAACTCGCCGCCGGTGGCCTTGCCGAGTCCCTCACGCTTCACGATCGCGGCGGGCATCTCGCAGGGCTTACCTCGCGCGCAGGCATCGAGCATTTCTCTGAGCACCTGGACGCCGGCTGCATCAGTGATGGTCTCCTCCTTCAGGAGGCCGAGAAGTTCAGCGATACGGCCGGGCGGGACAGCGGCGATGCTCATGTCGCGGTAGTTGAGCTCCCCGAGAAGGGTGTCGGACACCCAGGTGGCGGCGAGGACCGGGTCGACACCCGCGACCTCTTCGTAGAAATCAGCGAGTTTCGGGTCGCCGGTCAGGGTCCGGGCGTGGTTGAGCGATATGCCGTACTGCTCCACGAACCGGTTCTTCCGGGCGACAGGGAGCTCGGGGAGGTCGATCGCCGCCACCCACTCCGCGACACGGAGCGGCCGGAGGTCGGGCTCCGGGAAGTAGCGGTAGTCGCGCTCCTCCTCCTTGCTGCGGGCCGAGGTGGTGATCCCCCGCCCTTCCATGAAGTGCCGGGTCTCTCTCGTCACCGTCTGGCCGCGCCGGAGCAGGTTCTTCTGCCGGGTCACCTCGAAGGTGAGCGCCTTTTCGACGCCCTTGTAGGAAGAGATGTTCTTGACCTCGACGCGCACCGAGCCTTCAAGCGATATGTTTGCATCGACACGGAGAGAGCCCTCGCGGTCGCCGTCGAAGACCCCGAGATATTCGAGGATCGTCCGGAGCTTGTTGAGGAACCGGCGTGCCTCCTGCGGGGACCGCATATCCGGTTCGGTGACGATCTCAAGGAGCGGGATGCCGGACCGGTTGTAGTCGACGAGCGAGTACTTCGAGCCGCCGGCGACGTGGACGAGTCTTCCCGGGTCCTCTTCGAGGTGCACCCGGGTGATCCGGACGATCTTCTCGTGCCCCTCATCGTCCTCGATCTCGACGGTCCCCGCGACCGCGAGCGGCTTATCGTACTGGGTGACCTGGTAGGCCTTCGGGAGGTCGGGGTAGAAGTAGTTCTTCCGGGCGAACTCCGACTCCTCCGGCACCTCCATATCGAGGGCTTTTGCCACCCGGAGTCCGTACTCGACTGCTTTCCGGTTCAGGCGCGGAAGCGCCCCGGGAAGCCCGAGACAGATCGGGCAGCAGTGGGTGTTGGGCTCGTCGTCGCGGTAGTCCGTCGAGCACCCGCAGAAGAGCTTCGTCGTTGTCGCGAGCTGGACGTGGATCTCAAGCCCGACAATCGTCTTCATCTCCTCACCTCCTGTTCGTAGGCAAAGGCAGCATCGACGACGCGCTCGTCCTCAAACTGTCTTCCCATCAACTGGAGGCCCACGGGAAGGCCGTCCACCCTGCCGCACGGGACCGATATCGCCGGGACGCCGGCGAGGTTCGCCGGCACCGTGAGGATATCCGAGAGGTACATCGAGAGCGGGTCGGTCTTCTCGCCGAGGCGGAAAGCCACGGTCGGCATCGTCGGGCCGGCGATGATGTCTACTTCGGAGAACGCCCGTTCGAAGTCCTCCTTGATGTTGCGCCGGGCCACCTGCGCTTTCGCGTAGTACCTGCCGGCGTAGCCTGCCGAGAGGGCGAAGGTGCCGAGCATGATCCGGCGCCGGACCTCTTTCCCGAACTTCTCCTGCCGGAGTTCCTGGTAGGCTTCGTGCCAGGTCTTTCTGGTATCGACCGCCGGACCGTAGCGGACGCCGTCGAACCGGGCGAGGTTCGAGGAGGCTTCGCTCGTGCAGATGACATAGTAGGCCGCGAGCGCATGCCGCATGCCGGGGATGCTCACCGGCACCGTGCTGGCCCCGAGCCCTTCGAGGACGCCGATAGCGTCCCGGACCGTCTCCGCGACGCGGGGGTCCACGCCTTCGCCGAAGTACTCCTCCGGCACGCCGACCCGCAGGCCCGCGATGTCGGCAGAAGGCCGGTGGTCGTAGGGCCGATCGAGCATCGTCGAGTCGTGGAAGTCATACTTCGCGATCACCGACATCAGTCTCGATACGTCCTCTACCGTCCGTGCCATAGGCCCGATCTGCTCGAGGGAGTTGGCGTAGGCTATGAGGCCGTAGCGGGAGACCCGGCCGTAGGTGGGCTTGAGGCCCACGATCCCGCAGAATGCCGCGGGGCACCGGATCGAGCCGCCGGTATCGGTGCCGAGCGCCATCGGGACGAGGCCTGCCGCAACCGCGGCGGCGCTCCCGCCGGACGATCCGCCGGGCACCCGCTCCGGGTCCACCGGGTTCCTGGTGGGGCCGAACGCGCTCGTCTCGGTGGTGGTGCCCATGCCGAACTCGTCCATGTTGGTCTTGCCGACGATAGCGGCCCCTTCTCTCCGGAGGAGTCCCACGACGTGGGCATCGTACGGCGGGACGTAACTCTCGAGGATCTTTGAGGCGCAGGTGGTCCGGATACCCGCCGTCGAGATGTTGTCCTTGACCGCGATGGCGGTGCCGCCGAGCGCACCGTCACCAAACGGCGCTTCACGGCAGGTGGTGATGAAGGCGTTGTACCGGTCGTCCGGCGAGAAGTGGAGGGTTCCCGCCACTCACATCACCCTCGGTGCCTTGATAAACCCGTCCTCGGTCGACCCTGCGTTGGCGAGGGCCGCCTCCTGCGGGAGGCAGGGCCGGGGCTCGTCCTCCCGGAAAACGTTGATGATCCCGGCGGTCGGGGCGCTTTCGCCCTGTACGGTGTCGAGAACTTCAAAGTAGTCGAGGATTGCGTTGAACTGGGTGGTGAACTCCGGCACCTCGTCTTTCGATATGCCGATATCCGCAAGTTCTGCTATATGTTCAATATCGCTCTCAGTTACCATGTTCCGCCCTACTGATCTCCGTTAAGTACCCTTGCACCGACTTTTTATAACCGTTTTTACGGGAGAGGCGTTGTATTATCCGCCAGATGCCGCTCCCGTATTGCATCGCTTTCTTCTCGGCCCGGGCGATTTCGGGGGGAATGCGGCGTTCTGCGACCACTCGCAGGGGGTACTTCCGCACCCCGCCGCGCACTCTCTCGGCGGCCGGGATCGACCTCGCAGCGCGCACCACCCGGACGTCGAGGTAGGGCATCGAGAGGTATGCTCCGTGGAGCGTCGCCACCGCCTGGTCTCGCGTTCCCTGACGCCTGAGGTCCGCAAAGTCCCGCTCGAGCTCCGCCGCGAGGTCCGGGGAGGTGAGGTAACGCGCGTAGCCGCCGAAGAGTTCGTCGGCTCCCTGCCCGGCGAGGATCCGGGTGTGCCCCTGCTCCCCTGCCCAGGCGGCGGCGAAGTACATGGTCGCTGCAATCGAGGCCTCGACAGGGTTCGTCGGGTCGGGGATGACCTGGACCACCCGGGCGAGCGCCTCGACGACCTCCTCCTCGGTCGGGGAGACGATCGTGAGGTCGAGCCCCATCATCCGGGCGGCCTTCGCCGCCCACGCGGAGTCGTGCGACCCTTCGATTCCCACCGTCACGCAGGGGAGGCGGGCAAGCCCGGCGACGAGGCCCGAGTCCACGCCGCCGGAGAACGCCACCACGCCCTCGTCGCTCCTGAGGCTGACCGCGGTGACGATCGCCTCCTCAAGGGTGCAGGAGGACGGATCGGGTGCTATCCGGGCCACCTCCCGCCCGCCGCAACAGACGGTCCCGGGCGGGACCGGCCCCGGCATGACGCCGAGAGCGTCGCGGGCAATGCAGTCACCATAGGTGAGCAGGAACTCGCCACCGCACCCATTGAGCGCCTCCGGTCCCGCCTCGAGCATCCGCTCCACATCGGCGGGGGTGAGGCGCACTCCGTCACGTTCTATCCAGCCCTTCAGGTTCATGGTTGGTATGTCCTCTAATCCGGCAGGTTATTGCCATGAGACGACCGCAGTGTCGGCCGCCCCAAAAAACGGATCGATCTCAGTGTTTGCACTGATGAACTATAAATATACGTACACAAACTGGCGCAAAATGCGTGGCATTCCGGCGATTCCTGGCGGCATGTGCCCTCGCCGGGCGGAGACGGCGACCCGGACCAGGCGCAGCGTCACCTCGGGCGCGTCCTCGTTGAAGGAGGGGGTCTCCCCCTCCCCTGTCTCCAGCTCGCGAAAACCTGCACATCTCATCGATCCTTCCTCACCCGGCCTCCGGCCCCAGTGGAAAGCCGTGCCCTTTATGCCCCTGATTGTGGCCATCTGGAACAAACAGGTGGGAGTTTCAACAAAGCCTGTTTTTCCCTCATTCCTGCCTTCTTAGTCTGAGCAGACATACCGTGAGAAGCAGTGCCACGGTCGCAAAAATCGCCTCAAATCCCGGCGATGCAGGTGCTGCCGGGTCTTCGAGATGGATTGCATACAGGTCGTTTCCATCGCTCACGACGATCGCCCTGCCGTCGGGAGACCACTGCTGCATCATGTATGTTGGATTATCGGGGCCCAGGGGGGCGAGCCCGGAGCCGTCGCTGTCCGTCACCCAGAGCGTCTGGTTCCGCGACTCCGACCGGAAGGCGATCCTGGCACCGTCCGGCGACCAGACCGGTGATTTGTCCCGGTTTCCGATTGTCAACTGCTCGGGACCCGTTCCGTCGCTATTTGTAACCCAAAGAGAGAACTCCGGCCATGTCCCTGGCGGTGTCGCGACGCCATAGGCGATCCTGGCACCGTCCGGGGACCAGGAATACCCGGATACGCCCCCCTCGCTGAACGTCACCTGTGTCTTGCCCGTTCCGTCGCTCTGCATGATCCAGATCTCCCGGTTCCCGGATCTGTCTGCGAGGTATGCGATCCTGTCCCCCTGCGGCTGCCACAGGGGCAGGCGCGCATCTCCGCCGGTCGTCAGCTGCTTCTTGTTGCCGCCGTCCGCATCCATGATCCAGATATCCGCTTCCGTGCGGATATCCGAGAGGTTCGGCCCTTCCTGGATGGCCGCATTCTCAAAGAGGCAGGAGGTATAGACTATCCGCTTTCCATCGGCGCTCCAGTCCGCCCCGTAGCCGGAGAGCCCCGGACTGGGGACGATGCGGCCGCCTTCGGTCAGGCGCACCCTCCCGGTCCCGTCAGGGTTCATCGTCCAGAGGTCGAGCCCTCCTCCGTCGTCGGACAGGAAGAGGAGTTTCTTCCCGTCCGGCGACCAGGGATCGAACTCGGTGAAGAGATTCCACGAACGGTCGTTCGTCACCGGTACCGGGTTTTGACCGTCGCGCTCCATCACCCGGATACCGGCATGCACTCTGTCGGATGAGACGAAGGCGATCCTGGCGCCGTCCGGAGACCAGAAGGGGTATGCATCGAATGTCGAATCGTTCGTCAGCCGGACGACGGGTGCAGCCGCTGCCGGGAGAGCGCACGCGATCAGCAGCAGGACGATACATATCGTTTTTCGGTTCATACAGGCCTCTCCTGTGTGTCTCATGGGTATATAACGCAGGAAGTGGCAGCGTCCTCTCTACCGATATTTGTCCATATGATGACCCAGACCCAACATTCGGCATGCACTTTTACTTCCACAGTATAGGAGGAAGCTGAAGGCGCTACATCTATATTGTCCGTACCGGACTGTATGCAGTAATCGGTATAGAGAGGTTTCACGATCTCGTTCGAGCCGCCAGGCCAACTCACTTTGATCGTTGTACTGAGTTCGCAGCTCGTGAACGTGAACTGTCGACTATAATCAAAACATCCGCTTACATACCAGTCTATTATAACATAGCGGGTACCGTCACCCCTCTGGTACAAATCTGCAGAATTAATCTTTGCCGATGCGTTCAATTTAACGTCCTGAACGGGACCACAAGAACCAATTGACATCACATCACTTTCCTGTTCGGCACATTTCCTTCTCATTGCAATACTCTGTCACTCGAAATTTCGTAACAGTGCCTGGAGGAACACGGAACCGCAACGGCTATCCCCTATGGCAGCCAGCAGCCCTATTGCCCTCCGGGCACGCTTTTGGGGGCCGGGATACGACGGCAATCGGGGTTCCCGGCCCCCGCGGGATACCATACACGGTGTCATCGATCAAGGCGTCAACGTTCTCCCATATATCTTATCTGTGACAAACATCGAACTGTCGCGGCTGTACCCGGGCCGTCGCATTCTCCTGATACGCCCTCGTTGTTCCATCTCCCGGCAGTACGGCCGATCTCCAGTGGCAATATGCCTCGATCCCCGGATCGCGGGTATGAGTGCATACTCCGGTAAGAACCCTGCATACCTTCCCCGAATATGGAAACTCGGCGGAATAATCGGCCTGCCTCCGATGCAGCCCCTCCCGGGGAGCGAAAGTGCGCGCCCGTCTATCATCGGATATCCGTCCGCATGAACCGCGTGTATGCGACGGCAAAGAAGACGACGGGATAGAGGATCAGCGCCACCGCGCTCGACCATATCTCGCCGAGCGTATCGTCAAGGGTCGCCCCGGGGAGGCGTGAATCCTCAGGATCAGGATGCTCCTCGGGGAGCGTCCTTCGTGCGTCGTCAGGTGCGCGTCCGGTGAACCCTCGTGCCCGGGAATTGCAATCACCGGGAGCAGGCGGGACGGGGTTCAACAAATCCGGTTTTTCTCGTATCGGCTGGTTCCCGGGGCACTACCCGGCATGACGGGGAGCCGGGATCGGTCAGACAGCGAAAAATCGGGACGGTGACGCCGTCGGGGAGATTTTTGCTACTAATTATTAATATTGTACCATTTAATCTTAATAATTGTAAATTATATGATATTCAACGTTCTACCTCTGCCCGGCGGGCGGTGGTCGGATCGCCGTAAAGCCATGGCCACCTTACCGGGCTTCCGGGTTCGTCGCCGCCGCCTGCCGAATCGCTCTGCCGGTGGCGGGGCGGCGGTGATCGAAGATGAAGAAACGCATTCCATTTGAAGAAGGCGAGGTCGTGCTGGACACCGACCACGACATCTGCCTCTACTCCGCACCGCGGGGCAGTGCAGGCGGGGCATACGTGCGCGGAAAGGACCTTTACCTGCGCGAACAGGAGGGGCTGCCCGATATCTACTACATCTACTCCTGGTCGATGGACCCCGGCGAGGAAGAACTGCTCCAGACCGTCTCTCTCATCTCCGCCGAAGAGTTCCTGGAACTGCGGGGGCTCATGCTGAAAGCATACCCGGAGCAGAGGGGGAGCCAGATACTGCGGTCGTACGGTTACGGCGTCGCGGAAGAGTTCTGAGGCCTTCATGGTTCCGGGCGGGGGCAGGGCCGCTCTCACCCGCTATCGATTCTTACGAACTAGAAATTGTTTACCATTCCTTCTGTTCACCGGCAGAGCGGCAGAAGTTTCTCGATCAGGCGGTCCACCTGCCGGACCGCGGTCCCGATGTAGGTGTCCGGGTCGAGGAGCCCCTGGAGGTCTTCGCGGGAGACGAACTTCGTGACCTCCGGCCGCTCGCCGAGCACCTCGGCGAGGTCCCGGTCTTCGGCGAGAGCCTGCATGCTCGCCGTCCGCATCACTTCGTGGGCTTCCTGCCGGTTCATGCCCCGCTTCGTCAGCTCGATCATCACCGACTCGGCGAGGTTCACCCCACGAAGCATCATCAGATTCTTTCTAATGCTTTGTTTGTTGAACTCGAGGCCTTCCATCACGCCGATCATCACGTTGAGGATGTGGTCGGTCAGCACCGACGCCTCGGGGAAGAGCACCCGCTCGGTGGAGGAGTTCGTCAGGTCGCGCTCGTCCCAGAGGACGTTGTTTTGCAGTGCCGGTTCGACCGCGGACCGCACGATCCGGGCAAGGCCGCAGACCTGCTCGCTCTTGATCGGGTTCCTCTTGTGGGGCATGGTGCTCGAGCCGACCTGATTCTTCCCGAACGCCTCCGCGAGTTCCCCGATCTCCGAGCGCTGCATCAGCCGGACCTCAAGCCCGATCTTGTCGAGCGTTGTCGCGATATTTGCAAGGAGCATGAAATACTCCGCGTAGCGGTCCCGTGATACGATCTGGTTTGAGACGTCCACGGACTGGATCCCGAGGAACTCCATCATCGTCTCCTGGATCTCGATGCCGGCCTCGCCGAGCGCTGCCTGGGTGCCTACGGCACCGGTGAGCTGCCCGACGACGACCCGGGAGCGCATCTGGCGGAGCCGCTCGATGTGGCGGGAGACCTCACTCGCCCAGATCGCGAACCGGAGGCCGTAGGTGGTCGGGACGCCGATCTGCCCGTGGGTGCGGCCGGCGCAGACGAGGGTCTTTGTCTCGGCGCTCCGGGTGAGGAGCACGCAGAGGAGTTTGCCCAGTTTCTCCTCGATGAGTGCGAGGCTGTCGCGGAGCTGCAGGGCCGTCGCGGTATCCAGGATGTCGTTTGAGGTCGCGCCGTAGTGGACCCACCGACCCGCGTCGCCGCAGACCTCGGTGACGGCCTTGACGACCGCCATCATGTCGTGGTTGATCTCGGCCTCGATCTCCTTCGCCCGCTCAAGACTTGCCTCCAACGCGCAGGCCGCGATCGTCTCCGCATCTTCACGGGGAATCATCCCGTGCATGGCTTCGGCACGGGCCAGCGCCACTTCGGCCATGACGATCGCCCGGAACCGATTCTCCTCATTCCAGACGGCACGCATCTCGGGGGTGCCGTACCGGTAGTCGATGGGATGGATTGCCATAGTGGAGAAGTGTTGGCATTCTCGCTACAAAAAAGGGGGTGCCGCCCCTCTCCCGGCGCCGCAGGGCTCGCCGTCATATACGACGGGCAAGGAGACCCCCGGTTTCAACCGGGGGAGGAATTGCCC
>WOYI010275235.1_pt1 | contig 16665 bp, 15 predicted proteins | sample 6423411 | NCBI WGS metagenome assembly WOYI01 (sample SAMN13441803, study PRJNA592873) | oil field metagenome | biome: oil field; feature: oil-well bore; material: oil-contaminated soil; isolation source: oil-contaminated soil from oil-well borehole | place: Germany: Wietze | collected 2016-10-18 ...
GTACAGCGGTGTCAGTTCCATTCTTTTGGCAAAAACAGTGTTATCTCACCACTTTTCGTCCACGATCTCCCGACGTTTTTCCTTGTATTCCTCTTCCGTTATCAGGCTGTCTTTCCTCAGACTCTCCAGTTTTCTCAGTTTCGTATCAAAATCGGCGAGGTTGTCCTTGTCCGGGGCCACGTCGTACTCGATCACTCCGATCGTCGTGGCTATGGAGCTATTGGGGGGGGCCTGGGACCAGGACCTGTAATTGCGGATATTGAAGACGATCCCCAGGCCGCACACGGTTACCCAGATCAGGCCGAACATTGCGATCAATACCTGCAATCCGGTTTCACTTCTGTTCTCCGAGAGCACGACGGAGAAAAAGACGATCCCGAAGATCAGGAAAAGAGCAAACACGACGGCTCCTGCAGCAGAGGCAAAGGGGGAAGGTCTGACCGCTGCGGTGCGTTTTTTGTCTTCCATTCTCTTTTCGCCGCCTTTCATGTCTTTATGTGTCCTTCAAAGATAACGCAAAACATTTTCCAGCGGGGCATTTTCTGCCGGCATTGACACGTCTTCATCCGGGGAAAGTCGGGATCAGGGAGCAAGGACGTTTTTCATTACAACAAATATCAGGATCATGAGGATGAACAGGATCGTCATTCCCCAGCGGATGAACCACCGGGGTTTTCTGTTTACGAGCCTGTCGAGTTCGAAGCGTGATCTGTCGCCGCTCATCGTCAGCTCCCCAATCCAAGCTGGTTGCCTACCAGGCTGTAGTAGGCTCCCCTTTTTGTGATCAGTTCTTCATGCCTGCCCGTTTCTGCGATAACGCCTCTGTCGAGCACGATGATCTGGTCCGCGTTTTTGACGGTGCTCAATCTGTGTGCCACGACGACGACGGTCTTCCCTGCGAAGAAGCGTTCGAGGTTCTTCATGATGATCGATTCGTTCCGCGTATCCAGAGAGTTCGTCGCTTCGTCGAAAAAGACGTACCGCGGATCCTTGTACACGGCCCTGGCTATGAGAATACGCTGTTTCTGTCCCTGGCTGAGGCCGTGCCCTTCCAGGCCTATCATCGTCCGGTATTTCAGCGGCAGTGACTGTATGAAGTCATCTATGTTGGCCGCCCTGGCGGATTCCCTCACCCTCTCCTCATCGACGGCCTCATCGGTCAAAGCGATGTTGCCCGCGATGGTGTCGGAGAAGATAAAGCCGTCCTGCATCACTATTCCGCACCTGTCCCTCCATGCCTTGAGCGAGAGATGGGACATTGAGGTATCCCCGATCCTTATTTCCCCGTCAACGGGCCGATACACTCCGAGGAGAAGCTTCAGCAGCGTCGTCTTGCCGCTTCCGCTTGTTCCCACAAGAGCCGTTGTCCTGCCGTTGGGGATGACAAGGGACACGTCTTTGAGGACTTTTTCCGAATGAGGTCCTCCGTAGCGGAACGAAATACCGTCGATTGTAATATCCGCGGTTTCCGGGATGGTTTCTTCCTTTGCGGTGTCATCGTCCTCTTCATTACGCAGGGTATGGATCTCTTCGATACGCTCGAAGCTGATCCTGGCGTCCTGCGCTTCGCCGATGAAGCGCAGAAGCTGGTCGACGGGACCTCGCAGCTGGCCGAGGATGAACTGTACCGCCAGCATTGTCCCAAGAGTTATGTCGCTGCTTATGACGGCCCTGGCCGCAAGGTACGTGATCAGGATATATTGCGTCTCCTGAAGCAGGGTGTACCCGAGCTGCTGCTTCTGTATCAGCGCCATGCTCCTGAGTCCTGTTTCGTACAGCGACTCCTGCACGCTGATCCAGTCCGCCGTCTTCCTTCGCTCGCACCGGTTGAGCCGTATCTCCTGCATCCCCATTATCAGCTGGATCACGGCGTTCTGGCTTTTGCCCATGCGCCGGAATTTCAGGAAGTCGATCTCTCTCCTTCTGGACAAAAATATCTGTATCCACAGAAAGTACAGGAACGTTCCCGCCAGAAAGACAAGGAATATGCTCATGCTGTAGACCGCCAGGACAACTCCGAAAACGGCGATATTCATGATCGTGAAGAGCAGGCCGAGGACCGAATGGGTGAGGAACGACTCCACCCGCTGGTGGTCGTTGAGGCGCTGCAGCGTATCTCCGATCCTTTTCGCGTCGAAATATCCCAGGGGAAGTTTCGTGAGCTTCTGCAAAAAATCATGGACAAGGGTGATGTTTATAGGGGTGCTGATATAGAAGAGGATCCACTCCCGCAGGAAATACGCGCACGCGCGGCCCAGTATCAGCACGAACTGCCCCAGAAGGACCAGTTTAAGAAGGCCGATGTCGCGTTCTCCGATGCCCCGGTCGACTATCATCCGGGTCAGGAAGGGCAGAACGAGCTGGATGGCGCTCCCCAGGATCATGGCCAGCCCGATCTGGGAGAGCAGCTGCATGTATGGCCTCAGGTACGAAAGCAGAAAGAGGATACCCTTTCCCTGTTCTTCCGTTTCCTGGTGCGAGAGGAACTTTTCCGTTGGCTCTAGCAGAAGAACATAGCCTTCCGTTCCCGAATCTGCCCAGCGGGCCAGGAAGTCTTCCTCGCTCAAGGCACACTTTCCGAAGGCTGGGTCCGCTATATGGACCTTCCCATCTTTTATCTTGTAGACGACGACGAAATGGTTCCGGTCCCAGTGAACGATGCAGGGCAGTCTTGCCTCTGAGGCGAGGAATACGAACTCGGCAAGGACGCACTTTCCCCGCAGTCCTATCGCTTCCGCCGTTTCGTGAAGCCCCAGGAGCGAAGAGCCGCCGCGCGTTACGGAGCTTTTTTCTCTAAGGAACGATAGGGAATACGATCTTCCGTAAAACTTCGTGATCATGCGAAGGCAGGTGGGGCCGCAATCCATCGCCTCGTACTGCTTGTAGAACGGGAATTTGTTTCTAAAATTCATTCTTGTCGATGACCCCTATAAAGTGTTTCGGGTCATTCCTGTGATCGGTGATCTTTTGCAGCAGGTCCGGATGCTCTTCCGAAAGGTGGAGGTAGCAGGCAAAACGGAACTCCGTGGCCAGCCGGAAAAAGTCGCACTCTTTCCTTGTGGGGTTGACGAAACCATCCGGGCTCATTCTTGCGGCCGCGCAGATCTTGCAGAAATGAACAGCCCAGCAGCTTTTGCATTCCCGGTTGTTGATGGCCGAATTGTATTTCTCGTTCAGGTCGATAAGTTTTTCGATATCCAGCCCGGAAGAGCAATTGCCTATCGGCATACTGCCGTCGGATTTATGGCATATCAGGAGATCGCCGTTAGCGGCGACCATCAGGTTGTCGAAACCCATCGGGCAGGTGATGGACATGTTCAAAGAGCTTTTCCCCGAGGGGCGGTCGACGTTCAGACTGGAAAATGCAAACAATCCGGAGAAAAGGTCCATGTCGATATCCGGATTTTTAGATTCCTCTCTGGCACGTTCCTTGAAATTGCTCAGGCTGTCCTGAAAGGAGTCACGGTAATTTTTGATTGCAGCCTCAGGGGCGGATACGAAGACGCCCGTATATTGGGCCGGGAAGTGCTCGCAACGGAAAGCTCCCAGGGAGTGGTTGAAATCGGCGCATTTTTTATGATCGTGCCCCTCCGTATGGACTCCGAATAGTGAAACATGGTTACTGAAATACTCCTCATCGAGATCCCTTATTTTCAGCAGATTGGAGTAGGCCAGATCGAAGGTTCCCCGGCCGTTCTCGAACACCCGGCACTTGTCGTGTTCTTCCGCAGGCCCGTCAAGGCTGGCATAGAGTTTGACCCGGTTGTCGATCAGGAAGCGGATTATCTCGTCGGTCATTATCGAAAGGTTGCTGTTGGCGGTGAAATGGAGATCATCGGTGCTGATGGAGTATTCGTTCCAGGGAAGAGCCTTGAAGTATCCGGCGGTTTTTTTTATGAGATCGAAATTCAGGAAGGGTTCACCGCCGTACCACGACAGGCCTGGAGGAACAACCTGAAGCAGCAGCTTCTTTTTCTCTTCCGGCAGGTCCGAGAAGAACGAGGTGTACTTTCTGAAATAGTACTGGATCCCAAGGAAGGCGTTCTCCTCGCCCAGTTCGGTCGAGAAATGGCCTCCGGCTTCGGAAGCTATCGTCCTCTTGCAGTACGTGCATCTGAAATTGCACTCCTCCGTGACTTCCAGGCAGAACTTCCGCAGCAGGATATTCTCGTCGTAATATTTCAGCAGTTTCCCTATCCTGTCACGGCCCACAGGCGATATCTCGTCAACCGGTCCCCTGATGAAAACGCCGTTCTTCTGCAGTCCGGTGAATTTCAGACAGAGGGATCTCACGGTTTCGGGTTCCAGGTCCGGGGAATGGATGCCCATTATCTCCTCTTCGGTCCTTCCGCCCAGAAGATCCAGAAGCAGGGCCAGTTCTTCATCCGAAAGGATGAAGGCAAAATGTGGTTTTGCGTCGTAGATGACATGATCGTCGCCAAGCTCGAAAAGCCTGACAAGGGGGTATTCCCTTTCGAAAAATGAGTTTGCGGTATGGTTCAGCATGGCAAAGTCCTCACTGCAGAAATTTGAGTTTATTATGAAGAAAGGTCCGTGCTTTTTTGGGGTAATATGCTGTCGCAAAACAGTTCCTCCCGGCACTCTCGCGGACAGGACGGAAAGCACCGGGAGGAAAAAGGTCTATTATTTAGCCGGGTTGCCTAGCCGGCATAGGTGCTCAGCATATTAGAATCCCTGGTGGAAGTCATGGTGTCGTCCACTACAGTGTCGATAGCGCAAGTGCAGTCGCAGCTGCAGTCGCATGTAGTGCCGCCTTTAACGGCTTCGGCGGTTTCAAGATCGATCTCAACGACCCGTTTCAGCTTCTCCATTAGATAACCTCCTTTCTTTTTCTCTTTGTTGGAGTTTCTCCCTGTTCCAGGCAATTGTCAATGTGACTGCTGATCCCTTTGCGCAGGAGTTGCTACTCTGCGATCACGGCCAGAAAAACCAGTGGCTCGTCTCCTGTGTTGAGAATGGAGTGTTCGTGCCCGTTGAGTGTCACGGCGGTGTCCCCGGGGCCGACTTTTACCTGGACTCCGTCTTCCGTGAAGAGGCCCCTGCCGGAGATTATGAAGTAGACCTCCTCGTCCCCGGAATGCTTGTGCTGGCCCACAGCGGCACCCGGGTCGAGTTCCACCCTGGCGACCATTTTCAGGTGGCTCCCCTCGGGTTTTTCCCCCGGTGCTATAGTCGGGAAGAACATGGCTCCGCCGGGCCCTCCCTGGAGATTTTCACGGCGTATAGCTCTCATTTCATTGCACTTGCAGAACATGGGTTTGGCCTCCTTTTTTGTGGATCGTACTTTGTTGCTGCACTTCCCCGGGTCACCTCAGGACTGTGCGCATGGAGCATTTCGTGAACCGTCAGGTCAAAACCAGAAACCCGTCATACAAGATCAGGAAGATCGGATCAGGTTCTCCCGACCAACGACTCACGATCAACGTGTTTGTCTTTCAAGGCGAACACCAGCACCATCGCCATCACGGCTGCCATGATCGCCCCGGTGGTGAAGACGGCCCGGATGCCCAGGCAGGCGAAGATAATGCCGAAGATCAGCGGCCCGATGGTCTGCCCCAGGCGCAATGACATGCTGTTGATCGAAAGGAACATGGCCCGGTTCTCTTCAGGGGAGTTGTTCGTGAGCATAGTAAGAAGAGTCGGGATGTTGATACCCTGGCCGATCCCGAAAAGCATTGCGGGGATGAACATTCCTGCATACGCGGGTACTTTCAGGATGAATACGAGCGCCGAAGCGTAAAAGACAAAAGCGGCCGTGAGCAGGATGCGTCCTCCTGCGCGCTGGAATAATCTTCCCGCTCTGGAAGAGACTATGGCACTGGAAAGCGACATCGAGGCTGAAACCAAACCTATGGTGAAGGGAGTGGCTCCGTAAGTTCCCGCCAGGTAAAAGGGGAGGAAGGTCAGGAACCCACCATAGAGGATCACGAAAGTCATCATGCTTGTGAGAAGAAGAACCGGTGTGCTTCCCTTAAGCAGGCTCGTAAGGAGAGGGGGGGACGAACGGTTCTTGCACGCGCCTTTTCCCGGAGCTGTTTCCCGACCCTCACCGAGGCTCAAAAGAGCCCATATCCCTATCGGGATCGCGGCAAGAGCAAGGAGAAACGGGTAATTCCACCCTGCCATGGCAATCAGTCCCCCCAGAGCCGGATAACCTGCCGTGCCGACTCCGATGATGCTTGCGTTGTAACCCATAGCGGCGGATCGCTCTTCGCCTTTGAAAAAATCTCCTATCAGAGTCACATTGAGAGAGTTGAGCGGTGCGGAACCTGCACCCTGAAGGAAGCGAAACAGCAGAAGCGTCCGGAAATCGGGCGCAAAAAAACAGGCTCCGCCGGCGATCCCGAACAGGAAAAGACACGGGATGAGGATCCTTCTTCTTCCGTAACGGTCCGAGAGCATTCCCGTGACAGGGGTGAAGAGAAGGCCGGGGATAGTGAACATCGATATCAGCCACGCCGCGTCCGACTTGGGCACTCCCAGTGCGCTGGTGATCCCCGGAAAAGCCGGAGCAATGCTTGCGACGCCGAGGACGGACATCAGTGTTATTCCGAAGATAATGTTCAGGTTCGGTTCAAGGAAAAGCGGACGAGCAGCGGAAGGTTCCCTGTTCGCGGAGATGTTCTTCCTCTCCCTTTTAACGCTTACCAGCGGTTATGGTGTACCCTGTCCGGGCTGAACCTTTCGGAAGGTTCCTTCTTCTCCGCGGGGTGGCCAAGGGCGACAAAGGAGAAGGGGGTTATCTCTTCAGGGATTTCAAGCAGGTCCCGTGTTTTTCCCATCAGCTCTTCTTTAGGGTAGACGCCAAGCCATACGGAACCTATTCCCAGGGCATTGGCAGCCACGAGAATGTTCTGTGTGGCCGCGGCGCAGTCCTGCGGCCAGAAAACCTGTTGTGCCGGCAGATCTTTCGTATTTCCGCAGACCAGGATGGCTGCCGGAGCCTGAAGCAGCATCTTTGAATATGGATGGAATGCAGGAATCGCATCCAGCGTTTTCCTGTCATCGATCACGATGAATGACCAGGGCTGCTGATTGTGAGCGCTCGGAGCGCTCATGGCGGCCTTCAGCAGGATCGTAACGATCGCTTCGTTCAGAGGTTCACCGGTGTAACTTCTAATGCTTCTTCTTGTGAGGATCACGTCGATGGCTTTGGTTTCCATAAGTTATCCCTCCCGGAAACCCTCCTATGGCATAAATGGAAATAGGGGGGTATGGATGTGAGTTCTCTTAAAGGCCATAGTTCCGGCCCAAAAATGGTCCGGTGTTCCTGGCGCGTCTTACATGTCAAATAAAGAAACTCCGAAAAGACAAAGTAACTCACTCCTTAAAAGGAGCCTCCCTGGTAATTCTATCGGCTTGTCGCGGTGGATTGGTCAGTTTCAGGCCAGTGTTCCGACTCCATTCTCGGGTTGGCCGGATCAACCACCGAGATCTGTTCCAGTTTGGATCGGTTGGCCCGGAAGAGCGCGGTATCGGCGTTCACAAGCACTGCCTGCTGGGTGATCCCGGATATTATTTTCGTCACCCCGATCGAAACCGCTGTGAATTCCGGGATGACCAGGCCTATTGCCTTCTGTATACGCTTCGAAATTGATACAGCCAGCGGGATGTTGTTGCTGTCGAGGACAACCACGAACTGGTTCCCGCCAAAGCGGGTGACAACGTCACCGCGGCGTATGCACTCCGCTATCGCGCCCGCCGATTTCTTGAGAAACGCATCGCCGACGAGATGGCCGTGAGCCTGGCAGATGTTCTGGTAGTCGTCCAGGTTGATGAACAGCAGTACCCTTTCCGTTTCGTTCTCGACCAGGACCCTGAGAAGGTTGTCGCAGTACCTGCGGTTGTAGACCCCCGTAAGTTCGTCTTTCAGGGCCATGTCCTCGGCGTTCTTTTTTGCCAACAGAAGCACGGATACCTGGGATACGTTCATCCTGAGAATGTCGAGGAAGAAGTATGAGAAAAGAAGGGTGAACGAATAAGTCACAATGATATAGCCCAGAATGATGTCGATCTCCCCTGTTTGAAGGATCGGGTAGTAGAAACATGCAGCGTTATAGAGGATTATCGTGAAGAAGGCAAACCCTTTTGGCTGAATGAAGTAAGGTCCGACCAAAGTTGAGAACAGCAGGGTCATTACCTGCCTCAAAAGCAACACCTCAACTGGTATTCCAAGTTGACGGAAGAAGAGAGGAAAGGAGGATATTAAAATAAGGCCGAAGATGGCCAGCCATCCCAGAGCGGATCGTTTTCTGGAAGGGAATACCATGACCGTAAACGGCGCGCAGGCCATAAAGACAAGGGCCAGGATGCCGTCAACGCGCTTCATCAGGGTGTAATCAAAAAGAATGTCCGTAAGGAACATCGTTGCAAACCAGGCTGACAGGACAAGGCAGGTGAAGATCTTCCTGTATTTCTGCTGGCGATTGAACTCCATCGTTACTCCGCCCATTTCGACTTCAGTCATTATCAGGCCCCCGCATACGAAATAAAAACTCCTGAATGAAGCATACTATAGAGTTGAATGATAATCAAAAAAACAATTCATGTTCGCCATTCCGGATCCATGACGCGGCCCAGAGCAGAGCACCCTCCCTGTCTTCAACGGCCCCCTCGGCAATTGCCCTGTAGAGTGCTGCAAGTGCTTCTCCCACGAGGGGCCCGCTTTCGGCTCCAGCCTCGGCTATTATATCCTTCCCCGTGATCATTTCGGGGAACCTCTTCAGCCTCAGAGAATAGACGGCACTCCTGATCCGGTTAGCGGTCCATGCTCCCAGTTCATCCCGGTGTCCGGCAAGGCAGTCGACAAGCCCGAAGAGAAAGAGCCTGTCGATCCACTCACTCCCCTTTTTCCTGAACAGGCGAACGAAGGGTTCGGAGTCCATCCTGTGCCGGGTTAAAGAAGACCATTTGGTGAGGCTTTCAATATCCCTCACAAGGTTTCCCGGCCACCCCCATGAAACGGCGATCATTCGCGTCTTTTCGCCGGCATTTGCCATCAGTGCCGCGGCCCTGATCCCAGGGTCGGCTGACATCCCGCCCGCCACGCTTACCCTGCGTAGGGTCTCACCTCTTTCGGGGGAGATATGGTTTCCAATAAACGGCAGAACTGATCCGAGGATCCCAAGATGTTCGAGCGAATCGAGAAAGAGTGGAAGATCTTCCCTGAGTACAAAAAGGACCTCTCTGCCCACCCGGGGAAGGGGAACCGAAGCCAGATCCGGAGCAAATGGCTGACAGGCCTCCGCGGAGGCCTGATCTACGGAAAAATGCCGAAGCGTTGCGGCGAATCTTGCCAGACGAAGTGCCCTCAGCGGATCTTCCTTCAGACGATCCTCCGGTTCTCCCGTAAAACGAAGCGTCCCGGAAGCAATATCGGCCGCGCCGCCCCAGGGGTCGAGGATCTCCCCGTCGGCGGTCATGGCCATGGAGTTGATCGTCAGGTCCCTTCGTGCAAGATCCTCTTCCAGGCTACCTCCCTGAATAGGTGCGATGTCGAGCTTTACACCCCCCATGTCGAGCAGCGCCGTAGCCCTGGGAGGTTTGCCGATCACTTTGCATTCGGGCCACAGGGAGACTATCTCATCCAGGGTCGCGGAGGTTGCCACATCGGCATCCCGAACATCGCGGCAGAGGATGATGTCCCGCACCGCGCCGCCCACGACGGCGGCAATATGGTTTGATGCTTCAAGCTTTTCGGAGGCTTCAAGAGCGGTCAGCAGAACATCGTTCAAGGGCCTCACCACCCGGCGATATTCTGACAGCAGAATACTGTCAGCATCTCGAAAGTTCCGTCCGATGGTGCTTGAGTGTTTTCTATAGGCGTTCTTTTCCCCAGTACATCTCCGGGGGGAGTTCCGGTTTCAGTTCCCTCCCGAAGAGGGATTCGATCATGCATTCGGGCTCTTTACCGTTATAGAGGATAGCGTAGACCGCTTCCGTCAGCGGAAGCTCCACTCCTGCCTCTCTTGAGTGCCGGACAAGGGCTTCGACGGTGTATGCCCCTTCCGCAACCTGACCCAGGAAGGCCATGGCTTCCTGGAGAGTCTTTCCCTCTCCTATGGCCATACCCAGGCGATAGTTCCGTGAAAGCTTGCTGAAGCATGTGACCATGAGGTCTCCTACTCCGGCAAGTCCGGCCAGGGTAAGAGGGTGCGCCCCGGATTTTGCCCCGAGCCTCATAATTTCCGCTAATCCCCGACTCGCAAGTGCCGCCAGAGTGTTGTAACCCATCTCTTTTGCGCTGGCTATCCCGGCGGCTATGGCGATGACGTTCTTCACAGCTCCGCCTATCTCGACGCCGGGAACGTCGTCGCTGGAGTAGGCGCGGAACCGTGCGCCTGAAAAGATCTCCTGCCAGATCTCTGCCTCGCCTGGAACCGCGGATGCCACGACCACCGCGGTAGGCTTCCCCGCGAAGACCTCCTCGGCGTGGCTCGGCCCCGAGAGGACGCTGAAGCGTGAATGGGGGAGTATTTCTGACGCGATCTGGCTTATTCTCTGCCCCGACTCTATCTCGATGCCCTTTGCGACGTTGCAGACACGGACGTTCTTTGGCCAGAAGCGGGCGGCGGTATCAAAAAAAGATCTTACCGACTGGGTAGGAACGGCCGATACGTGATGATCGGAAGCCTCTGCAGCTTCCTTAAGACTGGATACCGCGGCAAGAGAGGGGCACAGGTCACAGTTTTTGAGATAATCCGGGTTTCGGCCCGTGGCGTTTATCGCCCTCGCCTGTTCGTCACGGCGGCACCAGAGAGTGGTCTCGAGTCCTTTCCTGGCAAGGAGATCCGCGAGAGCTGTCCCCCAGCTGCCTGCTCCGTATACGGTGATCTTCATCATAATGTCTTCCTCCGCTTCGGATCAGCTGAAGAGCATGGATTCATGTCCGTCAAACCAGCAGTAGTTCTGTTCCGGTTTGGAGATATCGGCCAGGCCGAACGGGAAATCGCTGGCGAAAACAATGTCTTTCCCGTTCTGAAACTTCAGAAGTTGCCGGTCTCCCTTTTTTGCGAACGGTTTCCCATCGTATAATCCGACAAAGTTGGATTGAAAGCAGGCCAGGGTTTCCGGGAAGGGGAGGTCCATATCCACGATCATCCGGGCGATGAACTCGCTGTCGGTTCTGTCCCCTAAAACCCTGCCCAGCCGGGTCATCTGGATCTCGTTGCCGTTGACTGCCATCACTAGATGGTGTCGCCCCTCGATAACGAACGGGTGACAGTTCTCGTCCATGATCGATCCGATGCTCGCTTCCCTGGAGTGAAAGACCGCCCATTCGTAGTCGAACCCCTCGAGTATTGCGGCAGCACGCTCCGGCTGCATCTCCACTCCGCGTTCATAATGAATGACCTCTCCGTTGCCGTAAAGAGCGATGCCGTTGCCGTTGCCCCCGTCACGAAGTTCCAGCCCACGCAGGAAAAGGGAAAGGGTCCTGCATCCCGGAAAACCATGAAGCCGCTTCACCAGACGGGAGACCCCCGACCTGTTGGCCAGAAGCATCCTGCACATGTTTATTCCTCCCTGCCCGCCATTTTACGGACGATCGACACCTGATAATGATATACCAGTAACAGTGCGAATAGAAGCGCCGCAATGCTGTTGTACCGGAAGATTCCCAGTATGATAGACTTGACAGATCAGAGGAGGGAAATTGTTCCTTGGAGAGAGATGTTTTTCTCGAGTATATCAGAATGGTCGATCACGCCCGGACGATCGAGGATGCCTGCCGTGTGGCAGTCAACTCCATAGCGGAACATACGCGTTTCTCAAACCCCTCCTTCTTCCTTGTTGACCCCAAAGGCGAATATCTGAACCTTGTCGCTCATGCAGGCTTCAAACCCGTGACGTTATCCATCCCCCGCGGCACAGGCCTCTCATGGAGGACTCTCGAAAATGGCGAGGCGGCGATCATAGAGGATGTCAGGCAGGAAACGGTTTACGTCCCCGGTCTTGAAGGTTCATGTTGCGAGCTAAGTGTACCAGTTGTCTGGAAGGGCAGGAAGATCGGGGTTTTCAGCATAGAATCCAGTGTTCCCGGTGCATTCTCGGCCGATGATGTCAGTTTCGCAAACCTTCTTGCAGCAATTCTCGGAAGCGTAATAGCCCACCTTGAGACTGAAGCCACCCTGTCGGAGAGCCTTGCGGTACTCGACACTACCGCAAACTACAGGGCACTCTTTCTCGAGATCTCACTGGAGCTTTACGCCATCAGGGACAGGAGCGTATTCCTCGACAGGGTCGTGCAGGTGCTCAACGAACTCATCGGATACTCAAAGGTGTACCTTTTTCTCAGAGAGACCCCTGCGGGTCCGATGAGGCTAAGGGCTTTCAGGGGGAAGCAAGTGGATGACAGCGCAATAAATGACGTTCTCGAGTTCGGGAAAGGACTCGTCGGAAAGGTCATAAGAAGCGGCACGGCGGTGTTCTGCAACAATACCAGGACAGACCACGACTTTTACATGAATGATGAGAGCACCCTCTCGGAGGCCGTTCTTCCGATCCGTTTCGGGGATCTCCTCTGGGGAATTCTTGTCGTTGATGAGGGACGTTTTGACGCATTCTCTCCTTCTGACATGGAGCAGTTGACGATATTGGCGGGCATGATAGGTGTAGTGCTTGAGAATATGGACCAGATGCGCCGGATACGTGAAGATCTGGATCTTATGGAGAGGCTGCACAGGATCATTGCGACAGTGGCGGGTGAACGGAATATCTCCGGTCTTTGCAGAGAGACGGCGCGCCTTCTGAAAGAGCACACCAAATACAATCTCATCTCGATAGGCGAGGCTGTCAACGAGGAGACGGGAGAGTCAAGGATCATTGGCAGCAGCGTTTCGCAGGATGGTTCGGGCGATATCCTGGAGAGACAGAAAGAAGTCCTCATGTGCGATAGCGGCAGCGGGCTTGTCGGGCAGGCGATAAGAACCAGGAAGCTCCAGAACACGCCTGACGTAAGAAGGGCAGAGCATTATGTACCGCTAAGCGCTTCTACGCTCTCGGAACTCGACATTCCCATAGAATTTGGCGAAAGACTTTATGGAGTTCTCTCCATCGAGAGCGACAGGATCTCGGCTTTTGCTGAAGAGGACGAGAGGGTCATGTCCATTCTCGCCAACCATCTGGGGGCTCTATGGGCACACTGCGATCTTCTCGAGAAAACCGAGAAGCAGGCGCTTCAGGATCCGCTCACCGGACTCTGGAACCGCCGGTTCATCTTCGACAGGATCGACGCAGAGGCGGCAAGGTGTGTACGTTACGGATGCCTGTTCAGCGTGGTCATGATCGACCTCCGGGGTTTCAAGTTCATCAACGACTCCTACGGTCACCCCGTCGGCGACAGGGTGCTGATCGAGGCCTCTTCCTTCTTTCAGAGATCCCTCAGGGAGTGCGATGTTGTTGCGCGTTACGGGGGGGACGAGTTCATAATAATGATTCCCGAGACAGATTTTGCCGCCGCCTCAAGGATGATGGAACGGATCAGGGAAGATCTGGAGACGATGAAACTCTGCGTCGAATCGGTACCGATGTTCTTCGATTTCGGCATAGCCTCTTTTCCCGCCGACGGCAGTGAGTCGATGGCCCTCATCCAGACAGCCGACGAGAGGCTATACGGAGAAAAGGCGGTTAACAGAAAAAAAAAAGAAGAAAGGGATGAGTGATTAAATGACGCACAAAAACAATCTCTTTTCTCTCCCCGACCCTCTCCCTGAAGAGGAGTTTTTCGAGGATCTTATGCCCGACTCCAGTGTCAGGATCGAAAGGATCATCTCCACGGGGCAGGTCACCCCTCCGGGAGTGTGGCTGAAAGAGGAGAGTGACGAATGGGTCTCCCTCCTCCAGGGAAGAGCCGTCATCGAATACGAGGAGCAAAGGATGGTCGAACTCGAACGGGGCGACTGGATACTTATCCCTGCCCACACCCGGCACAGGGTTGCCTCCACAACCGTGGAACCCCCCTGCGTCTGGCTGGCCATTCACGGAAAACTCCGGAATTAGGCGAGGAACGGATCAGCAGCATCCGCCCCTTGCTTGAGTTAGCAACTTTCTGGCCGAAACCCCGGTAAGGTTATCTCGGGCCGACGATCATGGAGTCGGGCGACCTGTCTCCCATCGTTTCGGCTTTGTCTCCGCGTTCCAGCGGTATTCCCCGAATGATCTGGCAGACGCTTTACTGCGGCTTGACCTCCACCACCGAAAGTATGGACAGGTATATCTTCTCGGCGTCGAGTACCGTTCCGTCCATGGCTGTAATGGTCGCGCCCTCGCGGTATGCCGCGAGAAAGGTTCCGGGAGCGATGTTCGAGTTTCCGCTGCCAGCGTCGACCATCACCTGGGACCCGTTGGTCTGTATTACGTTGAAGGCTTCGGATCTTGCCGCCGCCGAATACAGCTCCGCCCCCAGCATGTCCGTGATCGCCCGTGCCGGAGCGCCCGAACCTGCCGCGTCCTCGAAATCAATTACAGCGAAACGGGTCTTCGCGAATGCCGGCGCTGCGGTGAGAACAGACAGTAAAAGAGCGAGGATCAGTCCGCTTGGACGTTGTTGCCTCCCAGGCGTTTTGCCTGGTACATCAGCTCATCAGATCTGTTGGTGAAAGATTCTATGTTGTCTCCGTCATGGAAGGCGGATACGCCGAAACTGCCTGAGACAGGGCCGAAACCGTTGTGCTGAAGGGTCATAAGAAGGCTGCGGATCTTTTCTGCAAGCGCCGCGGTATGCTCAGTGGTTGTCGGGGCTGCGAGGACGAATTCGTCCCCTCCCCATCGTGCAGCCAGGTCGGAAGCGCGGGTATGGTCCCTGATGATCCCGGCTATCTCCGCCAGGGCTCTGTCGCCGGCAATATGGCCGCGTGTGTCGTTGAGTTTCTTGAAGTTGTCCAGATCTATCATTATGAGGGAGAGGGGGGTTCCGTACCTGGAGGATCTGGATATCTCCCTCTGCATGGCCTCCTCGAAGTGCTGCCTGTTGAGCAGCCCTGTCACCTTGTCTGTGGTCGCCGATATGAAGAGCTCCCTGTTCAGGCGGTGGAGTTCCTCCTCCGCCCGTTTGCGGTCGGTGATCTCGTGGCAGATGCCCTGGTTGAAGATGACCTTGCCGTTACTGTCCTTGATATAACGGGCGTGATCCTCGACCCATATCACCTGGCCGTCCTTTCTTTTCAGCCTGTAGGTTTCGAGATGTTCATCGAACTTCCGGTTCGGGGTTTCCGGGGTGGCCTGTAACCTTTCGGATTCGTGGACATAGATGCCGTCGGGAATATAGACCGATCGGAGTTCTTCAAGGCTGTCATAGCCCAGCATGCTTACAAATGCAGGATTCGCTTCGATGAAATATCCTTCCGGGGTAGAGGTATAAAAGCCGTTGGGCATTGTGTTGAACAGATCCCTGAATTTCTCCTCGCTTTTTCGAAGCGCTTCCTCTGACCGCCTGCGTTCCGAAATATCCCTGTATATACCAAATGCGAAGCCTTTTCCGCCTCTCGTCATTATGGGAACTCCCAGGAATGAGACCTCGATCGGCGAACCGTCCTTCCTTCTGCGGACGGCCTCGCTGGCGGCACTTTTCCCGTTGGCGGTGGAAAGGGTGAGGCTTCTCGCCTCTTCGAAGACCGAAGGGTCGGAGGCTACCAGGTCATCGATGTTCCTGCCGACAGCCTCATCCTGGGAGTAGCCGAACATCCGGCAGAACATCGGGTTCGGCTGGACTATGGTTCCGTCTTTTTCGCAAAGGACGATCCCCTCGTCTGCGTTTTCAAAGAGCAGGCCCAGGGCCTCCTTCTCGAAGGCCAGCGCCTCTTCCATACGCTTGCGGTCTGTGATGTCCCTTCCCACGGACTGGATCTCGACGAGTCTGCCTTCCTCATCGAATATCCCATGGTCCGTCCACTCCTGCCAGCGAATCTCCCCGGAATCCATAATGACCTGTTCCTCATCGGTACTGATGGGGTTTTCCGGTGTAAGGGAAGTCAGTTTCGAATAAACCAGCGGAACGTATTCGGGTGCAATATGATGCTTGAAGGGTTTTCCTGTCACCTCGTCCGGTGAGATACCGTGGTAGTCGCAATAGGCCTTGTTGGCGTATGTCGTAACCAGGTCCGGCGTGAACCTCAGGATCAGCTCGGGGTGGGATTCCAGAATGTCCCTGAGTTTTGCCTCACTGGTCCGTATCTTGTCTTCCCGTTCACGGTGTTCGGTAATGTCCCGGTAGATGGAAAGAGAGCCGATCTGAGCGTTATCGATCATCAAAGGGGTCGCGAAGATGGATACCGGGAACGAGGAACCGTCTTTCTTCTGCCTTACTGTCTCGGTCTGGAGAATTCCGGAGTGGAGATACTCTCTACTCAGCCTGTCTGCCTCATCCCGCATCAAGGCTCCTTGCGCGACAACCTCGTTGAGATTTCTCCCGACTACCTCCTCCCTCTCGTATCCGAACATGAGGGAGAATTCATCGTTGACCATCATTATCCGGAAAGATGGATCGCAGAAAACGAGCCCTTCCGGAGATTTCTCGAACAGGGCTCTGAAGACGGATTCATTATCAGGAGGAATTTCCCTCAATTGGTTACACCTTCCTGTGGTAGAGATATTTTCGATTATATCCCAGGTTTTCCGGATGGGAAAATAACAGCACTTGTAAGTATA
>WOYI011063860.1_pt1 | contig 16664 bp, 13 predicted proteins | sample 6423411 | NCBI WGS metagenome assembly WOYI01 (sample SAMN13441803, study PRJNA592873) | oil field metagenome | biome: oil field; feature: oil-well bore; material: oil-contaminated soil; isolation source: oil-contaminated soil from oil-well borehole | place: Germany: Wietze | collected 2016-10-18 ...
TGATGTTCTTCGCCCGCTGGGAGCTGGGCGCGCCCTGGAACAGCAGCGGCATTGAGGGCAGCGCGCGCTGGCTGCGGAAAGTCTGGTACACCTTCCTGGAACCGGCCGATAACGCCGGGACCGCCGGCAAGGATGCGCTCAAGGACCTGCGCCGCAAGGTCCATCAGACTCTGCAATCCGTCACAGATGACTTTGAGACCTTCAACTTCAACACGATCGTCTCCGGCCTGATGGCACTGCTGAATGAGATGACCACGGCCAAGGCGGAAGGCGCGTTTGGCACCGACGTCTGGAAGGAAGCAGAGAGCATTTACCTGCGCATGATGGCGCCGGTCAGCCCGCATATCGCCGAAGAGGTCTGGGCGCTGACGGGCCATGACTACTCCATCCACAACCAGCCCTGGCCGGCGGTGGATGAGGCGGCCACGAAGGAAGAAGAGCTCACCCTGATCGTGCAGGTGAACGGCAAGCTGCGCGACCGGCTGACCGTGCCCGTGAGCATGGGTGAGGCCGAGGCCAAAGCCGCCGCGCTGGAGAGCGAGAATGTGGTCAACTTCCTGGAGGGCCGGACGCCCAGGAAGGTAATTTACGTGCCCGGGCGGCTGGTGAACATCGTGGTGTAGCGGGTGTTATTGTGATATTGGAGTGGACGAATTCAGGGGATCCGCGAGGTCCCCTGAATTTTTGATATGTGCCGTCGCGAGCGGCGTGATCCACCCTGCGGAGCTATGGAACTGAGAGTAAAACAACGAAGAAATGATTGCACCATTACCCATCTGCATGTATGATTAGCAGCAGATTCCCGGAAAGACGGAGTGAACATGGCTCGGAGAATATGGCAATGGATCATCCTGGCAGCGGCCTTTTTGGCCCTGGCTGCAACAACGGCACTGCCCGAAGCGGCGGCGCAGCCGGCAGCGGGGGCTGTGGGCGTGCGCATCCCGGTCGACGAGGCCGGGCAGAGCCGCGCGGCCGTGCAGGCCACCGTCCAGGGCGCGGTCAAGGCCGAGCGGGTGATCGATTACGGCAGCTTCCTGTGGGCCGTCCTCTCGCCGGCCGACCTGGCCGGGCTGGAGGCCGCCGGGATCACTTACCAGACCACCGAGAACCCCTATACCCTGAACCTGGGCGGACAGTCCTTCGACCCGTTGGCCGGGGTGCCCGGCTTTGCGCTGGGGGAGGCGGATAAGGGCCGCAGCGCGGGCGGCGCAGGTCTCCACCTGGTGCAGTTCTTCGGCCCCACGCAAGATGCCTGGCTGGCGCAACTGGAAAGCGCCGGGCTGGACGTCATCCAATACATCCATCCCTTCACCTACGTGGTCTGGGGAGAGGCCGGCGCGCTGGACCGGGCGCGCGGCCAATCGGCCGTCCGCTGGGCGGGCGACTACCTGCCGGCCTTCGCTCTCCCGCCCAGAGACCGCAAACTGAGCAGCGACCCGCTGCTCGTGCGGGTGATGATCCTGCCCCAGGCGGGGCTGGATGAGACCGTGCGCGCCATCGAAGCCCTCGGCGGGCAGGCCCTGGGCACGAGCAGCGGAGTGGACCCCGCCTTCGACCTGGCGACCTTCAATATCCCCGGGGGGCAGCTGGCGGCGGTGGCGGCGCTGCCCGGCGTCTATTCGGTGCAGCCTGTGCCGCTGGATGGCGGCGACCGCGGCGAGATGAGCAACCAGATCAACGTCGGCAATTACGACGGCAGCAACGCGGCCTACCCCGGCTATCAGGGCTGGCTCGCCAGCGTGGGCCTCTCGGGTGCGGGGGTGACCATCGCCAATGTGGATAGCGGGATTGACCAGACCCACCCGGACCTGGTGAACCGGATTGTGCCCTGCGCGGGTTCAACCTGCGGTGGAGATACCACAAGTCCTCACGGTACCCATACGGCCGGGATCATGGCCGGTGATGGCTCCAGCGGCGTCAGATTGGGTGGATTCTTACGCGGATTGGGCATGGCGCCCGGGGCAAATTTAGTTGAACAAGTTTATCAGGGCACATTTGATCAACCCAATGGGATGTTGACCTTGATGACCCAATCGTATCAAAACGGCGCGTTGGTATCTGGCAACAGTTGGGGGCCTTCAAGCACTGCCAAAGGTTATGATATTGACACCCGATGGGTGGATATCGGCGTGCGGGATGCCGACCCGGATGAAACGGGAAACCAAGAACTATCCTATGTCCTATCCATCATGAACGGCAATGGCGGCACCTCATCGCAAGGTTCACCAGATGAAGCCAAAAACACCTTTACGATCGGTTCAACCTACGCCCAACTCTCCAATGGCTCGCAATACAACAATATTAATGATCTTTCGTCGAATACGGCTCATGGCCCGGCGCTGGATGGCCGAAATATCCCGCATCTTGTTGCACCTGGGTGCTACGTTGACTCAACCATACAGGTTAGCAATGGCTCTTATGGCACAATGTGCGGCACCAGCATGGCCTCCCCGCATGTCTCAGGCGCAGTGGCGCTGTTCATCGAAAAGTATCGCCAATCCTTTGGCGCCGACCCGAGCCCGGCGCTGGTCAAGGCCGCTTTCCTGCCTGTGGCGCATGATCTGGCGGGGCATCTGGATGCAGATAGCAATCCTATGGGCCATCCCTTCGATTCCAAACAGGGCTGGGGACGGCTGGACGCCGCGGCTGTGCTGGATCCATCGAGTAATACAACAGTTATTTATATCGATCAAGAGCACTTATTTGATAGCACTGGTGAGATTTGGAGCTATTCCCTTAATGACATCGGCCCCTATTATAATTTGCAGGCAATGCTGGTCTGGACCGACGCACCGGGCCCCGGCACGGGTGGCACAACAGATGCCTGGGTCAATGACCTGGATTTCACACTATCAGTTAATGGGAAGAAATATTTAGGCAATGACTTTGACAGCAATGGGTTCAGCATCGCCAACAGCGGTCATAACGCTGACGGCATGAACAATACCGAAGGCATCTTCCTGGAAAATCAGCCAGCCGGAAGCTACACCTTCACCGTCACGGCCGCTCAGATCGCCGGGGACGGCGTCCCCAACACGGGCGATGGCACCGATCAGGATTTCGCGCTGGTGATTTATTTTGACCCCACCGATACGGATGGCGACGGCATGCCGGATGGTTGGGAAGTAAATAATGATTTGAATCCTAACGAATCTTCCGATGCCGACGAGGATCCTGATAACGATGGCCTGACCAATCTCGAGGAATATACTTCGGGTACAGACCCACATGATGAAGACTCAGATAACGGTGGTACCCCGGATGGCTGGGAAGTGGATAACGGTTTTAATCCAAATAACGTAACCGATGACACTGAGGATGCCGATGAAGACGGTTTGACAAACTTCGAGGAATACAACGAAAACACTGATCCTAATGACCCCGATTCAGACAATGACGGATTATCAGATGGGTGGGAAATAGATCATAATCTCAACCCTAATAAGCCTGATTCAGATGATGACGGCATGCCGGATGGTTGGGAGGTCGATAATGGCCTGGATCCCAACAACCCCCTTGATGCCGATGGTGACCCGGACGGGGATGGCAAAACGAATTTGCAGGAATTTCAGTTAGGTACCGACCCTAATTCATATACCTATTTTTTGATTTTTCCATTATTCTTCAACTAATTTCTGGGTTACTCGTCAACACCACTTCCACGGAACTTTCCAGCACCGTACCCCGTTTAACTGATATGCACTCAAACCACACAAACCGCGATCGGATCAACACCCTTCTGGCGGTGCTCCTGCTGACGGGGCTGCTGCTCTCGGGCTGCAACCTGCCCCAATCGAACGACGCGCCGTTCCGCTCCAGCCAGCGCCAGACGGAAGTCGCCGGGATCCTGAACCCCGAGGGACTGGCGACCGCCGGTGCGCCGGACGCAACCGGAGCCGCGCCCACCCCACCACCCGAAGGCTATCTCACCTACACCACCCGCCAGGGCGATACGCTGGAAGCCCTCGCCCTGCGCTTCGGCGTGCCGGCCGGCGCGATCCAGTTCCACGTGCCCGGGGCGGCTGATGGGCTGCTGCAGCCGGGGCAGACGCTGCTGATCCCCGATGCGTTGGAAGAAACATTGGAACTCCCCGCCCCCCTGCTGCCCGACAGCGCGCTGACCTACGGGCCGACGGTGGGGGATTTCGACGCGGCGGAGGTCGCCCGCCTGGCCGGCGGTTTCCTGGCCGGTTATAGTGAGAGCGTCAAGGGCGAGACGCTGACCGGGCCGGAGATCGTGGCGGCCGTGGCCATCGAGACCAGCACCAACCCGCGCCTGCTGCTGGCCTTTTTGGAATACCGTTCGGGCTGGGTCTTCGGGTCGCCCGCGGGGGCGGACCGGGACCCTTACCCCCTCGGCTTCGGCGCGGGGGCCGACACGGGCCTGTATAAGGAACTGATGATCGCCGCCAAACTCCTGGCGCAGGGCTTTTACGGCTGGCGCGACGGCAGCCGCCTGGAGGTCGTCTTCGCCGACGGGACCTTCGGCCGGCTGGACCCACTGACGGTGAACGCGGGCAGCGCCGCACTGATGCAGCTTTTTGCCACACTCTACGACCCCCTCGAATGGCGGGCGGAACTTTTTGACCCCGGTATGTTTATGACATTTTATGAAGACCTGTTCGGCGATCCCTGGTCCCGGGCGGCCAGGGTGGAGCCCTACCTGCTGGCATCCACCCGGCAGCCCGGACTGACCCTGCCCTTTGCCTCCGGCGAACCCTGGAGCCTGACGGGCGGCCCGCATATCACCTGGCAGACGGGCACGCCCTGGGGCGCGATCGACTTTGCGCCGGTGACGGGTGAGGAGAAATGCGCGGCCTCGTCCCGCTGGGCTACGGCCGCCGCGCCGGGCCTGGTCGTACGCTCGAACCGGGGCGTGGTGGCGGTGGACCTGGACGGCGATGGCGACGAGGGCACCGGCTGGGTGCTGGTCTATCTGCACATGGCTGCTGAGGGCCGCGCCCCGGTGGGCGGCTGGCTGGCGCAGGATGCGCCGGTGGGGCATCCCTCCTGCGAGGGCGGGTCGGCCAGCGGGTCGCACCTGCACCTGGCGCGCAAGTTCAACGGGGAATGGCTGGGCGTGGGCGACCCCCTGCCGCTCGTGGTGGGCGGCTGGCAGGCGGTGGCCGGCGCGGCCCGTTACCAGGGGCAGCTCGTCCGGGGGGATGAAGTGATCATCGCCAGCCCGACCGGGTCGGCCGGGTCGTTGATCTATCGGGAAGATTGAACTTAATCCAGAGGGGTGAGGGCGGCGTCGCCCTCCCAACCCAGGCCCGTCACCGGGCCGGTTTCACCCAGGAGTTCGGGCAGCAGGGTCTGCAGGGCGGCCGGGTCGCCGCTGGTGAAGAAGCGCAGGTCCGCGGCGGTGTCCGCCGGGTTGAGCAGATCGGCGTCGGCCAGCAGGCGGCGCACCTGCCGGGCGATGGCGGGCGCGGGGTCGATCACCCGCACGCCGGGGCCGGTGAGGGTTTGGATCAGCGGGATCACGAAGGGGTAGTGGGTGCAGCCCATCACGACCGTATCGATCCCCTCAGCCAGCATGGGGGTGAGGGCGTCTTCCAGGATTCGGCGGGTTCGCGGGCCGGCGAGGTCCCCTTTTTCGATTTGTTCCACCAGGCCGGGGCAGGTGCTCTGGAAGAGCTGTACATCCCGAGCGAAGCGTTCCACCACCGAGGCGTAGAGGTCGCCCGCAAAGGTGGTCGGCGTGGCGAGTACGCCCACTTTGCCGGTGTGGGTGGTCTCGGCGGCGGGCTTGACGGCCGGCTCCATGCCCACAAAGGCCACCTTTGGAAAGGCGGCCCGCAGGTCATGCAGGGCAGCGGCCGAAGCGGTATTGCAGGCCACCACAATCAGCTTGGCGCCCTGCGCCAGCAGGAAGCGGGTGATCGCGAAGGCAAAGTCACGGACCTGGGCCTTCGGCCGCGGGCCATAGGGCACATGTCCCTGGTCGGCCACGTAGCGCACCCCTTCGCGGGGGAGTTCGCGGCGTACCGCCCGCAGGACGGACAATCCGCCCACGCCGGAGTCGAAGATGCCGATGGGTTGCTCGGGGGTAAAGGTTATCTGCATTGTTTTGATTTTATCATGGGTGTCGCAGGGGGGTATTTTTAAAAGCAGGTTTTGCGGAAGCCATGCCCTTGCCAATGCGGCTCATCTGATGGCTGATTAAGACCTGTGATTTGCCTTTGAGTCATTTCCCATTCTCAACAAAACGTGTTAGACTCTGTAGCGGAGCTTGATAATGGTAGACCCAACCCAACCCTGGCAGCCGCAGGACACTGAACCTGTCGCCGCCGACCTTCAATCCGAGAAGACAGATGACGAACCCCAGCAGAACGGCCTGTTCCAGTTATGGGAGCGGCTGCACCGGCTGGGGTTGGGCGATTCCACCCTGCGTTTTGCCACCGGCGCGATCACGCTGGTTCTGGTGTTGGTGGTGGTGGGTGTGATGAGCGCGTTTTACCTCCCGGATGCGGAAGGGGCTGACACGCTGACCGGGTTTGCCGCTGCAGAGGCCCTGACGGCGCCGACCACCCCCGTGGAAGCGCCGGAATATGCCCTGGGCGGCTCGACTGCCGAGACGGGCGTGTCCCGCCAGGCCGACCTGCACACCATCCTGCCGGTGATGACCCATGCGCGCACGCAGGTGATCCAATATACCGTGGAGTCCGGTGATTCGATCTTCTCCATCGCAGAGAAATTCAACCTCCAGCCGGAGACGATCCTCTGGGGCAACCGCTATACGCTGCGGGATGACCCGCACTATATCGTCCCGGGGCAGGTGCTCAATATCCTCCCGGTGGACGGCGTTTATCACAAGTGGAGCGCCGGCGAAGGGCTGAACGGCGTCGCCTCCGTTTATGGCGTCACCCCTGAAACGATCATCAACTGGCCCGGGAATGAGCTCGACGCGGCGGAGATCGGTGACTTCGCCAACCCGAACATCCCGCCTGACACCATGCTGGTGATCCCCGGCGGTCACGGCAGCTATATGGACCTCTACACCCCGCGCATCACGCGGGATGCGCCCGCCACGGCCAAGAACCTCGGCGCAGGTGCCTGCAGCGGCTCTTTAGACGGCATCACGGGCACGCTGACATTCCTCTGGCCGACCACGGAACACTACCTCTCCGGCTATGATTACACGCCCGAGGCCAACCATTACGGCATCGATATCGCCGGACAGCTGGGCAACCCGATCTACGCGGCGGATAACGGCGTGGTGGTCTATGCCGGCTGGAACGACTACGGCTACGGCGAGATGGTCGTGATTGACCACGGCGCCGGCTGGCAGACGCTTTATGCTCACCTCAGCCAGATCAATGTGGGCTGCGGCCAGGAGGTCTATCAAGGGGAAACGATCGGCCTGATGGGCAACACGGGCAAATCCACCGGCCCGCACCTGCACTTTGAAATGCGCAGCGACGACTACGGCCGGGTGAACCCCTGGGATTTTCTGACACCGTAAATCTTCTGAGTGGGAAAAGCCTTCCCAAGTGTTATTCTGAAAACATAAGTACCAACAACGTCATTCCATCACCATCTGGACAAATTGTGAGGAAGCAAACAGGCACATATCACAGGTTTTGGTTTGTTCTTTTTGTTCTGAGCATTGGACTGGTCCTGCTCGCGGCCATCCCGCCCCACGTCCTGTTTAGGAATCAATCCGCGGGCTGGACCCCCATATCCACAGCAGAAAGGGTGAACCCCTCAAAATTCTCGAAGATCAGGTCCCGGAATTTGAAGCCCACGTTTTGCCGTGCGGTTTCAAACACGGCCACATAACTGGCCGCGACCGCCTTTGACAGATCCAGGCCCAGCATCTGCGCCGCGCCGTCGATCAGGGTGTTGCTGGGCGCCTCGATCTCGGCGAACGTCCCGATCGGCAACTCATCCAGCATCACTTCCACATCCCCCAGGCGGTAGACCCGGCGGTATTTTTCATAGACCATGGCCACGGGGTAACCCAGGGCTTCAAAAAAGGCGCGGGTGATCTCCAGGTTGTCGGTGGTGAATTCGATCTCGGTGCGGGCGATGACGCCCTCCTCATTGCGGGCGTCGTCCTTATAGGTCACGCGGACCCGGTCGTCTTTGCGGATGCGGAGCACCCGTCCGGCCCGGGTCAGTTCTCCTTCCGGCGTATCCAGCCGGTAATTCTGCTCCAGCAGGCGCGGCCGGGCCAGGTCCGCGCCGGTGCTGCGCAGGCGCGCCTCCAACGCTGAAAGGTCCCGGATATAGAATTTCGCTTCCCGTTCTTTATAATCCATTGCTCAGTCCTTCTCCTGTTGCTTGAAATAATCCCGGCTGTGTCTGGACCGGAGGCCCCAGGTAACGATGCCAGCCCAGGCCAGGGTCAGCGCCAGCATGAAGGGCCAGTTGCGCTTCGCGCTCTCATCCTGCCAGAGGAACAGCCGCTCGGCCCAGTAGAACGCGGGGTAAAGGACGGCGTCAACCAGGATGACCGCCCGCGCCCAGGCGGTGCGGAACGTCAGGCCCCACAGGGCGGGCAACCCGGCCAGCCCCCAGACCAGGCCTGCCCCGGCAATGGTCCGGAAGAGCCCCGGCGAAAGGGCGGACACGATCAGCTCCCGGTCTGACCAGGCCCGGGCGAACCGCAGCCAGCCCAGGAGGGTCCAGAGGACCAGGACCCAGAAGATCAGCCTGAGCGGCAGGGGGCGCTGCGGCCGGATAGGCTGGGTGGGGTCGCGAGGGGGTTCGGGCGTGGACGTCATCTGGGGTTCAATCCTCCGCCTGATCCTGTGATTCCTCTGACTCGGGGAGTTCAACGTCGCAGAGCGTGCCCAGCCGGGCCAGTTCGGCGCGGACCTTCTCGAGCGCGCCTTCGTTGACGAGAATGGCCGTCGGCCCCAGCGGCGCGCCGAGGAACCGGCTGGCCGGCGTATCGCGCAGCGCCTGCAGCACTTTGGGGTCGCTCACCTGCAGGACGATGCCCGGCGCGATATGGGCCTGCTGGTTTTTCTGCTCCCAGTTTTGCAGCGCCGCCAGCAGGCTGGGCGGCGGCGTCTCGCCGAATTGACTTAACAGCCTTTCCAGGTGGCTGACCTTCAGCCCCTGTTCGGCGGCCGCGCTGAGGGAGGCGGGGGTCAGCCGGTAGGTATAGGTCTCGGCCGTCTCCGCGAGCCATTCGCCAAAGCGGGAGACCTGGTAGCGGGCCAGCCGCGAGGTCAGCCGGGGGACGATCAGCTTGCCATCCGAATGGGCTTCGAAGAGCTGGTCTTCCTCCGCCAACCCGGAGACAGGGCGGCCCGAGAGCAGGTCCGGCGCCCAGGCGGAAAAGCGGAAGGCCACATCGTCCGCCTCGGCCGACGGGCCGGCCAGGTCGGTCAGGCCCAGCCAGTGCAGCGGCCCGCGGATCAGATAGCGCAGCAGGGCGCCATCCACCTCGGCCCAATGCTGCTCGCCGATCAGCGATTCGCCGGTGCGGGCATCCTGGATCAGCCAGGAATCGTAATCGCCCGCGGGGCGCTGGAAGTCCGGCTGGCGCTGTTGGACGGCTTCGATGAACGACCCCAGATGCCACCACTGTCCCTCGGGGACGGCGCCCATCAGGGTCAGGACGGTCTCGCGCGTGGCGCGCGGGTCATTTTGCCAGGCGCCTTCGCAGATCAGGGTCGGCATCAGCCGCAGCTCGTTGAACAGGTCCGACCCCCGCCAGCCCTGTACCAGCCAGGCCAGCGCCTCGCCGCGGGGCATCTCGAGGAACGGCCGGGCGTCTTCCGGGACCGGTTGTTCGCCGGAGGAGATCAGTTTGACCGCGCCCAAAAGTGCATGGACGATGGGCAGGGGCGGCTGCCAGGTGGCCGAGGCGGGGGAACGATCCGGGTCGCCCAGCCGCAGGGCGGCCAGCAGCGTGCAGCCATGGTCGAGGATCCGGTCCGTGGCGGGGATTTCAAACGCCGTTTCCTCGGGTGATGCGGGCCGTCCGGGCGGGCCGGGTTCACTGGATGGGGCGGGGGGCAGCAGCTCCCGCAGCTCGTCGGGGATATAAGCGCATTCCTGCAGTTCCCCCTCCCGGCGCAGGAAATCGCGCCCGATCAGCGCGCGGTACCAGAGCACTTCTGTGGCGGAGATCGGAGCGAGGTGGGGGTTTTCCCGGTCGCGCTTGCCGGGGCCGACCTCGCGCAGGGGGCCAAAGGCGCGGCTGAACCGGCTCCACGGCATCCAGCCCGCGCTTGCCTGCAGGGCATCCAGCGCCCGGCGGGCTTCATCCGGCAGCGCTTCGACCACCTCCTGCACGATGGCCGGGTCGAGCAGGTCTCCGACCAGCTGCGGCAGGGCCTGCCGGGCGTCCGGCGCGTTGAGGTCCACGCCCCAGAAGTCGGCGACGATTTTCAGGAAACCCAGGTCCTGATTTTGGAGGCGGTGCTGCAAATCGGGCATCGTGAGCGACTAGTTCAGCAGATAAGCCAGGCACCACTGCGCCGTGGCGTCCAGCGCTTCGGTGTGGGTGCGTTCGTAGTTATGCGAGGCGTCCACGCCCGGGCCGATCAGGGCCACGGCCACATCGCCACCGGCCCGCCAGAAGGCTTCACCGTCCGAGCCGTAATAGGGATAGATATCCACTTTGTGAGGGATGCCGTATTCCTCGGCCAGGCTGCGCAGCCGCCGGCTCAGGCCGTTGTGATACGGTCCGCCGGAGTCTTTGACGCACAGGGTGGCGTGAAATTCATCTGAGGCCTGCCCCTGGCCCACTGCGGCCATATCGACCGAAATCAGTTCCGTGACCTCGTCCGGGATCCCGGCGGCTGCGCCGTGGCCGACTTCTTCGTAATTGCTGACGTGCAGGACGGTGGTGGCTTTCGGTTTCAGACCGGCGTCGGTGATGGCTTTGAGCGCGAAGATCATGGCAGCCACGCAGGCCTTGTCGTCCAGGTGGCGGGAGCGGATGAACCCATGGGTCACTTCCACTCGCGGGTCAAAAGCCACATAGTCGCCCACGCCGATGCCCAGCGCGGCGGTCTCTTCTGCGTTGCTCGTCCGGGCATCCAGGCGGACTTCCATCGTGTCTTCTTTGCGCTCGGTCTTGCTCACGTCGGCGCCGTGCACGTGGCTGGACGCCTTATTCAGCAGCAGCGAGCCGCGCACGGTGGCGCCCCCGCGGGTGAAGACGGTGACACCTTCGCCCTCAACTGTGTTCATCGCGTAACCGCCCAGTTTGGTCAGCTGCAGGCGGCCGTTGGGCTTGATCTGTTTGACCATCGCGCCCAGCGTGTCCACGTGGGCGGTCAGCGCCCGCCAGGGCGCCTCGGCCCGTTCCCCCGGCAGCGTCGCCACCAGTGCGCCTTTGTTGGTGTGCTTCAGGCTCACCCCGGGGATCGCGGCAAGGGTGGTCTCACAAAATTCGATGGCCCGGTCGGTGAAGCCGGTCGGGCTGGGGATGTTGAGCAGGTCGGTCAGGAACCCGACCAGCGCGTCCGTTTTAATTTCAGGCAGTTTCATTGTTGGTTTTCCATCCTTCGAATTGGGATAATTTCTCTCGCCAGTCCGGCGGAACGGGCCGGCTGGCCCCCTTGGCATTGTCATAGGCCACCATGATCGAGCGGCCGCGGGCCAGTGGCTGCCCGTCTGTGGCGCTCTCGATCTGGAAGGTGAAGGTCAGGCTCTTCTCGCCGAGCCGCTCCAGGCGCAGCCCCACCTGCACGGCCTGGCCGTAAGTGATCGGCGCGAGGTAATCGATCTCGATCCGTGCGACCACCATGCCGGTGCGGTTGCCGGGCTGCCAGATGCCGGATTGGACGTAATAGCCCAGCCGGGCGCTTTCCAGGTAGGTCAGGTAGACGGCGTTATTGACATGGCCCTGCGGGTCCAGGTCGCCGTAGCGGACCGTGATCGGGTGGATGTAGGTGAAGGGTTGTCCCTGCATAATTGCTCGCCGGTGTTGAGGGTGCTGTTTCTGTTGAGATTGCTGCCTCAATTATAAGCCATCATGTTGGTGCGGGTGAGTTTATTCTCCTTGCTCCAGGGCCATCGCAACGTCTTTACACGGGGGTGCCTTATCCAACCTTCATTACAAGGCGCTTCATTGTGATGCCTGTCTTGTCATTGCAAACCTCCGGAGGAGGTGGAGCCATCCAGGAATGGCACCGATCAGAGACGCCATTTATAGGATAGCAAAGGGAGCTATAGCGCTACGCTTTGGATATCGAGACAGGTCACGGTCAAGCCCTTCGTTGAACGCTTGCCACTCCGCTTAGCTTTGGGTACTCTGTTGTCGCACCCTCCCGGCGCTCACTCGCCATGACTTGGCAATGGCCCTGACACACTTTTAATCTTTCCTGTCAATCTTTCCTTTACAAACCCACTTAATTTGGATAAAATAGATAATAACGCCCATTTCTATCCGATAAATCCATATTTTACGGGCCAGGGCGCAAGTTAGACACAATTGAGGAATTTGATCCTTTTTATGGATTTTTCAAAAGTTCCATTTAGAATCGAGAGAGATTAGATTATGCAGATCACCCGACAGGCAGATTACGCCTTAAGAGCCATGTTATATCTGGCACGGCTGGAACCCAACCAGCGCGCAGCCACCAGTCAGATCGCGGAAAAGAAAGAGATCCCGCCTTCCTTTCTGGCCAAGATCATCTCACAACTATCTATTGCCGGGTTGATCAACACCTCCCGAGGGGCCCGGGGCGGCGTCTCGCTGGCCCGCAAACCGGAGGACATCTCGTTATTGGACGTTGTTGAGGCCATTGACGGCCCCATTATGCTCAATGAGTGCACGCATGACTCCGACGCCTGTTCCTTTGGTGATTCCTGCCCGATCCACGAGGTCTGGTGCGAGACGCAGGAGGAACTGGTGCGCCGGTTGAAGGAAGCCACATTCGATGCATTGCTGGAGCGGGAAGACCTGAAGAACTGACCCCGCTGGCAAGCTTATGTCGCCAAGTAAAACTTCTGGAAACCCAAACCTGTTTCCAGAGGCTTTATTTTTAATCGGAAAGGCCTCGACACCCCCAGGGCCATCGCAACGTCTTTACATGGAGGGCCAACTCACCCCGCCAGCACGACAAGACGCTTCACTGTGATCCCTGTCTTGTCATTGGTGTCCTCCGCCGGTATCCGCTCTTTTTTCATTCCCCATTATAATAGGGATGGCTGGCGGGAACGCCCTCCGGCAGGATTATAGGGCGAAGGCTGACCCTCGCCCACCCGTTCACATAACCTGGAAGGTGCTATGAAAATCCGTATGTCCTCACCCGACCTCACCGAGGCCGACCGCCAGGCCGTTTTGGAGGTCGTGAATACACCCAACCTGAGCATGGGTCCCAAGATCGCCGCCTTCGAGCAGGCGTTCCGCGACCTGACCGGCGCCAAACACGCCATCGGCGTGAACTCCGGCACGGCCGGGCTGCACCTCTGTGTGCGCGCCGCGGGCATCGGCCCGGGCGATATCGTGATCACCACACCGTTCTCTTTCGTCGCCTCCACCAACGTGATCCTGTATGAGAAGGCCGTCCCGGTCTTCATTGATGTGGACCCGCTGACGGGCAATATCAACACGGACCTGTTGGAACGCGCATTGGACGACCTCTTCCGCGGCGGCGAGGCCGGCCGCGGGTGGCTGCCGCGCAGGCTCCCGCCCGTCAACCGGGGGCGTCTGGGCAGCGTGCGCGCCCTGCTGCCCGTGGATGTCTTCGGCCAGCCGGCCGATTACGACCGGATCCTGCCGGTTGCCCGCCAGTATGACCTGAAGGTGATCGAGGATTCCTGCGAAGCACTGGGCGGCGAATACAAAGGCAAGTACGCTGGCACGCTGGGCGACTACGGCGTTTTCGCCTTCTATCCCAACAAGCAAATCACGACGGGCGAGGGCGGCCTGATCGTGACCGACGATGACGCCGCCGCCGACCTGATGCGCGCCCTGCGCAACCAGGGCCGGGCGGTGGGTGACACCTGGCTCCAGCACACACACCTGGGCTACAACTACCGGATGGATGAGATGAGCGCGGCGCTGGGCCTCTCGCAGATGGGCCGCCTGGAGGCCTTGCTGGGGAACCGCGCCCGGGTGGCGGACTGGTATGCCAAATACCTGGGACGGATCGAAGAGGTCACCCCGCCGCAGCTGGTGCCCAACACCACCCGCGTCTCCTGGTTTGTGTATGTCATCAAGGTCGCGCCGGAGATCGACCGCGACCAACTGGCCCAGATCCTCAAGGAAAAGGAAGTCCCTGTGCGGCCCTATTTCGCGCCGATCCACCTTCAGCCCTACATGATGGAGATGTTCGGCACACAGCCGGGTGACTTCCCCGTGACGGAAGACCTGGGCGACCGCAGCCTGGCACTGCCTTTCTCCGGCACCATGACCGAAGAAGAGGTGGTCACCGTCTGCCAGCGGCTGGCCGAAGCCCTGGTGGCGGCCCGTAAACAAGACTAGATAAACGTCTCCAATGGATAATGCTTTCAGACCTCCCCGCCGAAACGGCCTCCTGATCCAGGGCGGCGGTGCGCTGGTTTTCCTGGCTGCGGGAGGGTATTTCTTCCTGCTCGCCACGGGGGACGCGGCCGGGTTGGATTTCCTGCTGCATATGGTGATCGCACTGGTGCTGCTGGCGCCGCTGCCGGTGATCGTTTACCGCCTCTATGCGCTGCTCTCGGCGGTCTACATCCTCCGGCGGGACGGCCTGCAGCTCCGCTGGGGCCTGCGCCGTGAAGATATCCCCCTCAACGACATCGAATGGATCCGGCCCGCAACGGAACTGGGCTTCCGGCTGCCGATGCCCTGGCTGCGCTGGCCGGGCGCCATCGTGGGCACCCGCAGGGTGGCCGAGTTGGGGGCGGTGGAGTTCCTGGCGGCGGATCTGGCGCATATGCTGCTGGTCGCCACGCCGGAGAAAGTGTTTGCCATCTCGCCGGATGACATCGGGGGGTTCATGGCGCTGTTCCGCCAGATAAATGAGCTGGGCAGCCTGGCGCCGCTGCAGCCGCAATCGGTCTACCCCCGGCTGCTGGTCGGCCGGGTCTGGGAAGACCGGCGGGCCAGGCGGTTGATCCTGTCCGGTTTCGCCGTCGGGCTGGTCCTCCTGGGCGTGGTGGCGGTTGCTGTGCCAAACCTGGAGACCATCGCCTGGCTCACGGTCGGAACCCTGGCACCGTCTGAGCGGCTGCTCCTGCTGCCGGTGCTGGACGGCATCCTCTGGCTGGTGGACCTGGTCCTGGGAATCTTCCTCTACCGGCGCGGGGATGATATGCAGCTGGCCGCTTACCTGCTCTGGGGCACATCCGCCCTAACCGGCGTGCTGCTGCTGGTCGGCAGCCTCTTGTTCATCTTCTGATTTCAGCATCCCCCCTCTTATTTACAATCCTCTTCGGTGCCGGCATTGAGGGATGGAGCCGCGTCGCCGCCATCGAAATGCTGCTTTGAGGTCAATAATAAACAACGCCGCGGAACCGGGGGGCACGGCTAAGGGTCCGGAGAACTGGCGGGGGATTGATCTGGTGATTCTTGCTTCTCCGCCTTTGTTCCCTTATTCACAAAGATGGCGGTGAGGACCAATACCCAGCCGATGGCGCGCACGAAATTACCGACGGCCTTGACCGCCACGCTGACGGTGCCAATGTCTCTGAGCCGCACGCCGTAAATGTTCGCGGGGATGGGATAGACGTAATTGAGCACTCTTTGCAAGAGGTGCAGGAGGGAAATCACAACGATGCCCAGCAGGGCAAACAGTGATGAACGGGGGGATTTCTTCCAGCGGAGGATGGCGGCGATGATCCCTCCAAGCCAGACGATGAACAGAGGGATATCCGGGGTCAGCGGCATCACCGACCCGCAGGAAGGGATGAGAGTCTTCCAGCCTGCACTCCCGTGCGACCAGTTATTGATGCTCTTGTGGAAGGGCTGGTGGAGGTCGCGATGGGCCCTGGGGAAATGAAAGGCCCGTCCTATGCGCCGAAATCAGCCCCGCCGAAATTTTCCGGGATCGCCCGGTCGGTTTGAGCGAGCAGGCGCTCGGCTTCCTGGTAGTTTGGCGCGGCCTGGACGCGTTCTCTGGGGTCCCTGGGGACTTTTTTGTCCCGGTGGGCGGGTTAATAACAGCCAATGCCATCATATATTAAGAGAATAGAGGCGTCGCATTTCATGCTAACGCCTCTATTTGTGACTTGATTTTAGTATGCCCGGGGAACCTATGCTTCCGCCACGAGTTGGGCGATGGTCACGAGGGTCTCCACCGCTTTTTCCATGGCGAAGGTCGGGATGAACTCGTACTTGCCGTGAAAATAATGCCCGCCGGTGAACAGGTTCGGCGTGGGCAGGCCCATGTAGGAGAGCTTGCTGCCATCCGTACCGCCGCGCACCGGCTCGACCAGCGGCGTCAGCCCGACGGCCTTGACGGCCTGCAGGGCGACCGCCATGATCTCCGGGTGCGGCGTCACCCGCTCGCTCATGTTGAAATACTGGTCTTCCAGTTCAATCTCAATGATGCGTTCGCCATATTTCAGGTTGATGAAATCGGCAGCCGCCTGGATCAGGCGTTTCTTCTCTTCGAATTTCTTCCGGTCATGATCCCGGATGATGTACGTCATCTTCGCTTCCTCCACCGTGCCTTCAAAGAGAAACAGGTGATAGAAGCCTTCATAACCTTCGGTGAATTCCGGCCGCTCGGGATCGTTCGCCGCATCCTGCATCATGGAAA
>WOYI010802043.1_pt1 | contig 16663 bp, 16 predicted proteins | sample 6423411 | NCBI WGS metagenome assembly WOYI01 (sample SAMN13441803, study PRJNA592873) | oil field metagenome | biome: oil field; feature: oil-well bore; material: oil-contaminated soil; isolation source: oil-contaminated soil from oil-well borehole | place: Germany: Wietze | collected 2016-10-18 ...
GCCGACCCAGATCAATGCCACGATCAGCACGACCAGACCGATGCCCATACCGCCACCGACATTGCCGCTGCCGCCGGTTTTCGGCGACGAGCCACCACGGCCACCGAAGATGGATTCGATCTTGCGATTCAGGTTGCGCACGACCTCTTCCAGGTCGGGCGGCCCGCCATTATTGTTCTTGCCCCACTGCGGATCATTCAATCCCATGATTCCTCACACTTTCCAATCAATGATTGTTCAACGGATGCCATGCTTCGGCCGGTTTTTGCTGAATCGGTGTATCTCGAACCTCGGTCAGCGCTTCGCGCAAAGCGTCCACGCCGGCGCCGGTTTTAGCACTCAAATGAATGGCCGCGATATTACCATACTCGTCACGCTTGACGTCCGGTGCCAAGCCCTGCAGATCGATCTTGTTGTAGATCACGATCTGCGGAATATCCTGCGCCCCGACTTCCTTGAGCACCTTGTTCACCTCGGCCACCTGATCGTTGCGCTCGGGGCTGTTCACATCCACCACATGCAGCAGCAGATCGGCCTGCGCCGTCTCTTCCAGCGTACTGCGGAAGGCGGCCACCAGCCCGTGCGGCAAGTGGCGGATGAAACCCACCGTATCGGACAGCACCACCTGGCGAGGGCTGTCTCCCTGCAGGTACAGCTTGCGCGCCGTGGTATCCAGCGTCGCGAACAACTGGTTGGCGACGTACGTGCCGGCGTTGGTCATGCGGTTGAACAGGGTGGATTTACCGGCATTGGTGTAACCCACAATGGACACTGACATCACGTCCGAACGATTGCGCGCGCGGCGCTGCAATTGCCGCTGACGCTTAAGCTGTTTCAGTCGGTCGTTGAGCAGATACACGCGTTTGTCCAGCTTGCGCCGGTCCAGTTCAAGTTGCGTCTCGCCGGGCCCGCGCGCGCCCACGGCAAACTTCTGCTGCCCCATGTCCGTGTTCATGCCGGCCAAACGGGTGGACAGGTATTTGAGTTGCGCCAATTCCACCTGCACCTTGCCCTCATGGCTCTGCGCGCGCAGGGCGAAGATGTCCAGGATCAGCATGGTGCGGTCGATCACCCGCGCCTGCAGCTTGGCGGACAGGTTGCGCATCTGCGCTGGAGACAAGTCATGATTGAAGATGACCAGCGGCGCTTCCAGCTCTTCCACCCGCGCGGCGATCTCGTCCACCTTGCCGCTGCCGGCAAAAGTGGCGGGATCGGGGCGTTGGCGCTTGCCTTCGATCAGCGCCAGGACTTCCACGCCCGCACTTTCGGCAAGCAAACGGAGTTCTTCCAGACTCTCGGCGTAGTCCGGCGCGCCGAAATCAAGACTGACCAATACCGCCGTATTGGGCGCAGTCGTTGATTTGGACATCACTGCTCGTCGTAAGGAATGGAGATGGCGCGGGCCGGGACGATGGTAGAGATGGCATGCTTGTAGACCATCTGTGTGACGGTGTTCTTCAACAGCACCACATACTGGTCGAACGAATCGATCTGACCTTGCAGCTTGATACCGTTGACCAGATAGATTGCGACCTGCACATGTTCCTTGCGCAATGCGTTCAGGAACGGGTCTTGTAATTGTTGCCCTTTAGTACTCATGATAGTCGGCTCGTAGTGTGGTAAAAACGCCGCCACTGTACTGGAAAAGTCCGGCTTGCGAAAGGGAAAACGCTGTCTGCGGCATACAGGGAAACCGTTTGCCATCGGGCTATCGGTTGAATCCGACGGCCATTATGGCGTGCGGGATATCCCCCAGGGGCATGATGCGGCATGCCGCATCCAGCTTGACCGCCTCCTTGGGCATACCGTACACCACACAGCTCGCCTCGTCCTGGGCGATGGTATGGGCACCGGCATCGCGCATCTCTTTGAGTCCGCGCGCGCCGTCGTCGCCCATGCCGGTCATGATGATGCCCAGCGCATTGGATCCCGCGCACTTTGCGGCGGAACGGAACAGCACGTCGACCGAGGGCCGGTGACGGTTGACCAGCGGCCCGTCCACCACATCCACATAGTATTGCGCGCCGCTGCGCTTGAGCAGCATATGCCTGCCGCCGGGCGCGATCAGCACCAGCCCCGGCACCACGCGGTCGCCGCTCTGCGCCTCGCGCACATCGATCTGGCAGATGCTGTTCAGGCGATTGGCGAACGCCTCGGTGAATTTCTCCGGCATATGCTGCACGATGACGATACCGGGACTCACGCGCGGCAGTTTGGTGAGCACGGCTTCCAGCGCCTGCGTGCCGCCGGTGGAGGTGCCGATGGCCACCACTGCCTCGGTGGTCTGCGCCATCGCATGGCCGCCGGTGGCGGACAACACGGCATCCGCCGTCAGCTTGGGCGCGACCGGCAACGGACAACTGTTCACATTCGGTCGTCGCAGGTTGGCGCGCGCCGCCGCCTTGACGGTGGCCACCAGATTGTCCGAGGCATCTTCCAGAAAATGCTTCAGCCCGATCCTGGGTTTGGTGACGATGCTCACCGCCCCCGCCGCCAACGCCTGCATGGTGGTCTCCGCGCCTTTGTCGGTCAGCGTGGAACAGATCACCACCGGCGTGGGATGCTCGGCCATGATCTTTTTCAGGAAGGTGATACCGTCCATGCGCGGCATCTCCACATCGAGCACCAGCACGTCCGGCCAATCCTTGTTCATCTTATCCAGCGCGAACACCGGATCGGAAGCCACGCCGATGACCTCTATCGCCAGATCGGCCGACAGCTTCGCCGTCAGCACCTGCCGCACCACGGCGGAATCATCCACGATCAATACACGTATCTTGCTCATCTTTTTGTTATCTCCTTGATCGGGATCAGCGGCGTCGAAGACGGCACATGTTTCATCCATGCATCCCCGCTCCAGATGTCGAACAGCAGCTGGCGGTGCCCTTGCCCGCCCAGATGCTCGGCATGGATGGTGAAACCGTGCTGCTGCACCAGGTGATACGCCACCTGACGGTTGCGGCAATGCACCTTGGGGCATGCGCCGTCCGGCTTTGAATAGGCGACCTCCGGCGTGCAGCGCATGCAGCCGTGGTGTCCGGCATGCGGGAACATGTTGCCGGCACCGAACAGCTTGACCTGGTATTCGGAGGGCTTGGTCTTGGCGGCGCGTATCTCGCGCATGAACAGTTCCATCGCCTCGTCGGCATACTTGCCGTCCGGCTCGCCGTTGCGTTTCTTGCCGCGCGTGGGCAGCATGTAATGGCACATGCCGCCGATCAGCCGGGTCGGATGCCACACCGCGATGGAGACGCAGGAACCCAGCACCGTGCGGATGCGCGTGTCCCTGTCGCCGAAGTAGAAGTCGCCCGGCTGCAGGAATATCTCGATCACATGGTCAGGTTTCGCGGGCATCGGGCTTGCGGTACACGGAAGGGGTGACGACCTTGAGCGCATCCGAGATGCCGTTCAGACTCTCGGAATGGCTGATGATGAAATAGCCGCCCGGTCGCAACAGCGGCAGCATGCGCGCCACCACCTGGCGCTTGGTCTCCATGTCGAAATAGATCATCACGTTGCGCAGGAAGATCACATCGAACTCGCCCAGCCTGGGCAGCGCCTCGTTCAGGTTGGCCTGCTGGAACGACACGCGGCTGCGCAGGCTGCGGTCGATGAGGAAGGTACCGTCCTGCGGCCCCACGCCCTTCAGACAGAATTTGCTCAGGTAATGCCTGGGGATACCCTCGATGCGTTTCATCGGGTAATGCCCTTTGCGCGCCGTGTCCAGCACGCGCGTGCTGATGTCAGAGCCGATCACCTCCCATGCGCTGTCGCCCAGCACATCGGCCAGCACCATGGCGATGGTGTAGGACTCCTCGCCGGAAGAACTGGCCGCGCTCCACACGCGCAACGGTTTGCCGGCGCGCTGCAGCAACGGCAGCTGCTCGCGCAGAAAATCGAAATGCTTGGGCTCGCGGAAGAAATAGGTCTCGTTGGTCGTCAGCAGATCGATGGCGATTTGCAACTCGGCGCGCTGGTCCTTGTGCATCAGGATGCTGAAATACTCGCCATAGCTGGCGACGCCGTGTTCTTTCACGCGCTTGGCCAGACGTCCGCTCACCAGCGGCTTCTTGGCATCGGACAAACTGATGCCGGCGATGTCGTAGATCATCGCTTGAAACTGGCGGAACTCCTGATCACTCAAAATCGGCGGGGGCGTCATCTGTCGGCTCACTTAAATGGTGCGAAACAAATCTTCTCGTCCTGGACGCGCTTGTTCAAAATGTACAAACGGGGCGCCAGTACGACGCCCCGCTCACCCATACTCAGAAACGCTGGAAGTTGCTCTCGTCAACCTGCGCGGTCGCCAGCGGCTTGTGCGACACCGGTTTGGTTTTCACTGCCGGGGCTGCGCGCAGCGGGGCGGACGAACGCTTCATGGCGGGTTCGCCTGCACCGTCCACCTTGAAAAATCCCACCAGTTGCTGCAGGTTCTCCGCCTGGCCGCTCATCTCTTCCGCGGTCGCCGCCAACTCTTCCGAGGAGGAAGCGTTCTGCTGCGTGATCTGGTTCAACTGACTCATCGCGGTATTGATCTGGCCCACGCCGGAAGACTGTTCTTCCGAAGCCGCCGCGATCTCCTGCACCAGGTCGCTGGTCTTGGTGATGGCCGGCACGATCTCGTCCAGCAACTTGCCGGCTTTTTCCGCCAGATCCACGCTGCCCTTGGCCACTTCACCGATCTCTTGTGCCGCCACTTGGGAACGCTCCGCCAGCTTGCGCACTTCGGCAGCGACCACCGCGAACCCCTTGCCGTGCTCGCCGGCACGCGCCGCTTCGATGGCCGCGTTCAAGGCCAGCAGGTTGGTCTGATAGGCGATGTCGTCGATGATGCCGATCTTGTCGGCGATGCTCTTCATCGCGGCCACGGTGTCCTTCACCGCACGGCCGCCTTCGTTGGCCTGGGTCGAGGCACCATCGGCCATGCCGTTGGTGATCTTGGCGTTCTCGGCGTTCTGGTTGATGGAGGCACTCATCTGTTCGACGGATGCAGAGGTCTCTTCCACGCTTGCAGCCTGTTCGCTCGAAGCCTGGCTCATGCTCTGCGCTGTGGCGCTCACCTCTTCCGAAGCGCTGGACAAGGCATCGGCCGAGCCGCGCACTTCACCGATCACCTGCGACAGCTTCTCGGTCATCGCCTGCATGGATGCCAGCAGCTGGCCGGTCTCGTCCTTGGACTCCACCTTGATACGCACGGTCAGGTCGCCCTCGGCCAGGCTATTGGCCACGCCTACCGCCTCGTTCAAGGGGCGGGTGATACTGCGCGTGACCCACACCGCGAACAGGATGGCAATGGTGATCGCGACCAGACCCAGCGTCAGGGTCAGCGCGCGCGTCTGTGATGCCACCTGGTTGGCTTCCGTGCCAGTCTGCTGCATCAGCTCGGACTGGAAGGCGATCAGCTCGGCCACCGACTTGATGTAATCACCCTGCGACTTGCGCATCACGTTGACCATGAACTCGATCGCCTCCTCGCGTTTGCCGGCCTTCTGCAGTTCGAGGAACTTGTTCTGGTCACCCACGAAAATGCGGCGGCCTTCCAGCGCCTTGGCCAGCGCCTTCTTGCCGTCCTCGGACAGGATGGCCTTCTCCAGCCTGTTAAAGCCCTCGACGATCTCGCCGCGAGCCTGCTCGACGCGGGCCAGTTCTTTTTCGCGGTCTTCCGCCCTGCCCACCAGCAGTGAGTTACGCAATGCACGGGCGATAACGTTGACGTCATCGATAATGTCGTTGGCGATCACCGTCTTGGGGAACTTGTCGTTCACCAGATCATCGATCTGCCCGCTGATCTGTCCAACCCGCAGGTAAGACACCACAGAGATCACTGTCAACAGCAACAGCACCAGGCCGAAACCCAGCCCCAAACGCAGCCCTATCTTCATATCCTTGAACATTTCACACCTCTTTTCATCACTAGATTGTCGTAAATACTTTTGTCCCTACTGACCGCTTGCGCCCTGACTGGCGACCGACGCCAGCGTGGATATTTCTTCCACCGACAGCACCTTGCCCACATCGAGCAGGATCACGAACTTGCCGTCGACCTTGCCCATGCCGTGGATGAAGTCGGTGCGGATCTTGGTGCCGAATGCGGGAGGCGGTTCGATCTCGCCGGCGGGAATCTCCAGCACTTCGCTCACCGCATCGACCAGCACGCCGATATCCTGCTGCTCATCGCCGCTAGGCACTTCGATGATCACGATGCAGGTGCGGCGTGTGATCTCGGTCGCGCGGCGTCCAAAGCGGGCAGAGAGATCGATCACCGGCACCACCGCGCCGCGCAGGTTGATCACCCCGCGAATGAAGTCCGGCATCATCGGCACCTCGGTCAACTGACCGTATTCGATGATCTCCTTCACGCTCAGCGTGCCCACCGCGAACATCTCGCTGCCCAACGCGAACGTCAGGTATTGCCGGATCCCGGCCGCCTGCGTCAGCGCGGCCTGAGTCTCCGATTTAACCAATGCACCCATACTCGCCTCCTGATGTTTCAATAATTCCGTTAACTTTGTTTCAGGCCAGTTCCAGCCCGTTCTTTTCCACCTGTGTCGTCACCCGTTGCACCAGACGCGGCACATCAAGGATCAACGCCACCTCACCGCTGCCGAGGATGGTGGAACCGCCGATGCCGTTGACGTGGCTGAAGATGCGCCCCATCGGCTTGATCACGGTCTGGAACTCACCCTGCAGCGTGTCCACCACCAGCCCCGCGCGCGCATTGCCGTACTGCACCACCACCACGTTCTCGCGCCGCACCCGCTCGCCCTTCACGTCGAACAGGTCGCGCAATCGCATGTAAGGCAATACCTGTCCGCGCAGCGACAGATAGTTGCGCGCTTCTGCCGCATATTTGTCCTCTTCGGAAAGCTCGATGCACTCCACCACCAGGTCGAGTGGAATGACGAAGGAAGATGAACCCACGCCCACCAGGAAGCCGTCGATGATGGCCAGTGTCAGCGGCAAGCGGATGCGGATGGTGGTACCCGCGCCCGGCTCGCTCTCAATGTCGATGCTGCCGCGCAGGGCGTTGATGTTGCGGCGCACCACATCCATGCCCACGCCGCGCCCGGACAGGTTGCTCACCGTATCGGCGGTGGAGAAACCGGCCTCGAAGATGAGGTTGAAGATCTCCTTGTCGCTGAGGTTGGCATCGGGTGCGACCAGACCTTTTTCGATGGCTTTCTGCAGGATCTTTTCTTTCTTCAGACCGCCGCCGTCGTCGCCGACCTCGATCACAATGCTGCCGGAATCGTGATAGGCATTCAGGCGCAGCGTGCCCTTGGCCGGCTTGCCGCCGGCCAGACGCACCTCGGCCGATTCGATGCCGTGGTCCATGGAGTTGCGCACCAGATGGGTGAGCGGATCGCCGATCTTCTCCACCACCGTTTTGTCCAGTTCGGTCTCGGCACCGCTGATGACCAGCTCGATGTCCTTGCCCAGCTCTTTGCTGACATCGCGCACCACGCGCTGGAAACGGTTGAACGTGCCGCCGATCTGCACCATGCGCAGCGTCAGCGCCGTGTCGCGCACCTCTTCCACCAACCGCGACAGGGTCGAGGCAGCTTCCTGCAGTTCCGAGATACCCGCGCGCTGCGCCACCAGTGCCGTACCGGCGCTGGCGATGGTCAGTTCGCCGATCAGGTTGATCAACTGGTCCAGCTTCTCCGCATCGACACGGATCAGATTGTTCTCGACCGTCTTGCTGTCCTTGACCTGTTTCTGCTTGTCCAGCGCGGCGGCGACCACTTCCGGGCGCACGATGTTGTTCTCCAGCAGCACCTCGCCGATCGGACGCTGCCAGTCTGCCTGCTTTTGCAGTGCCTTTTTCAGTTCATCCAGAGTCAATGTGCCGCACTTGACCAGCATCTCGCCCAGCTTCATCTCCTCTTCCGGCAGGTCGCGTATCAGATCCAGATACTCGGCGACCTTGCTGTGCGGCGGCATGATGTGGACCAGACAATCGTCGCGCACGAATTCGAAGGCACCTTCGATGGTCGCCTTGTCGGCATCACTCTGGAAACTGATCTCGAAACCGAGATGGCAGGATTCCGCGTCCAGTTGCGAGATCGGCGGCACTGCTTCGACCACGGTGACGATCCGGATAATCCGGCCGAGTGTCCCGAGATAGCGCACGAAGGACAGCGGATCCATGCCGTTGCGCAGCACGTCCTTGCCGAAGCGAAGCGAGATGTGCCAGTTGTCGGTGGCCACACTGTGGCCGCCCTCACGCTCGATCTGCGGTGCATGCTCGACCGGCATGCCGCCCTTGGCGGCGGTCTGCTCGTCCCGGTGACCGAGGTAAGTGTTGAGTCTGGCTATCAGTTCGGCACCGTGCCGTTCGCTGTCGGCATCCGGCTCGTCGCCCTGCGCCGCATGTTCGACCAGCGTGCCGATGTGGTCGCCAGATTCCAGCAGCAGCGCGACCAGTTCCGGGTCGATGTGCAGCGCATTGCCGCGCACCTTGTCCAGCACGCTCTCCGCCACATGGGTGAAGGCCACGATGTATTCCAGCCCGAACAGACCGGCCGAGCCTTTGATGGTGTGCGCCGCGCGGAAGATCGCGTTGATAATCTCCGGGTCGTCCTGCGCCTGCTCGATGCGCAGCAGCGCATCCTCCATCTGCTCCAGCAGTTCGCGGCTTTCGATGATGTAGGTCTTGAGTGCGTCGTCGAGATCCATGTCCGCTCCTTAGTGCGTGCCGAGGGGGAAGATCACAACCTGGTCGCCGAAGAATCCGCCCAGGTCGCACAGGTCCAGCAGTTCCAGCACCGGTTTGCTGTGGCCGACGAAGTGCAGCTGCTTGTCGCGGATCATCGCCTCCAGCTTGGCGGCGATCAGCAGTTGCAGACCGGCCGAGTCAATTTCGCTGACCTTGGACAGGTCAATCTCGATCACGCCGGCGTGGTCGATGTGCGGCTTGATGGTGTCCTTCAGCTCGGCTGCGCGATAGATCGTCATCTCACCTTCGATGGCGAAATGCGCGGTAGCGGCTTTTGATTTTTCGTGTTGTGCCATGTCGTGCTCCGAGGACCGTTGCGAAATCAATCAGGGGAGAACCAGCTTGGAAACTGCGGTCAGCATCTGCGTCGGCTGGAACGGTTTGACCACCCACGCTTTGGCACCGGCGGCCTGACCGGCCTGCTTCTTGTCCTCGCCCGCCTCGGTGGTGAGCATGATCACCGGGGTGAACTTGTATTCAGGTTTCTGCTTGGCTTCCTTGACGAAGGTGATGCCGTCCATGTTGGGCATGTTCACGTCGCTGATGATCAGGTGTATCTTCTGACCGGTGAGCTTGGCCAGCGCATCCCTGCCGTCGCAGGCCTCGATCACGTCGTAGCCCGCGCCCTTCAGCGCGATGCTCACCACCTGCCGCAGCGATGCGGAATCGTCCACTACCAGAATCGTCTTTGCCATTTCTTCCTCCTAGAAAAAAGTGATATCGGAATCGTTGCTGCTGTTCGCCGTCGCCGCGCCACCGCCGTGTGCGGCATGCTGCTCCGGCATGGTGTAGGTCTGCGCCAGTTCGCCCAGCCACGCGCGCGCATCCATGGCTGGCGGCGCATTGCCGGCGGCGCGCTCGGCGTCGTGTTCTTTCAGACGGGCATCCAGCTTGTCCAGATCGTTGCGCACATGCATCAGCATCTGGCTGACGCGATCCTGGAACTGCAGATTGACCAGCACGTTGGCGATCTCGCCGCCGATCTCCTGGCTCTCCTGGCGCAGTATCTCGGTTGAGCTGGACAGGTTGGAGGTCGCATCGCCGAACTGGCCCAGCACTCTGGCGATGGTTTGTTCCGAGTTCTGCACCATCTCGGCGTCCTGTTTGGCATATTGCTCGGACACGCGCAGCGTGGAAGCGATGGCCTTGTTGACGGTGTCCACCGTGGCGCTCATCTTCTTGCCGGTCTCGCCGGACAGGTTGGACAGCTTGCGCACCTCGTCCGCCACCACCGCGAAACCGCGTCCCACCTCGCCCGCGCGCGCCGCTTCAATGGCGGCATTGAGCGCCAGCAGATTGGTCTGCCCCGCGATGTCGGCCACGTCCTGCGCCATCTTCTGCAGGTCGCCGGTGAAGCGCGCCAGCGCCTGCACTTCGCCCAGCATGGATTGCTTCACTTCGAGCGCCGCGCGCAAGGAGGTGATGATGGAATTGAGTTCGCTCTGGCTACTTTGCAACAATGTGACCAGCCCGGCCTGGCCGCTGCCGCCGTCTCCGCCGGACGCCGCGACAGCAGCCGACAAACGTTGCGAAAGATTGGCGAAACGCATGGACAGATCGGTGATGGCGGTCTCGGTATGCACGCGCGCCAATTCGATCTGGCTGGACCAGACCGGCATCACTTCTTCGCATACCTCGCCCAGCCCGGAAACATGCTTTGCCCGCTCCCGCTCCAATTCCTCGTCCATTTGCCGGCGCATCGCGGCAACCGTGGAGCGTTGTGCAGCACGCTGCTTGTTGACGGACTGCACGCCGGTGATCACGGCGATCAGCAGCAGGCCGGCCGCCGCCCAAAAAGTTTCCGCCTGCATGCCGTTCAGCGCGAACAAGACGGCGATGGAAACGGCCCCCATCACCGCATGCGGCATCACGTTTGCCGCAGGTTTTGTGCCGTCCACCGATTGTGTTTCTTTCATCATCCTGCCTCCCGATTGCGCGACTGGTCTGCCGCCTTCACCGCACGTTGCCGGTGCGTATTGACATGACTGCATCTTGCAGCGTGCGAGTGTTGCTGAATATCAGGGAATCTTGAATTCGCCGTAGGTGCATACAACTTGCAAAGTAGGGATTTCCCTACACCAAAAACCGCTCGGGCGGTGCTGCAGATTGCCAGACCGGGAAACAAACCTCGATCACCGTGCCCTTGCCTACCGCGCTCAGGAACACAATCTCGCCCTGCAGCATGTTTGCCAGTTCTTCCATGGCGACCATGCCCATGGAATCTTTCTTCGCGCGGTCAAGGTCGAATCCCCTGCCGTTGTCGCTGACCTCAAGACGACAGCCGTTCCCATGGCGGGAAAGAATGATGCTCACCTTGCTGGCTTGCGCATGGCGAACCACGTTCGACAAGGCGCTCTGTACCAGTCTGTACACCAGGCTGGTGGTCGCCTCGCCGAACGTTGCGAGCCCCTCTTCTATGCGCACGTCGAAGTCGATGCCGGTGATGGTCAAAGTTTCATTGGCCAGCCACTCGATTGCGTCAGCCACATTCATGTTCAATACGGAAGGATGGATAACGGAGACGATCTCGCGCATGTGGACGATGGTCTCGTCCAGCAAATGCATGGTTTCATCGATGCGCTCGCCCAGCTCGGGATGCGGCTTGCCGAACGTCATATTCAGCATGGCCAGTTTCATGCGCAGCATGCTCAGACGCTGGCCGTAATCCTCGTGCATCTCGCGCGCCATTTCCTTGCGGGCTTGCCGAAGCTCGGCTTCACGCCGCGTATTCAGTTCGCGCAGCAGGTTCTTTGATTCGCGCAGATTGTGCTCGGTCGCCTTGAGTGCAGTGATGTCGCGACCGATGCTGAGCACGCCGGTGACCGTTCCCGATGCATCGACTTCCGGCACCAGACGGATGTGGCTGGTCACCTTCCGCTCGCCGGACAGCCAGCTGGATTCGAACGCGTCTTCCACACCGCTTTCCAGCACTTCGCGCAATCGCATGCGATAGCTTTCGCCGCAATACTCGTTGACTGTGATGGACGGTGCCGCCGCACCCGTCAGCCGGCGGAATGCCGGGTTGGCATAGACGCGATGGCAGAGCCGGTCATAGCGCGCGATGGTGTCAGGCGACTGCTCGACCAGCGTCCTGAATTCATGCCATCGTCCGGACTTCGCTTGCTCCGGCTGATGACGCGGCGCGATGTTCAGGACGAGACACAGCACATGCCCGACCTTGCCCGACTCGATCACCGGGTGCAGACGCACCTTGCATGTCATGGCCCGGTTCTCGCCGGGCACTGTGGTTTCGTATTCGGCAGATGCCGCTTCGCGCACGGTCTGCTGCAGATGCGTCTGCAGCGCCAGCATGAAGTCGCTGCTGGCGAAAAGGAGATTTGCATGCTGCGATGACAACGCCCGGCCTGCATGGATCTCAGGCAACAGGCCGGACGCTGCCGCGTTCAGCTGCGTGACCACAAAGTGTCCGGCACTTTCCGCACGCACCACGAACGCTGTATCGCTGCCGAATTGGAATAACAACCGCAGCCGCTCGTTCAGTTGGCGGGACGCGTTCAGCTGTCGCCACAGGGTGATGAGCGGCAACATCAGGGCGGCGCAAACGGCCGCGATGATTGGGACTTCAGTCGACATGAAGATGCAACCTGAATTGGACAGGTTGCAGCATGCCGTCAGTCAGGCACGGCAGCCATCAGGCAAGGTTGAATCTGCTGTAGGGAGGGACGGTGCCTGGGTAAGGATTTCCCGACACCGGCACGCGCGGGGTCAGATCAGCGCGTGCTCAACACCGTAGCGCACCAGCTCTGCGTTGTTGCCCAGGTTCAGTTTTTGCATCAGCCGTGATTTGTGGGTGCTGACGGTCTTGTTGCTGATGATCAATGCATCGGCGATCTCGTTGACGCTGTCGCCGCGCACCAGCAGCTTAAGGATCTGCAACTCGCGCTCCGACAGTTGCTCGTGCGGCGCTTGCTGCCTGATTTCCGGCGAATCAAAGACCATTGCTTCTGCCAGAGAAGCATCGATATAACGTCCGCCGCCCGCCACCTTGCGGATAGCGGCCAGTAAAACTTCCGGATCACTATCCTTGGTCAGGTAACCGGCCGCACCGGCCGCCAGTGCGCGCCGCGCGATCTGCGCTTCATTGTGCATGCTGAGCACGAGTATCTTCTGTGCGGGGTTCTGCGCCTTGACGCGGGTGATCAGATCGACCCCGCTGATGCCCGGCATGGTCATGTCCAGCAACAGCAGATCGACCGGGTTATGGTGCAGCGCCTCCAGCACTTCCCCGCCGTTCACCGCCGCGCCGACCACGCTGATGTCGGCCACCAGCGCAAACAGTTGTTTCAGGCCTTCGCGCACGATGGCGTGGTCGTCGGCGATCATCAGTCTAATCATGGTCTCTCCCGCATTTGCATGAACGGATCTGCACCGAGATCCGGGTCCCCCGTCCGGGGGCGCTGTCGATATCGATCTCGCCGCCCAGCACCAGCGCGCGCTCGCGCATCCCCATCAGGCCGAAGGTCTTCTTGCGGGCGGAGGCCGGATCGAAACCCGCGCCGTCGTCCTCGATCTGCAGCAGACAATGGTCGCCCCGGTGCAGCAGCCTGACATCGACCTGTTTTGCCCGTGCATGACGCATGATGTTGGTGAACGATTCTTGCACGATGCGGAAAATGGTGGTGGCCTGCTCCACATTCAGTTCGATACGGTCATCGTCGAGCACCAGCCGGCACGGGAGACCGCTGCGCTTGGTGAATTCTGCCACCTGCCATTCCAGCGCCGACGACACCCCCATGTCCAGCACTGCCGGGCGCAATTGGGAAGCGACATCGCGCACCACCTGGATGGTGGCATCAATCTGTTCCTTCAGCCCCTGCAGCGGGGCCAGCAGCTGCGGGCTATCATCGCCGTACTGGATACGCATCAGTCCGACCTCCATGCGCAGCCCGGTCAGCATCTGGCCGAGTTCGTCATGCAGGTCCTGCGCGATGCGCTTGCGTTCCTGCTCGCGCGCCTCTTCCCGGTATACCGTCAGTTCGAGCAATTGCCGGTACGCTTCTTCGAGGCGCAATTCCGTTACGCGCAACGGCGTGACGTCGGTATAGGTCCCCAGCACGCCGGTCACCTCCCCCGACAGTCCCATCAGCGGCACCTTGCCGGTCATCAGCCATGCGTCGCCGCCGTCCCTCAGGCGGATCGGCTCTTCGATGTTCAGCTTGGGTTGGGCACCGAGCATGACTTCCAGGTCGTCGCTGCGGAACTGCGCCGCCTGCTCGGCCGGATATAAAGCGTAGTCGTCCTTGCCGATCATTTGCCCGGCATCCTGCAGGCCGATGTCTGCCAGCATGCGTTTATTCACACCGAGGTAGTGGCCCCGCTCGTCTTTCCAGAATATCCCCACCGGTGCATTGTCCAATATGGATTGCAGCATCATCTGCGAACTCTTGAGCGCGTCCTGCGCCGAACCGAGACGCACATACGGCTCGCGCACGCTCTCGATAAACACCGCGCGATAGATGAACAGATAACCGATGACCTTGTACAGATGTCCGAGCAGATTGAAGATGTCGCTGACCGCGCTGTACAGCACGAAGCACAGTTCGCCCAGTGCGCTGACCAGACATGCCGCAGCCAGCCGGTAGGCTGTGTTCGCCTGCCTCCGGTCGTCCTGGCGGATCTGGCGATAGAACAGCACACCCGCTGTCGCCAACAGGGCGATCACCACATATTCGGCCACTATTTTGAAAGTGGTCAAACCATCGCCCTCGATAAAAGTGCGCGGCCAGAACTCGGGATGGTATAGCACCTGCCAATAAACGAGGGCTGCGACAGCCAGACTGCCTGCAAGCAACAGGTAACGCGTGCCGTTCCGTGGCAACGGCCGCTGCCAGGCGCGCAGGGCCACCGCCAGCAGGATCACCGCAACGGCGAACCGCTCCGCCAGCCAGAACTGGATGGCCTTCTCCGGTCCGCCGGGCGTGACGAAATCCGGCATGCCGGAGAATGAGAACATGTGGCCGAAGTCGAGCAGCCCGACCAGCAGAAAGCCGGCGGCCAGAATCACTGTGTTGGCGGAACGTTCGGGAGAGTAGGCGTTCCAGGTAATGCCGAACACCATTAGCGCCACCACGATGGCGAACGTCTCCATGGCGACGTGCATCGGCAACGGCATGATGTCCACGCCGCGCAGCACCGCGATGGACGGCGACAGCCAGGCCAGCAGGAACAGCAGGGTCAATCCGAGCAACAACCGGTCCGGATTGCGCAGCATCGAGAGATTGAACTGCATCAACTAAAGACTACGGAAGGAATGGGTGCCACTTTACTATATGCAGGCGAAGCGTGGAACTTTGCATAGTCATGACGTTCCAGTGGGGCAAGCTGCGTCGGTACGATAAAATACCCGCTGTTCCTGGCAGGGCTATCCGCATCGATACCCCGCGTCCCGCTCTCCTCGAAAGGCAATCCAATGTACCGTTTTTCATGCTCCCTGCTCATTCTGCAATGTCTTTCCCTGCCCGCGTCGGCACAGGACGATGTGCCGTTGTGGCAAGGCAATGCCGCCATCTCCTTTTCCCGCTCCGCCGGCAACACCAATGGCACAACGTATTCCGTGTCGATCGATGAAGCGCGGACGACTGACGCCAACAAGTTATCCGCCTATGCTTCGGCGCTATACGGCGAAAGTCAGGGTGTAGTCAACGCGGACAAGACCCGCCTCGGCAGCCGGTACGACCACAACCTGAGTGCGCAACTGTTCGGTTTCGGACTGCTGGAGTTCGAACAGGACCGGCTGGCCAACCTGGAACTGCGCAGCAGCGTGGGCGGAGGCCTGGGGCATCATTTGCTGAAAGAGGAAAGCGTCACCTTCGATGTGTTCGGCGGTCTGTCCTACAACCGTTCGGACATGATGGCTGGCAACACGACCGGCATCGTCGAAGTGATCCTTGCGGAAGAATCCACGCATGCGCTGACTGAAAATACACGCCTGAAACAAAAGCTGAGCTACTACCCCAGCACACAGACAGCCGGCGAGTTCCGCACCGTGTTCGACAGCAGTCTGGTGGTCAGCCTGAACAGCACGATGGGGCTGTCGGTCAGCCTGCAGAACAAGTACAACAGCGATATCGGCGCGGGCGTCAAACACAGCGATACCGTGCTGCTGACCGGGCTGAACATCAAGTTATAAAATATTCATGCCCGCAACCGCTCATTGACCGGAACTGATTTGGACGCCGGACAGATTGCGCTCCAGCTTGAATTCTTCGGGCAGCGTATTCACGCGCCCCATCAAAAAGCGACCGATCCCGTCAAAGGTGGATGTGTGCAGAGACTCGGGCGGCAAACTGGCCCGCAGCTTGCCGAAGCCGTCCAGATTGTTGGCTGTCACGTCGATACAGCCGGTTGCATAGTTGGCCTCAAAACGTATCCAGAGCAGCAGCTCCGGTTCAAGTTCGACCTTGAGCACGGGGTGTTTGCGGCGGACCCGCCACAGGTCGTCCAGATCGGCTTTGGGCTTCAAACCGTATGCCAATACTTCTTTCTTGAACTCATCGAACTTCTCCCAGCGCCGCGTCGCCTCTACCGGGGTCGGCGAAATCAAGCGCACCTGAAAATAGGCATGATCGAGCAGCGCATCGTCCGCCAGGCTCTGCTTGCGGGCGCTGATTATGCCGCTTTTCCACTTCAGGTCGGAGAAGCGGCTCTTGCTGTCCAGCACGTAGCAACGGGGCACGGCGGGCTCGATTGCATTGAGGTGTTTGCAGAACAGGGTAAAGAACTTTTCAGTGCGCTCCAGCGAGTCATGCACACGGCGCATCATCTCTTGCCGGTCCTGCTGCCGGTTCCGCTTCGCCTCCAGTTTCTGCGTCGCCTCGCCGGCCAACTCCGCCAGAAAGCTGCTCATTGGCGCATCTGATTGGTTCATGGCTGTTTCTCCTGAATTCCCTATTCAGCGATATTGCAAAATGACCTTCACAAATC
>WOYI010234658.1_pt1 | contig 16657 bp, 12 predicted proteins | sample 6423411 | NCBI WGS metagenome assembly WOYI01 (sample SAMN13441803, study PRJNA592873) | oil field metagenome | biome: oil field; feature: oil-well bore; material: oil-contaminated soil; isolation source: oil-contaminated soil from oil-well borehole | place: Germany: Wietze | collected 2016-10-18 ...
GATACTGACATTTTTATTTGTCGAATCTTATGACATAATTACTCGCGAATGACACGTAAATCAGAGTAATTATATCGAAATATTGGAGGTTTGTGAATGGAAAAGAGAGTGCTGGCCGCCTCAGCCAACCCCGGAAAAGTCAAAGAGATCAAAGCCATCCTCCACACCCTGGACCTGACCATCATCTCAGCCAAAGAAGCCGGGATCGCCATCGACGTGCCGGAAACCGGGCAGACCTATGCCGAAAATGCCCGGATCAAAGCGGAAGCCTATCAAAAGGCTTCGGGCCTGATCGTTTTGGCGGATGATTCCGGCCTGGAGGTGGATGCCCTCAATGGCGCACCGGGGATCTATTCCGCCCGCTATGCCAGCATCCCCAACGCCACCGACGCGGACCGCCGCAACTATCTGCTTGAACAATTGAAAGACAAAACCCAACCCTGGCCCGCCCATTTCCATTGCACGGCCGTCCTGGCTGGGCCGGCCGGCGTTTTGGCCGTTGAAGCAGGGCGCTGCGACGGCCTCATCATCCCCGAAGAACGCGGCTCCGGCGGTTTCGGCTATGATCCAATTTTTTTCATCCCAGAGGAAGGCGCCACGATGGCGGAACTGAGCGAAGGGCGCAAAAACCAAATCAGCCACCGGGCCAAAGCCCTCCAAGCCCTGATCCCCGCCCTCCAGCGGACATTCAACTTGACTTGATCCAAACAAAACGCCAGGGATTTCCCTGACCTTTTGCTTTGGATCGATGATTACCATTGGTTTAGATGGACCCGTTTGCGGTCAAAACGGCTCACAGGCTCCGGCTTCAATGCTGGATACCCTATCGCAACCATCGAGACGGGACGGACATCACTGGGCAGTCCCAGCAAATCCTGCATCCCTTGCATTCGGTCGGCATCCGGGAAAACGCCCAGCCACGCCCCGCCAAGGCCCAGCCCATGGGCGGCCAGCAGGATATTCTCGGTGGCTGCTGCGCAGTCCTGGATCCAGGTCGCCCGCTTGCTCTCCAGTTTGCGGTCGCTGCAGATCAGGATCGCCAGCGGCGCATATTTCAACATTTGAGCATTGCGATGAAACTCCGGAATCTGATGCAGAATCTCCGGATCGTCAATCACAACGAAATGCCAGGGGCGCTCATTCCTTGAGGAAGGCGCCTGCATCCCGGCCCGCAGCAGTTTCTCGATCTCCTCATCGCCGACGGGGTCTGAACGAAAATCCCGCACGCTGCGGCGGGTCATTATTGCCTCATAAATTTCCACAATAAACTCCTACTCTGTACGGTTAAAAATGATGGCATCCACATAAATGTCCATGTAATCCGCCACGGTGGTCAGTTCGATGTAAGCCACCCGGTCCAGGATCGCTTCCGCCTCCCGCCGACTCGGTTCCGAGACCAGCATCATCTGGGCGCCGATCCCGGCCGCGTTGCCGATCTGCCGGTAGCGGTCCCGCGGGATTCGGGGGAACATCCCAATCCCGATCGCGCTGTCCAAATCCAGATAGGTGCCAAAGGCACCGGCGACCAGGAAACGGTCAAGGACATCGGCCGAAATCCCGGATTCACTTAATAATACCTCCACTCCTGAGCGAATGGCAGCTTTTGCCAGCTGGATCTCGCGGATATCGCCCCGGGTCACTAGGATCGGCTTGCCCGTCCCGGATTGTTCCGCAGAGACCAGCTCAATGGTCCCGCCCTGGGGGTGGTCAACCCGGTGTTGCGTTGCAGCGGTGAAACGGCCAGCCGCATCAACCTGGCCCGATTCCAGCAGCTGCGCAACCACGTCCAGAATCCCGGAGCCGCAGATCCCGACCGGTGCGAGGCCGTCCACGGTGGAGATATGCCATTCTCCGTCAAAGAACTGCGCCCTCTCAATTGCGCCCGGCACCGCCCGCATCCCCGCCTGGATATGCGCGCCCTCAAAGGCCGGGCCTGAGGCGCAGGAACAGCTGAGCAATTTGCCGTCTCTGGAGAGGCTGATCTCCGTGTTCGTGCCAATGTCGAGCGCAAGCGAATTCCCTGGCAGGCGGTGGATCTGGCTGGCCAGCAGCATCGCCACATGGTCCGCGCCAACGTAGCCAGCAATGTTCGGCGGCAGATAGACCCTTGCGCCCGGGGCGCAGTCCAGCCCCACAGAGCGGGCCGGGAAGCTGAGCGATTGGGTCGCCGCGGCGACATAGGGAGCCTGGCCCAGCTGCCGGACCGGCAAGCCCGCAAAGAGGTGGTGCATCGCGGTATTGCCCACAACCACCAGGTCCACCACTTGAGCGGCCTTAATTTGAACTTCCGCACAGAGCTGCGTAATCGCCATGTTGAGCGTTTCAACAACCCGGCGCTGCAGGGCGAGACGGTCGGCCTCACCCTGGTTGGCATAGGCGATCCTTGCCACCACATCTTCACCATAAGCGATCTGCGGGTTCATCGCCCCCATCCGGGCCACGGCCTTGCCGGTGCTCAGGTCCACCAGGAAGATCGCCATCTTGGTCGTGCCGATATCCACGGCCAGGCCGTAAGGACGGGCAGCGGGGGAAAGCGTGCCAATCACGGCATTCTCCGCAGAGAGGACGAGCTGACCCGCCCAATCCTGCTCCCGCATCCGAGTTGAAAACTGTGCTATCACGGCCAGGTCGTTCTGGGGATTGGCTTTGACCAGCGGGAACGCATCCATCAACCGGTCCCAATCCGCGCGCAGATCCGTCAGGCTGGGGGGAGTCAATCTCAGCGGGCGGACGGAAACAACGGGGGCCACATCCACCGCCTGGGAAACGCCCTCCAATTGCAGCCGCTGGGTGGCGGTCAGCGATTCGGGCGGGATCTCAATTTTCAGGTCGCTCAGGGGAAAAGCCCGACAGGCCAGACGCCAGCCCTGCGCCTGCTCCGCCGCGGAAAAAACGTCCTGCTCTTCCGCCGTCGCCGGGGAAAGTTCCCCTGCCATCAGGCGGACCTTGCAGGCGCCGCAGACCCCCACCCCGCCGCAGACCGCTGCCAGAGCAATCCCGGCCTGCTGGGCCACAGCCAACAGGCTCAGGCTCTGATCCGCTTCAACGCGTTTGCCAATGGGTTCAAAATCAATTTGAAAGAGCGTCATTCACGCGCCTCAACATCGTCGTGATCGAATCTACGCCTTAGTTTTTATAACCGATCATCCGCAGGAAATCCTTGCGCCACTGAATGCCGTCTTCATCTTCAATGCCCCGCGGCCGTTTGCCATCCGTCACACCCAGAATCGCCCGGCCTTCGCCGACATCCATCACGACAACATCGGTCTGATTGGCCGTGGCGCAATAGATCTGGCAGACCTCGGGCACATTTTTCACCTGGTTGAGGACGTTGATCGGGTAATACCCTTCTCCAAGGAAGATAATGAAGGAATGACCCGCGCCAATTTCCTTGGCGTTCGTCTTAGCCAATTCGATCATCGCCTCATCCGTCCCGCTCCAGCGCACCAGACACGCGCCGGAGGCTTCGCAGAATGCCAGCCCGAATTTGATCCCCGGGACACTGCTGACCAGCACCTCATGGAGGTCCTCCACGGTCTTAATGAAATGCGACTGGCCCAGGATAAAATTGATCTCTTCGGGCTTTTGAATTCGAATATTCCTGATCTCCATAGTGCAACCTCCTTTAAGGTGTAGAAAAATTTTAACACACTTAAGCTCTGAACCTCAGATGGGAATGAAAAAAGGCGCCCCGCAAGGCGCCTTCTCTGGTTCATTGAGTAATTTATGCCGCATAGAGCTTTCGGTGGACCGCTGAAAGGGCGCGCACCTGATCGCCCGCGTGGTAGGAGGAGCGCACCAGAGGTGAACTCTCAACCCATTTGAAGCCCAGGCCCAGGCCGTAATCCTTCAGTGCTTCAAACTCATCCAGCTCGTAGTAGCGCTTAATGGGCAGGTGTTTGCGGCTGGGCTGCAGGTATTGGCCGATGGTTAGGATATCCACGCCCCAATCGCGCAGGTCGCGCATCGTGGCCTGGACCTCTTCAAAGGTCTCGCCCAGGCCAACCATGATCCCGGACTTGGTCAGCACGTCCGGCTCCAGCCTGCGGGCATGGGACAGGATCTTTTCAGACCACTCATACCTATCCTGCGGCTGGACCTGCTTGAAAAGCCGCGGCACGGTTTCCACATTGTGATTGAGGATCTCGGGCCGGGCGGCCATCACGATCCGCAGGGCTTCAATGCTGCCCTTGAAGTCAGGGATCAGCACTTCCACGGAACAGCCGGACAGCAGCTGGCGGATTCGGCGGATGACCATCGCAAAGATCGGCGCGCCGCCGTCCCGGCGTTCATCCCGGTTCACGCTGGTGATCACGGCATGCTTCAAATCCATCTGCTTGACCGCCTGAGCCACGCGTTCCGGCTCGTGCCAGTCCATCGATTCCGGCCGGCCATGCTTCACATCGCAAAAGCCGCAGGTGCGGGTGCAGACATCACCCAGCATCAGGAAGGTGGCTGTCCCGCTCCCCCAGCATTCACCCATATTCGGACAGCCGGCTTCCTCACAGACCGTGTGGAGCGCTTTGCTCCGCATCAGGTGCTGAAGGTTCTGATAAGTCTCTCCGCTGGGCGCGCTAATCTTGATCCAACTCGGACGCCGGAGCGGGGTTGTGTCGATTGTTTCAGGATTTACTCTATTTCTGGTCGGATTTGTCGGCATTCTACCTCCACGAACATTATACCATCTGAGAGGAGGTGTGTAAATTCAACCAGAGCGGTTCTAGATTGGGTCGATCAGGGCACCTCCGGGCGGACGGGAACGATCGCCCACATGATCAAATAGATCCATCAGCCGGCCGAGCCGGTCAGCGCCAGAAGGACAAACAACCGGCGGACCAGGGTCGGATCAATTGCCAGGTAATCGCCCAGACCAGCGCACACCCCGCCGATCATCCCCTCACTTGGAATTCAATACAGTTTCTTAGGGTCATTCCTCGGATTAACTCCTTTATATCTCTTTACGGGAAAGCCCGAGAAAAATATTAAAAAGGCCCTCACTTTCAACTTTCTCCCGGAAATTCAGAGTCATTCCCAGCAGGCTCCGGAAGTGGTATAAAAGAGAACAAATCGTGAACAACAAAGGCGCTCTATGGACTATCCAAACACAACTTGGCGCGTGATCGAAAATCCCCCTGCCCAAGGGGCCTGGAATATGGCCGTGGACGAGGCGATCCTCGAATCGGTCGCAGCCGGCGACTCCTTCCCCACCCTGAGACTATATGCCTGGGAACCGGCCTGCCTCTCCCTGGGCCAGGCCCAGCCCTTCGCCGAGGTGGATACGGAGGCCCTCGCCGCCCACGGCTGGGGTATTGTCCGCCGCCCCACCGGTGGCCGCGCCATCCTGCACACCGATGAACTGACCTATGCCGTGATCGCCCCGGTATCCGAACCGAGGGTCAGGGGAAACGTATTGCAAAGTTATCTGCAGCTCTCTCAGGCGCTGCTCCGGGCGCTGGAGATCATCGGGCTTGCTCCGGAAGCCAACGAAAAATCACCCGAGAATGACTCCAAGTCCTTCAACCCGGTCTGCTTTGAAGTGCCGTCCAATTACGAGATCACGGTGGGGGGCAAAAAACTGATCGGTTCCGCCCAGGCCCGGCGCTATGAAGGCGTCCTCCAGCATGGCGCCCTGCCGCTCACTGGCGACCTGACCCGGATCATCACGGCCCTGAAGTTCAAGGATGCGCAGGCTCAGGAGCGGGCCAGACAAGGGCTGCTGAATCATGCCACCACCGTGGAATGGGCCCTCGGGCGCGTGCCCACCTGGCAGCAGGCAGCTGAGGCTTATAAAACCGCCTTTTCCGAGGTGCTCAACCTGAATCTAATTCCTGGCAGCCTCAGCGCCCGGGAACAAAAACGGACAGCTGAATTGATGGAAGAAAAATACGCCAATCCTTCCTGGACAGAACGGATTTAATCTGATGAGAAAAGTTTTACGTCAAAGCAGAATCGCCTATGTGGTGCTGGCCTTCCTGATGATCGTTTCGTCAGGCTGCACGCTGGTGAATACGACCGAGGAACCCAGCCAGACCCCAACCGAGGTCGCCCTCCAGGCCACCGAACCGCTTGAGACGGCCACCCCGCGGCCCACACCGACCCCAACGGAAGCCCCGCTGGGCGAACCGACCCATCCCATCACCATGGGTTTCGTCCTCCAACCCAACCATGTCGCCGCGGCTGATGCCGCCCAGGAAATTGCCATCCTGATCAGCTCAGATACCGGCCTGGCGGTGGAAACCGTGATCTACCCCGATTTTCTCAGCCTTTCCACAGCTATCCTGGATGGCGATGTGGACCTGTTCTGGCTCCAGCCTTTGGAATACCTCTATCTGAACGGTGAAGGCGCCGCGGATGTGATGCTGGTGACCAATCACCTCGGCGTCTACGCCTATGGTGTGCGGTTCCTGGCCAATGGAAATCGCGGCTTTGTCAGCTATTTTGACAACGACCTCGGCGAAAGCTATGGCGATCCGCTTTCCGCGCTGCAGCAGTTTGCCGGCACCCGGCCCTGTTTCATCAGCCCCCAGTCCCTGCCCGGTTATTTTGCGCCGCTGGGCCTGCTGGCGGAGACAAGCACGCCCACCCTGGACCCGGTCTTTGTCTATGACTACAGCGCTGCCATCCGGGCGCTCTATGTCGGCGGGATCTGTGATTTCGGCGTCAGCTATGCCCTGATCGGCGATGCCCGCACCGCGGGCGACATCCTCCAGGACATCCCTGAGGCGGAAACTGAGGTCGTGGTGATCTGGCAAAGCGAGGGCATCATCCCCAACCTGAACCTGTCCGTGGCGCGGGATTTCCCGCTGAACCTGGAAGTGAAGCTCCAGGAAGCCATGCTGGACCTCATGGACACCCCCGACGGCCTGACGCGGCTCTCAACCGCGCTGAATTACGAAGTCAATGCGCTGAAGGTTGAAGCGGACAGCTTCTATGCCCCCTTGCGCGCCATTCTGGCGCCGCTGGAATTGGACTATCAGGGCATCACCCAACAAACCACCCCCCAATAAACACTATGACCTTTAGAAAATTTCTGAAGATCCTCTTCCAGATCCTGATCTATGCCGCCATCGGCGCCTTTTTCCTGACGGGCTTCCTACGCGTTGGGATGTTGATCGCTGCCTGGCCGCGGACGCAAGTTGTCGCGGAATCCCGTTCCGCGCCGGTGGCCCTGGTGCTGGGCGCCGGCCTCAACCGGGATGGCTCGGCCGGAGTCGTCCTGCAGGACCGGGTGGAGACCGCCGCGGAGCTGTATTTTGCCGGTAAGGTTGAAAAACTGCTGATGAGCGGGGATAACAGCACCATCTATTACGATGAACCCGGCGCGATGCTGGAATACGCCCTTTCCCTCGGCGTGCCCGAAGAAGATATCGTGCTGGATTTCGCTGGCCGCCGGACCTACGATTCCTGCTACCGGGCCAAGGCAATCTTCGGCGTGGATGACCTGATCGTGGTCACCCAGGCTTTCCACCTCCCACGTGCGCTTTACCTCTGCAACGCCTTTGACATTGAAGCGACGGGCACCCCGGCCGATGACGCCAACTACCGCCTGAGCAATTATACTTATTGGTGGGTCCGGGAGGTCCTGGCCACCCTCAAGGCCTATTGGGACGTCCTGATCCTGCACCCCCTGCCGATCCTCGGCCCCCCGGAGCCGATCTTTCCTTAGAAACGCCCCCATCTCTCACCGATCATTAAGCTGAATTGCCATGATTGGCATCAATATTGCACGCAAAGGATTGTATGATGAACCGAGCTGAAGCCTACAATATCGTCACAGAGTACGTTAAAAACCCCAGCCTCATCAAGCACATGCTGGCTGTGGAAGCCGCGATGCGCTTCTATGCCCGCAAGTTCGGTGAGGATGAAGAGAAGTGGGCGGTCGCCGGGCTGCTCCACGATTTCGATTGGGAGATCCACCCCACAATGGAAGAGCACCCCCAGGCCGGGGAACCCATCCTGCGAGAAAAAGGGGTCTCCGAAGAGATCATCCACGCCGTCCTCTCTCACGCCAACCACACCGGCGTTCCTCGGGAGAGCTTGATGGAAAAGACGCTCTTTGCCTGCGATGAAGTCACCGGCCTGATCACGGCGGTGGCGCTGGTCCGCCCTTCCAAAGCGCTCTATGACCTCAAGGTCAAGTCCGTGAAAAAGAAATGGAAGGATAAATCCTTCGCCGCCGGCGCAAACCGGGAAGAGATGGAACAGGGCGCTGAGGAATTGGGGATTGACCTATGGGAACACGTTGGGAATGTCATTCAGGCGATGAACGCCATCGCCGGTGATCTGGACCTGGCGGGTTCCCCGGAGAAAGAACAGTAACGGTGAGAAGATGACCCTGACCGGAAAAGGCTATTACATTCACATCGTCAAACAATGCGAAAATGGTGATCCCGACCGGATCTCCGCTTTGGCGCGGGAGGCGAACCTGAGCCATGTTTTGGTAAAGATCGCCGATGGCGCCTTCCCCTACAATGTCGATCTGGATAACGGCTATGATTACGCCCGCCCTGCGATTAAGAAGCTCCAGGCGCAGAATATCCAGGTTTGGGGATGGCAATATGTCTATGGCGACTATCCGGATCAGGAAGCGGAAATCGCCGTCAAGCGCGCTATGGAATTGGGTGTGGATGGCTTCGTGGTCAATGCGGAGATCCAATACGAGAAAAAGTCCAAAGCCTCAGCCGCCAAACGCTATATGACCATCCTCAGAAACAATTTGGGGAAGCTGCCGATGGCCCTCTCGTCTTTCCGCTACCCCTCCTATCACATCAATCTGCCCTGGGCCGAGTTCCTTGAATACTGCGATTACAACATGCCCCAGATCTATTGGGTCAAGTCGCACAACAACGCCGGCGAGCAGCTCCAGCGCAGCGTGAACGAATTCAAGCAAATCCGACCCTTCCGTCCGATCATCCCCACCGGCCCGACATACAAGGAATCCGGTTGGCTTCCCACCAAGGCGGAAGTGGTCGAATTCATGACCACAGCCAAACAGTTGGGGTTGAGCGCGGTCAATTTCTGGTATTGGGATGGCGCGCGGCGTTACATGCCCGAATACTGGGACCTGGTCCGGGATTACCAATACACGGACCCCGTCCCCGTCGTGAGTCAGCCCACCCGCTATATCACCGCCCTGAACAAACACGAACCGGACAAGGTCGTCGAACAATACGCCGAGGATGCCGTCGTGCTCCGGCCGGATCGGGCCATTCAAGGCAAAGAAGCCATCCGGGAATGGATCGCTTCTTTGGTCAATGCCTATTCCGAGGGGTCCTTCAGCCTGCTGGGCGAATCCCGGAATGAGGAGGTCTGCTCCTTCCAATGGGAAGCAACGTCCAGTTCCGGCAAGATCGTCCGGGGGCATGACACCCAGGGCCTGAAGGATGGCAAGATCAGCTACCACTATGCCTTCACCCGGCAGGTCTAAAGCGCCGTCAGTCTATCAGCTCTCGCCCCAAATTCACTCTCAAGCCAGATCCAAAGGGACGGTCATTTCAATGATTTGATCGCCCTTTTTCACGTCAATCACGCTCTGCCCTTTTTGCATCCGGTTCACGCTGGGCGCATCCGAGACATGCACCAGGCGGCTGGCGGCTTCCTTGAAATGCACCACGCCGTTGTGGGTCTTCAGCCCAACCATCATCCCGGCCACCTGCTCGCCCTCCGGCAGCTTCCAGGCGATCACGCCCAGGCCATAGCGGCCCTGCACCGGGAACTCTTCCGGTGCAATCCGCTTGCCGTTGCCGAGATTGGAAATCAGCAGGACATCCCCCTTGCGTGAGGCCACGCCGGCGCCGACGACTTCGTCCCCGGCGCGCAGCTTGATCCCATTCACGCCGGCGGCCACCAGCCCCATCGGCCGGACTTCTTCCTCCGAGAAACGGATTCCCATCCCATCGCGGGTAGCGATCAGGACGTCCTCATCCCCTTTGGTGAACAGCAATGAGATCAGCTCGTCCCCCCGATTGACCTTGACCAGGGTGAACAAATGGGCTGCTGGGCCGGGCAGCTCGCTCAACAGTGAGCGTTTGACCATCCCCTGCCGGGTCACGCTGAAGATGTAGCCATTTTCTTCCGAAAGATCAGGCGGGGTGGAAATCAATAATTTCATTTTTGCCTTGCTATCAAAGGCCGAGATGGAGGAGATCAGCGCGCCCTTTTCCAGCTCATTGGCGACAGGCAGGGAGTGGACCAGGAGAGCTGCCGCTTCGCCATTATCCGCCACGACATAGACCGTCTGGTGCGTGGTGGTCCGCAGGACCATCTTCGGGGCGTCAAGCCCCCACTGGCGGAAGGATTTATCATCGCTGGTCCGGGCAATGCGGTTATCCGGTGAGATTGCCACCCAAACCTGCTCCTCGGGCATCACGTCCGAGGTGGTCAGCAGGTTCACAGCCGTTTCGCCCTCGTCCATTTGAATGATCTGGGTCCGGCGTGAATCGGCATATTTTTCCCTGACCTCTTTGAGTTCCGCGATCACCACATCCCGCATCTTCTTCGGCGATTTGAGCAGGTCCTTAAGCTCTTTAATCCGCTTGGCCACCTCCTTATATTCATCTTCAATCTTTTTCCGTTCCAGGCCAGCCAGACGACGGAGAGGCATATCCAGGATGGCCTGTGCCTGAATCTCGTCCAGGTTAAACCTTTTCATTAGATTGGTCCGCGCGGTTTCCACCCGCTGCGATCGCCGGATGGTGTCAATGACCTCATCCAGGTTTTCCAGCGCGATCAAATAGGCCTTCAGGATGTGCTCCCGCTCCTGCGCTTTGCGCAGTTCATACTCACTGCGGCGTTTGATCACTTCCAGACGGTGGTCGGCGTAGACCTTGAGCGCCTGTTTCAGGTTCAGCTTGTGCGGCTCCCCTTTGACCAGGGCCAGCATATTGATCCCAAAGGTCGCCTGCATATTCGTTTTCTTATAGAGCGTCCTGAGGACTTCGTTGGGGTCCGCGGTCTTGGTCAATTCGATCACAATCCGCATCCCCTGCCGGTCAGATTCATCCCGCAAATCGCTGACGCCATCCAACGAACCCTCCCGCACCAGGTCGGCTATCTTCTCGATCAGCGAAGCCTTGTTGGTCATATAGGGCAGCTCGGTGACGATAATGCGTGTGCGTCCGCGGCTCATCTCTTCCAGCCGGACCCGGGCGCGCATCTTCACGCGGCCCTTCCCGCTGCCATAAGACTGCGCCAGGGTCTCCGTGCGGTCATCGGTGATGATCAGACCGCCGGTCGGGAAGTCCGGCCCCTTGATGAACTGCATCAGGTCTTCCACGCCGATCTCATCAATCTTGGACCAGTTCTCCAGCATCATCACCAGCGCATCCACCACCTCGCCCAGGTTGTGCGGCGGGATGTTGGTCGCCATTGCGACGGCGATGCCCGAGGAGCCATTCACCAGCAAATTGGGGATCGAAGACGGCAGCACTTCCGGCTCCGTCAGGGAGCCATCGAAGTTTTCAGCAAAATCCACAGTCTCCATATTCAATTGCCGCAGGATATCCATCGAAACTTCGGTCAGCCGGGCTTCGGTATAGCGCATCGCCGCCGGCGGGTCGCCATCCACCGAACCGAAGTTCCCCTGCCCTTCCACCAGCAGATAACGCTGGGAGAAATCCTGGGCCAGGCGGGCCATCGTCTCATAAACCGCCATGTCGCCGTGCGGGTGATACTTGCCCAGCACCTCGCCGACGATCCGGGCGGATTTCTTAAAAGGTGTATCCGGGCGCAAGCCCATATCATACATGGCGTAGAGAATGCGGCGTTGAACGGGCTTCAGGCCGTCCCGCGCGTCAGGCAGTGCCCGGGCCACGATGACGCTCATCGCGTAATCGAGATAGGACTGCTGCATCTCGTCATTGATATTGATTGGATGAATTGTTCCAGTTCCTGGGTGCATAAATACTCCTCCTGCCCAATCTTATGCGCAAAAAAGACAGGCGTCAAGAAAACCGCTAAGTGCGAACATTTGTTTCATTGTAACATAAAATCCCGAGGGGCTGCCTCGGGATTTTTAGTTTTTGGGGGTTATTGGGCTGAGATCACTCGATGATTTCTAATTCATCGTCATCAAGTTCTTCATCCAGCTCTTCTTCTACCTCGAGTTCTTCCTCATCAATATCGTCATCATCAACATCGTCGAGGTCGTCATCAAGGAAGTCTTCAACAGGGTCTTCATCGAAAAGGTCCAAAACGCGGCCTTCCAAAGCCTTACCGGTTGGTTCATCGCCGGGAGTCTCATCGGAGAACTGGCCGGGTTCAAAACCGGTCCCCGCGGGGATCAGCTTGCCGATCATGATGTTCTCTTTCAGGCCGTAGAGCGGGTCCACACGGGAGGCCACAGCGGCGGCGGAGAGCACCTTGATGGTGTGCTGGAAGGAGGAAGCTGAGAGGAAAGAATCGGTCTCAAGGGCCGCTTTGGTCACACCCAGCAGGACTTCCACATAACGAGCAGGCTTCTTGCCCTGCGCCACCAGTTCTTCGTTCACACGGCGGATCTCAAGACGGGAAACCAAATCCTGGGGCAGGTAGCGGGAATCACCCGGGCGGATGATCTGGACCTTGCCCAACAATTTGTGAATGATCACTTCAAAGTGCTTGTCATTGATGTTTTGACCCTGGGTGCGGTAAACCTGCTGGATCTCACGGAGCAGATACTGCTGGCAGGCATCGCGGCCCTTGATGCGCAGAATGGTGTGGGGGTTCAGGGAACCCTCGGTCAGCGGTTGACCGGCTTCAATCTTCTCACCATCCTGAACGATCAGGCGGGAGGTCGTCGGGATATCATATTCTTCCGATTCCTTGACCTCGTAAGAAACGATCACTTTGCCATCTTCGATCCGGACTCGGCCGGCATGCTGCGCTTTGATCACAGCTTCATCTTCTGTCGCCAGATCAGCGCCTTCAACGACCTCATCTTCTTCCTTGACGGCAATCGTCCAGCCCTCGGGGATCTCATATTCATCAGAAACCATCTCACTCTGATCCACACGGACGACCCGTTGGTCGGTGTATTTCTCAGAGAAAATCACATGGGCTGTACCGGCAATGCGGGAAATGATCGCTTCACCCTTAGGCGCTTTCCGAGCTTCGAACAACTCTTCGACCCGGGGGAGACCGGTCGTAATATCGCCACCAGCGGCAACACCACCGGTGTGGAAGGTCCGCAGGGTAAGCTGGGTACCCGGCTCACCGATCGACTGGGCAGCCACGATGCCAACTGTGGAACCGAGCTTGACCATGTCGCCCCGGCCCAGGTCCACACCGTAACAACTGGCGCAGATACCATGGACCATTTCACAGGTCAGAGGCGAGCGGACTTTAATCTTCTGAACGCCCGCATTGATGACCTTCTTGACGTTCTCATGGGTCAGCAGGTCGTTCGCTTCAAAGAGGATCTCGCCCGTCTTGGGGTCAATCACCCGTTCAGCCAAAACACGGCCGTAAATCCGTTCGGACAAGGTTTGACCGGCAACATCATCATCGGCGCTGATCCAAATCCCATTGGTCGTGCCACAGTCTTCTTCATTGACAATCACATCCTGGGCCACATCAACCAAACGCCGGGTCAGATAACCGGCATCCGCTGTCCGGAGGGCGGTATCAGCCAGACCCTTGCGGGCGCCGTGGGTGGAGATGAAATACTCAAGCGCATCCAGACCTTCACGGAAGTTCGAGCGGATGGGCATCGGGATGATCCGGCCGGCGGGGTCAGCCATCAGGCCGCGCATCCCAGCCAGCTGGGCAATGGAGTTGAAACCACCCTTGGAAGCGCCGCAAGTCGCCATGGTCGCCAGGTCCCCTGTGGGATCCAAGGCTTCCTTGACTTTCTCAGCCACCACATTGGTGGTGTCCTGCCAGATTTCAATCACTTTTTCGTCACGTTCCTGCTCGGTGAGCAGGCCGCGGCGGAAGTCGCGGTTGATCACATCCACGTTGCCCAGGGCTTCCTGGATGATCTCTTCCTTCATCGGCGGGACAGTGATGTCGGCCACGGCGATGGTGGAACCGGACCGCGTGGCATATTGGAAGCCAACCTCTTTGATCCGGTCGGCAATGATGCAGGTCTCTTCCTGGCCGCAGACTTCGTAAACTTCGGCGATCAGATCTTTCACGCCGCCTTTGTCCAATTCGCCATTGTAGAAGCGCATCCGCTCGGTGAGGGCGTTATTGAAGAGCACCCGCCCCACGGTCGTGTCAATAATGCGGACCTCGGATTCGGGCAGCCGCTGGTTCGTTTCGTCGTACCAGGTTTCCGTCTGGATCCGGATCTGGGCGTGGATGTCCACCTGGCCCATTTCATAGGCCATCTTGACTTCGTCAATATTGGAGAAGATCCGGCCATGACCTTTGAATTCCTGGTCGATGAACATGGTCAGGTAATAGACGCCCAGCACCATATCCTTGGAGGGGCTGATGATCGGTTCACCGTTGGCGGGTTTCAGAAGGTTCTTGGTCGCCAGCATCAGTTCACGGGCTTCTGTCACAGCTTTCTGAGAAAGCGGGACATGGACAGCCATCTGGTCGCCATCAAAGTCCGCGTTGAAAGCAGTTGTGACCAGGGGGTGCAGCTGAATGGCGCTGCCTTCCACCAGGATCGGCTCGAAAGCCTGAATACCCAGACGGTGGAGCGTAGGCGCACGGTTCAACAGCACGGGCCTGTCTTTGATCACCTCTTCCAGGGTCTCCCAAACCTCGGGCCGGTTGCGTTCAATGAAACGCCGGGCGCCTTTGATGTTCGCAGCATATTCCTGCGACACCAGGCGGGAAATCACGAAGGGGCGATAGAGTTCCAATGCCATGGTCTTGGGCAGACCGCATTGGTGAAGTTTCAGATAGGGGCCAACCACGATCACGGAACGACCAGAGTAGTCCACGCGTTTGCCCAGCAGGTTCCGGCGGAAACGGCCTTTCTTGCCCTTGAGCATATCGCTCAGGGAGCGCAATTCACGGCGGCCTCGGCGGGAAAGCGCCTTGCCCCGCTGAGAGTTGTCAATCAGCGAGTCAACAGCTTCCTGGAGCATGCGTTTCTCGTTCCGCACGATCACGTCCGGCGCGCCCAGTTCCAGAAGCCTCTTGAGACGGTTGTTGCGGTTGATCACCCGGCGGTAAAGATCGTTCAGGTCGGAGGTCGCGAAACGGCCGCCATCCAGCTGCACCATCGGGCGCAGGTCGGGCGGGATCACCGGTAGAACGGTCAGAATCATCCATTCCGGTTTGTTGTTGGAACGGCGGAAGGATTCGATGATGCTCAAACGCCGGGTAGCTTTCTTGCGTTTCTGCTTGCTACGGGTGGTTCGGATCTCTTCCCAGAGTTCCTCGGCCATCGCGTCCAGGTCAATCCGCTTGAGGATGTCGTAAAAGGCTTCCGCACCCATATCGGCCCGGAACACCTGACCCCAGCGGGATTTCAATTCACGATAGCGGGATTCACTCAGGAAGGTGAAGGGTTCCAGGTCATAAAGTTCATCGCGCAAGTTGGCGGATTCGGTCTGGGTTTCCTCAGCCTGGTCTTCCAGCGCCGCGCGCAGTTCTTCCATCTTCAGTTCGCTGGCCGCTTTGAATTCTTCCTTGCGGATCTTGATCTTTTCGATTTCGCGGCTGCGTTCTTCCTTGAGATCGGATTCAAGGTCTTCGATCATTTCCTTGACGATTTTCTGGACCTCGCTCAGGTGAGCGGAGTTCACCTCATCGCCGACTTCGACGATGACAATTTCCTTATCCAGAGCATTGAAGGTGATCGCTTTGCGGATCTTCTTTCCCATCCGGGTTGAGATCTCGCTCTCCAGCCGCTGCCCTTCTTTGATGACCGGGTCAATCCGGCTGCCAATCTGTTCGTCATAGCTTTCTTCCACAGCCTGACGTTCTGCATCCAGCGCTTTCAGGTCCAGATCGCGCTTCTTTTTAACGTCCGCTATCTGGGCATTGACGTGCTGGCCCAGTTCACGTTCGGAAACGCTGATCTCATCCTCAAGCCGCTTGAGCGCCTTTTGGCGAGCATCCTCATCAACATAAGTCACGATATATTGAGCGAAATAGAGCACGCGGTCCAGGTTTCGGCGGGAGATGTTCAGCATCAGCCCGAGGAAAGAGGGAATCCGGCGGGTATACCAGATGTGGGCAACCGGCGCAGCCAGTTCAATGTGACCCATGCGTTCCCGGCGGACCGCCGAACGGGTGACTTCAACGCCGCACTTGTCACAAATAATGCCCTTGTAACGGGGGTTTTTATATTTGCCGCAATAACACTGATAATCACGGGTGGGGCCAAAAATGGCCTCGTCGAACAATCCGTCCTTCTCAGGACGAAGACGCCGATAGTTAATGGTTTCTGGCTTTAGGACTTCGCCGTACGACCAGCTACGAATGACCTCAGGAGAGGCAAGTCCGATCCGCAGCGCTTTTAATCCCTTTGTTTCCACTAGGAGCCTCCTATAAAGAAATGGAAATGGAGCCTTGCATTAATGCGTTAACGCGAGAAAAACCTCGAGAAACCGGTTTTTTCTCAGGTGTTTTTAATTGGGGAAGGTTTTTCCTTTCCGATGCATGCAAAAGGTAATTATAGCAAATTTTAATACACTTTGTCAACCAATCTGAAACACCAATGTTGTTCGCGAATAAAAATGTCATGATTAATTCGCGAATAAAATTGTCAGGT
>WOYI011375164.1_pt1 | contig 16643 bp, 12 predicted proteins | sample 6423411 | NCBI WGS metagenome assembly WOYI01 (sample SAMN13441803, study PRJNA592873) | oil field metagenome | biome: oil field; feature: oil-well bore; material: oil-contaminated soil; isolation source: oil-contaminated soil from oil-well borehole | place: Germany: Wietze | collected 2016-10-18 ...
ATATTCCGGAAATAAAGTTCAGAACCGTGCCCTAAAAATCCAATAAATCCGTTATCCCGTTTCAGTCCCGGATGATTGTTCCCATCCAAAGTGCCATTTTTGCTGGCTTCTGCAATGTCACCGTCAACAATGGTTGTACCATTCAGGATGACTTTCACATGAGAACCTTTTACGATCACTTCTTCATAGTTCCAGTCTCCAACCGGATTCAGGTAACCACGTTTGGCAGGAATCACACCGTAAACAGAACCATGGTACTGGTACTCGTGAAGGTTGGCATAAATAGGAGCCGTGTTATCCAGAATCTGTAGTTCCATTCCTACGTATGCAGCGTCGCCTTCAAGCGGGGCCCGGATGCCCAGTCCATTGTTGGCGCCAGGTGTAAGTTTAAATTCGAAACGGAAAATAAAGTCGCTGTATTCTTTTTCGGTGAAGAGGTTACCGTGGCCACCATTTTTTGGGTTTACAACCAGCAGACCGCCATCAGCGTAATAATCTGTTTTATTGCCTTGCCATCCATCAAGGTTTTTCCCGTTAAAGAGCGAAACAAATCCGTCTTCAATTTCTTCCCGTGTCAGGCCAATTTGCCTGGTGTCTATTTCGCGAACATAAACGTCGCGGAAAGCCAGTTCGTTTCCGTGAGCCTGCAGTTCAATAGTTCCTTCACTAAAAATCGGGATACTGCGGTCCCAGTAATTATCCATTTTTACATTGTCAACCACCAATTCTCCGTTTAAATAAACAGTCACGTTTTCGCCGATCATCGTAATACGGAAAGTGTTCCAGTCGTCGATTGGGTTATCGGCTACCAGCAGCGGGTCGCGAACATTCTCCGGGTTGTTGTTGTACAAGCCACCCGAACCTACCTGGGCGCCGACTTCTACCCGTGAAGTGTCCCAGATTTGAACCTGCGGGGCGCCACGAAGATAGATTCCGCTGTCGCCCTTTTTGGTGATTTTCCAATCTACGATCATTTCAAAATCCTTGTATCGTTTTGCTGAAACCAGGTTGTCGCCGTTTCCGTTAAAGATTATCTGTCCGTCGCGAACGCTCCAGTTTTCAAGCATTTTTTGATCAGCATCTTTTTGCAATTTTGCTTTTTCCGTATCGCTGAGTTTGGCTATCTTAATCGGGTTTCCATCAAGCAGCATTCCCTGCCAGCCATCCAGGTTTTTACCGTTAAACATCGAAACAAAACCTTTGTCTTTTGGCATAGCATCAAGGTATTTCTGAATATTGATACGGTCGTATTGGCTGTCTTCGCCCGAAAGTGCATATATGGCTTTGCCAAGAACGCGGCGCACAATATCGCCCGACATTCCACTTGCATCATCCGATCCGGGCATGGCAATCCGCATCACCGAGTAGGCTACGCTGCCTGCTAATTCTTTATTGTCGAAATAGGGTTCGAGATACACCAGCGACAGGAACGTTTTCAATCTTCCGATGGAACTTATCACGTTGTTTTGGTCGGCTACCGAAGATGCGAGTGGCATAATTTTGCGGTATTGCAGCAACTTTTGGTCATCCGGAATGTTGGCTTCGCGAACCAGTCGAACAAAGTTGGTGAAGGTTTTCTGCTTTACATTGCCGCTGGTAGTTTTGCAAATTTCGAAAAGTGGAACTGATGCAGGATATTCTTTCCAGTTCGAAAGAGCATCGAGTGCAGCAGCCTTTTCGTTGCCCGAAGTAGTGTAGAAATATTGGGTGACGGTTTCCAAAGCCGCCGGTCCGCCAATTTCAGGTAGAATCGGGAAAAGACGTGTTTTCTCATTGCTATACTTCAGCGCTGAAAGTACTTTCCCGTCGGCCGTCTGTTCGGCTTTAATACCTTTTGTTGCAGCAATTAGCGCTAACTGTGTTTCCGTAATTTCAGTTTCATCTGAAACAGAAAGCAAAAGGGGTAACAATTCATTTACATTTTCGTAGGACGAAACATTTTTCAATGCCCGGAAAGCGCTTGCTTTTTCTGCCCCGCTGGCTGATTTTGTAGTGGCCAAAACTTCAGCAAAATAAGGAGCGCCGGCTTTTGCAGCGATCAGATCGATTAATGCAGCTTTGGCGGTTCCGCTGGTTTTTGAGAGCTGCGGCGCAATCTCAAATAAATGATTTTTATCGATTAAGGTGGCGAGCACAACTTTTGTCGTTTCAATGTCTTTGCCCGCAGCCAGGTGTTCAACTAACGCCGGAACAGCAGCTTTTCCCTGAATTTTGCCGTAAGCAATTACTGCTTCAGTGCGAACATTTTGTTCTGGTGCATCCAAATTCTGTTTTACAAAGGCAGTCGCCAGTGTGCAGCCACGACGGCCCAGCATTGAAATAATGTCTGCTTTTACTTCGGGAGAAGCGTTTTCTCCTTTAGTAATCCATTTTCGGGTATCGGCAATGCCGCCGGTTTTTTCGGCAATGTTTAGCACCGAATAACGAAAGGCTTTGTCCGAATTGTCAATCGCTTTTAGCATGAGTGGAGTAGCTTCGTAGCCCAGGTATTTGCTGTAAATTTTAAGCGCTACTGAATAATTGTGCAGTTGCCCGGGCGAAGTGTTGGCTTTGAATACTTCTTCGCAAGCCTTTTTCATCAAATCGAGTTCGTTTTGTTCTCCTAAACGATCGGTGTATTTCAGAAATGCTTCAGAGGCATTAGTTGCGTCGTATTTAAAATCAACTTTTTCAGCCGCGGCCAGCATTTTTTTGTACGACCCGGGAGCCCCGATATTCGCGAGAGCAGCCAGGGCTGTTTTTTGCATGGCAGCATCTTCGTCGTCAATGTATGGACTTATTAATGCGATAGCCCCTGTACATTGTAGAATGCCCAGTGCACGGACCAGTGTGGCTTTATTTTTCTTGCCGGCCTGTGGGAAAGCAGTAAAAAATACTTTGGCATCGATCTTTTTGTTTATCGATAGCAAAGTCTGTGTAGCAGGCTCGCAAAGGTCTTCGTCAGTTAAATATTCAGCCAGGGCCGGTATCGATTTTTCGCTGGCTACCAGGTTCAATTGGTTCATTAAAAAAGTGCGTACTTCGGTATTGCTTTGTTTTTGCAACTCGGCCAATAAGTTATCTTCGGCGAAAGCACGTTCTTTGTCCTTCCCAAACTGGCTGGAGTAACGCGAAAAGCTGTTTATTGCAAAGCGTACTGCCGTATCGTCGCCGGTTCCCAGAGGAACAAGCAGGCCTGCCAGTTTTTGATAACCCTCGGTACCCAGCGTATACAATTCGTGCATGGCCTTGTCGCGCTGAGCCAGGTCTTTGGTAGGCATTTGAGCCAGCAGATCGGCTACTTTTGTATCAAGTGTCCGGCGATCCTGCGCATTTCCTGAAATGGCAAATGCTGCCAAAACCAGAATAGATATAAGTTGAAATATATTTTTCTTCATCGTTTTAATCCTTAATCATTTATCCGTAATACTTTAGATCGTCCAGGGAGCACGCATCGGTTGATCGATCAAACGGTTGGCGCCTTCATCGTCGATAAACTCCAGTTTTTCAGGATCGAAATGAAGAGTTCTTCCCAAACGCACGGCAGTAATTCCCAGGTTTACCAAGGTGGCGGAGCGGAAGCCGTTCATTTCATTCAAGGCAAATTTCTTGCGGGTTTTTACCGATTCGGAGAAGATTCCGATTTGTGGTTCCGGTTCGGGCAGGGTTTTTATAAAACTTTGCAGGTTTGGAATATCCGAACGAAAACCACGGTAAATTTTTCCGTGCGGGCCTTCAATATAAGCAGCATCTTTGTCGCGGTTTTCACCATCGAGAATAATTTGACAGCCATCGGCATAAGTATAGGTGATTCGACGCCAGCTTCCCACGGCATCGTAATGTTGCTGAGGTGCGTCGACTTCAACTTTTATTGGGCTGGTATCATCTTTACCGAGCATGTATTGCACGGGGTCGAGGTAGTGCTGTCCCATATCGCCCAATCCACCGCCATCGTAATCCCAGTATCCGCGGAAATTTGAATGCACACGTAAATGGTTGTACGGTTTGTAAGGTGCCGGCCCGAGCCACATGTTGTAGTCGAGATTTTCCGGTACTGGTTCGGGTTTCAGGTTATGCTGGCCACTCCAGTAAAACTTCCAGTCGTAGCCGGTAACACCGCTGACAGTAACTTTTAAAGGCCATCCCAGAATTCCGCTGTCGATAACTTTTTTTAGTGGTTTTACATCGGTTCCCAATCCATAAAAAGTGTCTTTAAACCGGAACCAGGTATTTAAACGGAACATTCTTCCGTGTGCATTTACGGCTTCCACCACGCGTTTGCCTTCGCCAATGGTACGAGTCATCGGTTTTTCGCACCAGATATCTTTTCCGGCTTTGGCAGCTTCTTCGGCCATTAGCCCATGCCAGTGCGGCGGTGTGGCAATGTGTACAATGTCTACTTCGGGTAATTGGCAAACTTCGCGGAAATCACGAAATTCTTTCACTTTGTAATCAATCAGGTTGCGCGCCAAAGCCAGATGTTCAGTATCTACATCGCAAATGGCTACCACGCGGGTCCCTTCGTATGGAATGTGTCCGCGGCCCATGCCTCCAACGCCAATAATTGCTTTGGTAAGCTGGTCGGAAGGAGCCAGAAACCCATTACCCAAAACGTGCCTCGGAACAATGGTAAAACCAGCTCCGGCAACAATGGCGCTTTTCAGAAAATTTCTTCTTGAGGATGAATTTAAACTCATGTTTATTGGTTATAGATTATTATTTATGACAAAAATTTACGTCCATAAAAATAAGAAAGTTTTTAAAATTAATTTCTAACAGTGGAAATACTTTTTAAAAAAATACAAAAACCGATAAATGCGAAACACTGAGAGATTACCTGTAAAAATCAATCTTTCAAGAGTATTTCTAAAAAAATCTGCTAAATATAGAAATGACAGGAACGCACGCAAGGGACAAATTTTGTTTAATTTTGACCTGCTCTAAACATAAGCTCAGGCGGTGAGTAATTTCAGCTTAGAAGTTTCGGAATGAAAGACAACTTTGGTAGCCGGATTTTTCACCAGGAGCAGAACAAAAGATTAACTTGGGAAATACAATCTTTAAAAATATTCGTATAGCTGTTGCGGATCACTGGGGTAAAAACGGTGTACTATTTATGCGAATCAAGGGTTGAAGAATAACTAATGTCAAATATTTCATTTTTTTTCGAACACCATATATTTCTGAAGTAAGGAATGGGATGCCAAGCTGGGGGAAGTTTAATGATAATGATTTTGAACCTATTTGCTTAAAAGACAGGTATTTTGAACCCATTAAGCTGCATTTTGTAGAGGCGGAAAACTAAGCTTCGAACGATCTTAGGGCTGTAATTTGCATCGATAGTTTTTATTGATTGCTACTAAAAAGAACCGATATGAGTCCTCAATCAACCCCGTAAACACTTCCGGCAACATTTTCGAAAAATTTTCAAAAGGAAAAGGAATAAAAAATGAATGCAAATAGGAAGGGTTGATGCGGGAATTCATTCTCCAAAACGGTAACCAATCCCGGATTCCGTAATTAGCAAAGTGGGTTTTGAAGGATTATCTTCAATTTTCTTTCTGAGTTGCGCTACAAACACCCTTAAATACTGTGTCTGGCTGGAATAGCCATGACCCCAAATCTCCTTTAAAATAAATTGATGGGTAAGAACCCTTCCGCTATTTTTTGCAAAAAGGCTCAGAATAGAAAACTCGGTTGCTGTGAGTTTCAGTAATTCGTTATTTTTTTTTACAGTATGGCTCTGTAAATCAATCGTTAATGATTCAAAGGTTAGAATTGCAGTATCTGATGTGTTTTCAATCGATCGTATGGCAGCCCTGATTCTTGCCAGTAACTCGCCTGAGCGGAATGGTTTGGTCAAATAATCGTTAGCGCCGTTATCCAATGCATTGATAATTTCTTCTTCCGAATCTCTGACTGACAATATAATTATAGGCTTATTGAACCATTCCCTCAATTTTTTCAGGATTTCCTGGCCGTCGATATCCGGAAGCCCCAGGTCTAAAATAATAAGTGAAGGATTATAGGTTGCTGCGTCCACCAGCGCTTCCTTACCGTTTACTGACTGGATAATTTTATATCCGTTGGCAGAAAGTGTAATTTCCAGCAAACGGCGAATCTGAAGTTCATCGTCGATGATTAGTATTTTTTCATTTCCATTCATAAAGCGGATCTACCTGTTTTTTGATTTCCGGTTTTGCGGATGGTATTTGAATCGTAAATTTTGCACCATTTTCTCTGTTTGAAACGTAAATTGTTCCGTTGTGAGCCTCAATAAATCCCTTTACAATGGAAAGGCCCAAGCCTAATCCCCCGGTTTTGCGGCTGTTAACTTTAAAAAATTTCTTAAATACATTCTTAAGTTCAGTTTCCGGAAATCCTGGCCCTTCATCTGTTATTTCAATAATCAGATTCTCTTTTTCATGATGTGCCCCAAGTGTTATAATGGTTGAAACCGGCGCATATTGAGTGGAATTTACCAGCAGATTATATAACACCTGTTCAATTAACCCAAAATCTATTTTCACCAAAGGCATTTCATCATCGATATCAACTTTAAAGTGAAAGGGTTTCAGTTCTTCGGACAGATCTTTGGTAACTTTGTTGATTAAATCGTTCAAGTCGTACCAATCGAGCCGCACAGAGAAATGTCCGCTTTCCAGCCTCGACATATTTAGAAGATTTTCGATAAGCCGGTTCAGCCGGAGTGAGGCTGTAAATATTTCCTGGCACAATTCAGTCTGGACTTCTTTTGAATTGTTGGAACTGATGATGGTATCAGAGGCTCCCATAATGGTGGACACCGGAATCCGTAATTCATGCGAGATGGAATTAAACAAGGTTCTGTAAAGCCGGTCCGATTCATCCAAAAAACGAACTTTCTGAGCCAGTTCACCCAGGAATTCACGTTCAAGCGCATTGGCAATCTGGGTCAGAAATGTATCCCATAAAATTTTCCGGGTAGCGTCTAAACTACTTTTTTGTTTTACAGCGATTATTCCCGGGTTTAAACGAGTCCCTTTTAAAGGATAAAAAGTGTACTCAACGTTTGATGAAACGCCAGAGAATCTTCCAGTAATCTCCAACTTGTTAAACGATTGTTTTGCAATTTCGAATTCCCTGATAGAAAGTATTTCGTCTTTTTGGGTCTGTTTAAAAGATTGAAGGATATTTTCCCCGTTCTGTAATATAATATATGCTTCTAACTTAAAATAAAGTCTAATATTTTCGATGGCTACTTTTATAACTTCCTCAATTCCGTTTGCTTTTGAAAGTTCTTTGGTAAGCTGGAACAGTGCGTCTGTCCTTTTTTCTCTTTCCCTTGCCAATTGTTCCTGCCTTCTTACTCGTGTAGTCAGAATCCCGTTAAGAAAAGCGATACTAAAAAACATCCCAAACATTAAGATATCTTCCGCTTTCTCGATATGAAAAGTGTAATGGGGCGGAATAAAAAAGAAATTCCAGACCAGGGCGCTTAATGTTGCAGCCACTATTACAGGCCCGATTCCCATAAATGTTGCTAAAAAAGAAACCACAAACAATAGGATGAAAGAAACAACATAATAGCTTTGCGTATTTGAAAGAGGGATACAAAGAAAGGCGGTAACTCCGACGATAATAACTGAAAGGAAATAATGCCTGATTTTGTTTGAAATAAGAGTTGAGTCCGAATATTTTATGAAATCCATAATAGGCAATTGCTATTTTGTTATTGTTTTTCAGCAAACGACTTAATTCTTACAAGATATTGCTTTTTTTTAAAATTCGTAATGGTACTCCAAACAGGAGGGCCCTGAAAAGTGTCAATACAGGAATGATTTCAAGCCGGCCTGCCCACATTTGAAAAATATAAATGAGTTCCAGGACCGGCGACATAGAAGGATCGGTAATTCCGGCCGATAGGCCAACCGTTGCCTGGGCAGAAGTTGACTCAAAGAGTGAATCTGTAAAGCTGAACTGTTCGCCAGTAAATATAGTTGCAACAAAAGCTGAGATAACGATAAACACGAAGAAAAGTATAGCCAAAGAAGCCGCTTTGGCAAATTCATCATTCATTTCTTCGGGCAGCAGTGATTTCTGATTTAGCTTTATTTTCCTGATTGTATTTTCAGAAAATAAGGTTTTATTGATCTGCCACATCACTTCCTTTTTGATTACTATTGCCCTGATCATTTTTATCCCACCGACAGTTGCACCCGATGCTCCACCGATAAACATGGCAAAAGCAACGATAAAGAGAACCGATCTCCAGTCCCAAACCCCAATATTTGATGTTTGCCAACCTGTAGTTGACATTGCACTGATAAACTGAAAGACTCCTTCGCGAACTGGAGTTGGAACAATTTGTGACTTGAAAAGTAAAACCGACTGAATAACGCTACCTGCAATAAAGGCAAAAATTAACGATCGTGTTTGAGCATCTTTCCAGAATTCACTGATTTTTCGCTGAAAAATAACTTTATAAAAAAAAGGAAGGGAAAAGGATCCAAGTATCATTGGCAATAAATAAAGCATCTCCATTTTTGCGGAATGATATCCGGCTATACTATCGTCCAAGGTGCTGAACCCACCTGTTGACTGGCCTGACATCGCATGGTTTATGGAATCGAAAATATTCTCGCTTAGCGGATAATTGGGTAAAATCAGATAAGTACCAATAAATAAGTAAAGGGCAGAAAAAATGGTCAATATTAGGTAAACTTTCCAAATTGCCCTTGCTGTTTGTATTACTCTTGGCTTTAATTTGTGAATGTTCGATTCTGACCCCAATAAAAGGAGTGCAGTTCTGTCAACCCGTTGCTTGAAAATTGCCAGAACCATTACTACAAATCCTGCGCCTCCCACCCATTGGGCAAAATGACGGTAAAACAATACCCCTTTCCCAACAGACGGCTCATGAACCGTCATGGTAAGCCCGGTTGTCGTATACGCGCTCATACTTTCGAAAAAACAATGTAACGGCTTTTTAAAATATACAAGACTGGAAACATCATAACCTGCATTGGGAGGGATAAAACCATTCATCACTTCCAACGGTGTAATCCTGGCGATGACAAAAAAAGGTAAGCCACCTATAAATGTCAGAATAATCCACGCCGCAGAAGCTATTACCAGTGCTTGCGTTTGCCGGGGTTCCTCTGCATCCGCAAACAATAAATTCAAACTCACTCCTATACAAAAAGTAATCGCCCCCGATAATATAAAACCAGTTGCTGAGTACCATTCACCGTAGATTGCAGCTACCAATGAAGGAATCATTTCTACAATACCTAAAATCTTCAGCAGGCTCCCGATTTGTTTAAATATGGTTTTAGCCATTTTTAGTCGATTAATTTTTCAGAACTCAATGGAGAATTTCTATAAAACGATGGTATTAATAATGCCAGAAATGGAAGGATCTCTAAACGCCCCATCAGCATTAAAAAGCTTATCAAGATTTTCCCGGCCTGCGGTAACCCCGATAAATCCATGCTGTGGCCAAAGGTTGATAATGCTGTGATGGTCAAAAAGACTGACGTGTTTAAATCATTCGTAACAAACGTTAAAACAAGCGTCCCCAAGACAAGTACAAATCCGAAAATGGAAACGAATGTGAGAATAGTAAGATTTGTATCTTCGTCAATTTCTTTACCGTTAAATGATATTTTGGATACTTCTGAGTCACCCGATGGATTTTTAAACGGCGTTCTGATATTTCGGAACAAAACTATAAATCGTGACAGTTTAATTCCCCCACTTGATGAATTTGTACATCCTCCGACCAGAATAAGAAGATATAATACAGGTTGGAAAAAATGAGGCCACAATCTGAATTCTGAAATTTCATAACCTGAAGAAGAAAGGAATGATGCGGCCTGAAAGATACTTTTTGCAAATATTTCTCCCCGGTTTTGAATACTTTGAGTATGCGATAAGATCCAGGCAAAAAGAACTGAGATGATCAGGAAAGAATAAAAGTAAAGCCTGAATTCTTCATGTTTTCTAAAATTTGATTTTTTCAGCACGAATAATTTAAAGTAGAACAAACCTCCCAGGCCCGAGAGCAACATAAAACCAGCCATAATAAAATGGAGGTATGGGGTGTAGTTAGCAACGGATGTTTGATCTGGTAAAAAACATCCGGTAGAGATTGTTGCAAACGAAATACAGAAACTTTTAAATAAGTTAATCCCCCCTGCCAATAATAAAATTACCTGCGCTAATGTAAGGAGCCCGTAAATGATAAAGACACTGGTAATCAGGTGTTTTCTATCATCTTCAAGTGAGAATATTTTGTATCCCCCGATATTGATTTTTGGGAACACAAGCAAAAGCATCGAAATAGTAAGAATGCCACCGTACCATTGTGTAAGACTTCGCCAAAACAAGATTGATTTGGGAAGAATCTCCGGATTGGGCAGGATTGATGTACCGGTTGCTGTAAAACCGGATATTGTCTCAAATAAAATATCGGTTAACGAATCAAAGCCTTTACTCAGAAGATATGGGATGGTTCCAATTAATAATGCTACGATCCATACAAATATTATCCAGCTAATATTCTCCTTATTTGTGGAAATTCCGGAGCTTTTCCCCAAAAATAAATATATCAAAGCCCCAAATATTAAAGCCATTAGTGAAGGGATCACAACAGGCCAGACTGGTTCCTGGTTTACCAGGGCGACTGGGAAAAGTCCCAATAGTAGCAGCCCTTCAAAAATGAGTAAAAAAGACATTATTCTTTTCATCCTGATATATAATTAAAACCTAATCATCCTATAAGTCTTTTAAAAGGCTATTCCTTATTATTCAAATAATATTCAATCAAAAGCCAGATCGCTTTGATCAGGATGACAAGAAATATCAATACCCAAATGATAATTCCTATAATATCCCAAGTTGTAAGGTTCATTTGACCAGAATTTACAACACAAAATTGCGAACGATTTTATAAAGGTTTTATTAAGATTGCCCGGTGGAAATAAGGATTTTATAAAGAGTGTGGTTTGGCTATTTTGAAGAACCCGGAGAATCTAGTAGGCGACTATTCCCCGGTAAACTTTCGGATATCATTCAACTTCCCGGCCACGATAAGGATATCCTGCGTGTTCAGTGGAACCTGATTGTCGAAATTAAAATAGGTTTTACGCTTTTGAGATAAAAGCGCAATTGATTTCTGTGATACTGTGCTTGTTTTGAGTGCGATAAATTTTAGCCCAAAACGTTTTTCAATGTTGATACTTTCCAAATTGTGACCAACATACTTTTGCGGAATATAAAGCTCGGCAATTACATTCTCATGGTCAATCTCCGTAATTTTTAATGCATTCTTTAATTGAAGAACTGAACTGACCGAGAAAGCAGTCTCTTCTTCAGGATTCACAATTTCCTCAATTCCAATCTGCCGAAGAATGTTATGATGCAGAGGGCTGATTGAACGTCCGATTATTCGTGATACGTTTTGATTTTTTAAAATTGCGAGCGTCAAAATAGACGAACTGATATCTTCACCAATCGCTACAACAACGGCATCCACATCATCCAGCGGGAGCGATTTCACTGCATTCTCGAAAGTGGTGTCCATTTCCATGGCAATACTAACCGAGTCCTTCATTTCTTCAACCCGGTCGCTTCGGTTATCAATGCCAATTACCTCGTGTCCCTGCTGGGTTAAGAGGTTGGCCAGTTTTGAGCCAAAATACCCTAATCCGATGATAATGAATTTCATAATATGCGTTTTTAGTTGATGCTAAAGTTATGTTCTGGATACTTGTAATACTTATTTGAATTTGAAAAGAATAAACCGCTAAGCACAGTTAAAGGCCCAAGCCTTCCTAAAAACATGATAATGATAATCGTTATCTTACTGTTATCGGATAATGTGCCCGTATCAACCAGGCTTAGCCCTACGGTCCCGAAGGCTGAAAAGGACTCAAACAATAAGTAGACAGTATCTTTCCCGGGATCATTAATCATCAATGAAAAAAAACCGGCGGATATAACTATTCCTGAAAGTATGATCACTACCAAAACCCGTTTAAGAGTTTCTGAACCAATTTCGCGATTTCCGATTTCTACATTTTGTTTTCCTCTGAAAAAATCATAAGTGGTTTTCATCGCCACAGCAAATGTAGTTGTTTTAATCCCTCCTCCTGTAGAACCTGGCGAAGCGCCAACCCACATTAAAATCAGCATTAGCAAAATGGTAGGCATGGACCATTCGGTGATATCAACCACGTTAAACCCGGCTGTACGGGCGCTGACACTTCCAAAAAATGAAGTCATAAATTTTTGAATGCCACTTGTTCCTTTCAAACTCGTATCCATTTCCAAGAAGTAATAACCAACAGTTCCCGCAAGTAGTAAAATGAAAGTACTGACCAGCACTATTTTCACCCCAATTTGGTTGGTTACCATATGCCATTTTACTCTTTTGGCTTTATACGAATCAATTGAATGAACAATTTTGTTTTTGATAAAACCCAGAATTGCAATCAACACAGGGAAGCCAATACCACCAACAATAATCAAAAGTGCGATTACGGTTTGCAATGGATAATTATTCTGAAGATCTGAATTGAACAAACCACCTCCCAACGTTGAAAAACCTGCGTTACAGAATGCCGATACCGAATGAAAAACAGAAAAGAACATAGGATTGTCAACGGAACCTTCAATACTTAAAAATATGAAGATTGCACCAATAAATTCAATAAAAAATGTAACTGAGATAATTTGAATCAAAATGCTGAAGAGGTCGCTTATTCTTTCAGAAGATAAGGCTTCTTTTAAAAGCATCCGATCTTTCAACGAAGCAGAACCTGCAAAAACGTAGCTAAAGAAAAATGTAAAGGTCATTATTCCAAGACCTCCGGCTTGAATCAGTATTAAGATAATCAGTTTTCCCAGCTCGGTAAATGCTGTAGAGGTATCAACTACGATTAAGCCTGTAACACAAACTGCACTCGTGGAAGTAAACAATGCATCAAGATAGGAAAGTGGAATGACTTGTGCGTTAGGTAACATCAAAAATCCGGAACCAACCAGTATTACAAATAAAAAACTAAGTGAAAACAGTAGAGGGGGTGATATTTGAACTTTATTTATTATTCCCAAAAGCCGATAAATTTCAGAACCAATCAGTAATACCAAATACACATTAAGTATAATGAAATGTAGTGATTGCTCATTTAGCCAGTTTAACTCGTTGTCGTGGATTTTCCTTAAAGCGACAAATAGGAATAACCCTCCGATAAATAATCCTCCGTCGATTATCCAGCGAATTATTTTTCGTTTTTTTAAATGGAAAAGTTCAGGGAGATATCGGGTTATGAACAGGCCATAAAAGATTGCCCTGAATGTTTCTATTCCGGGGATAATTTCTTCTCCTTTTGCAAATCCGATGTTTAGTATTACCAAAACAATATAAAAAAGGGCCAAAACTGAAAATACAACCTTGATAAAAGGGGAGAATATTCGAATGTATTTAGAAATACCATCCTGAAAAAGGAAAAGGTATTTGAATAATTTCTCTTTTATTTTAAAAAGTGATGAATTCATTTCTATTCTGGTTCTCCTTATTTAAACTTTAATGCTCCCAAAACCTTTTGGTAAACAAAATAATCACAGTATAGATTTCCAGTCGGCCAATAATCATTAAAAAAGAGAGGATTATTTTGCTGATTCCCGGAAGATGTGCAAAATTACTGGCAGGGCCCACCGTGCCAATTCCGGGGCCAATGCCAGCCATACAAGTAGCTACCGAACTGCTTGCAGTTCTCATGTCTACTCCGGTTACGACAACAAGGATGCTCCCGATAACAAAAACTGCAAAATACACAGTTATAAAAGTTAGGATCGTATTATTGGTCTCGTCATTTATTGACCTGCCGTTTATTCGTAAATGAAATATAGCTTTTGGGTGAAAAATCTCGCGAAAATTCCGATGAATGTTTTTAAACAGCACAAGATGCCTGGCCATCTTAATTCCGCCTGCCGTGGATCCGGTACTTCCTCCTAAAAACATTATAATAAAAATAATGACCCAGGCAAAAACCGGCCAGTTTAAATAATCGGTCGTGGCGAAACCAGTACAGGTAACAATTGAAATAACCTGAAAGAATGATTCGCGGAAAGCTTCTTCAAAGGGTTTGTTCATTTTAAAAAACAATGCCAAGGTAATTATGAAACCAATCACAAATACAGCGGAATAATAGAACCTCAGCTCTTCGTTTTCTTTAACTTTCCCGAATTCTCTTTTTAAAATATAATAATGGATTACAAAATTGGTCCCTGCGAGCAACATAAATATCATCACCACATACTGAATGTAGGGCGAATATTCGGCAATACTGGTATTTTTTGGAGAAAAGCCTCCGGTTGCAATTGTTCCGAAAGCATGGCAAACGCTATCAAACAGATTCATTTTCCCCAAAAGCAAAAGAAAAACTTCAGCTATAGTAAGAAGAACATAAATGGCAAGGATTCGCTGACCAACCGATTTTATTTTGGGGTGAATTTTTTCCTGTAAAGACGATTCCATTGTAAATAGCTGGTAACCGCCTATTTGCAAGGTAGGCATGATAAGGATAACCAGGACAATTATCCCGATTCCACCAATCCAGTGCGTTAAACTTCGCCAGAACAAGATGGATTTTGGAAGAGCTTCAATATCGGTTAAAATAGATGATCCGGTAGTTGTGAAACCCGAGGCCGATTCGAAAAAAGCGTCAATAAACGCCGGAATACTTCCTGAAATAACATAAGGAAGGCAGCCAATTAAGGTCATTAAAATCCAGGAGGCCGTAACCGTAAAATAGGCATCTTTTCTGTTTAATTCAGCAATGTGTTTCTCTTGTTTCGATATAATCATCAAAATAAGGGCTATCACGAAGGATATTAAAAAGGAAATCAAAAAAGGATATATTGGTTCAGAATAAATTAAAGCGATTACCGAGCAGGCCAGGATTGATATTGATACAATAAATACATTTCGGCTTAGTATTTTCGATGTTAACTTGAAATTTATGATTTTACCCATACAATCTGCTCTACTTGTTTTGATAAAAAAACTCGCGGATGTATTTATTCATACATAAATCGTTGAGCTCCTGTCAATTATCATCTTCTTTTAAGAATCCTATCAATGTTGTTACTGTTACCGGGAAGCACAAAGATAAAGGTAATTATCTAAATGATTATCCCGATTGTATTCCAAAAAGAAGACATATTTTAATTTGATGTGGTTCCATATACAAAAGAACTTGTCGCGATATCAAGATTTTATAAAGGAGCTTCTCTTTTAAAATTTTTCATTGGATATTGCTTAATATGATTAAAATAGTGCTATTTTGAGTCAGAGAAAATCGAATTAAAATCGTGAAATGAACTTATACATCACCATTATCGTTTTGGGGCTACTTATTTTTTTATCGCATATTTTTAATCAACTTTTCGATAAAACAAAGATTCCCAATGTGCTGTTACTTCTTTTAATCGGCATTATTATCGGGCCGTTAAGCGGAATCATAACAATAGACTTTTTTGGCGAACTTGGCAACATCTTTACCACTATTACGCTTATCGTCATCTTGTTTGAAAGCGGCGCCGGCCTGCATTTCAAAGAAATAAAAAAAGCCATTGGTTCAGCCACTGTACTTACCCTGGTGAATTTCGTTGTAACCATTTTGATTACCTCCTGGATTTCACGCTGGTTGCTGGATATAGATGTCATGAGTTCTGTATTCATTGGCGCTATCGTAGGAGGAACTTCCTCGGCAGTGGTAATTCCTATGGTAAAACAATTAAAAATGGGTGAAAAAAGTACGTCCGTTTTAATACTTGAGTCGGCGCTAAGTGATGTACTTTGCCTGGTGGTTGGCCTTGCTTTGCTCGACGGAATTGCTGAAAATGTAGTTTCGCCCCAATTGATACTATTAAAAATGTGGAAAGCCTTTGTTTTTGCCATTGCCATAGGCTTGGTGAGCGGAATTTTATGGTCGGCTTTTATCGGGAAACTAAGAAGTGTAAAAAACTCGATGTTCACCACCCTTGCTTTTGTTTTTATTTTATATGGTTTTGTAGAGTTACTCGGGTTAAATGGCGGTATTGCCGTTTTGTCTTTCGGGATTCTTTTAGGGAATATTGACGGACTCAATGAATCAAAAAAATACAGGAGAGTATTTGCATTTAAAAGCTCGGGATTTAATCCGAACGAGAGGGATTTTTTTTCAGAGATAGTTTTTATCATGCAGACTTATTTTTTTGTTTATGTGGGCATTTCACTTCAATTTGGCGCTCTGGCAATTTATGCCACGGGACTTTTAATTGTTTTATTAATTATTGGGTTCCGTATTCCGGGAGTTATCTATTTAACAGGTAGAAACATTTCGAAGCCCGAAAAAACCATAATGTCTGTTATGACACCTAAAGGATTAGTCCCTGCGGTGTTAGCCTCTCTCCCGTTACAACGGGGGTTGGCTCATGGCGAGATAATTCTTGACCTGGGGTATTCAATAGTCCTCTTTAGCATTGTTATCTGTTCTTTGTTGGTGATAACGCTTGGTTTAAACCCAAATCTTTTAAATAGTTTCAGTCGGAATAGCGAGAAAACAGTGAAAGTAGAAACCATTTCTTCCGATAATATCTTGAAGGGAGTCTAAGTATTGGCTTTCATTTTTAAC
>WOYI010471131.1_pt1 | contig 16629 bp, 15 predicted proteins | sample 6423411 | NCBI WGS metagenome assembly WOYI01 (sample SAMN13441803, study PRJNA592873) | oil field metagenome | biome: oil field; feature: oil-well bore; material: oil-contaminated soil; isolation source: oil-contaminated soil from oil-well borehole | place: Germany: Wietze | collected 2016-10-18 ...
CGGGCATTTTGTGTCTTCAACCTGGTCATAACCGGCCGCAGATTGGCATGCATTTCATCTGCGGTTGCGGCTTGGTAATCCAGAATCATCATCACTTTTTCATCGGGCTGAAGGGAATCCAGGCGATTCCAAAAAGAGACCCCTGCCGGGTTGCCTAAAGGCGCTGGGGCAGGTCGGTTCAAGAAGAGCAAATAGAATGCTACCAGCATGACGAGCAGAAAGAGGATGCCAATCCAACGCCAGATATCAGACTTTTTTGGCATTCCTGATTCTTTCTTGTATTGCGGTACCGATTCAGTAGATAGCACCTCTTTGAGGATCACCGCCTGGGCTTCCTGGGGTTTAACCGGGGCTTCTACCGTTTCAACTTCACCTGTTTCGGGTTTATTGCTTGCTGGAAAGTCCCCAATTTCACCCTCCGCAGCGCTTAGCTCAGTAATTGCTGGTTCCGGCGCTGCCTCTGCAGACCCTTGATCGGCTTCCGCTGCTTGGTTTTCAGCCTTTTCAACAGGCTCTCTGAGCTCAGCGCCCTTGGCTTGGTCTAACAGGCTGGGTTGGATAATTGTTTTTTCATCAAATTCCCCATTTTTCAGGCGTTCCAGGTCTTCTTCGGACCATTCTTGCTTCCAGGCTTCGATACCTGTGGGTTTTTGGACCGCGTTCTTATCCGGCTGCAGTTGCAGATCACGCACCCTTTTCAGCCACACAGGCATCTCATCGGCTTTTTCTTCCGAGGCATCCCCTTTTGAATTATCGCTCTTGGTTTGGCCCTCGTGAATGCGGCCAACCCAGGTGTTGAAGGGTTGGTCAAGGCTTTCACGGCTTGCGGGCCTTTGCCCGGCAATCGGTTCACTATCGTTCTTATAGAGGCCTTGGGCATCGCCCTCGGTTTGAGCCCGCTGGCGAATGTGAGCCAGCCAGCTTGGGATTTCATCCGACTTATTCTCTTCATCAACTGGCGCTTGAGGTTTGGAGGTTTCGGGCTTGAGGCTGCCAGAATTATCTTCGGAGGAGGGCACATCTGGCTCCTGTTTCTCCTCAGCCATGGCACTAAGCATCGCGGTTATATCTTCGTCGCCAGCAGCCAGGTCAGCAGCAGAGGCAGGGATGATATCCAATTGCTCTTTACAATAGATGCAGCGGGTTGCCTGCACCAGGTTTTCTTTCCCACAATGTGGGCAGGTGATGTAATCTTCAGCGCTCATCGAAAGGCCTCTCAATTCCAAAAACAATCCGCAGGGCTAACAGTAAAGCCCCTAATGAAATTCCAATCAACAGACCTCGGGCACCAATCAGCGGCACCTGGCTGAGGGTTAACAAGGCTGCATCCAACTGCGGGTTGATGACCAGGCGGGAGATATTCATGCCGAGCAAAAGGAAAAACACTGCGCTTAGGCTAAATGAAACGCTAAGGGCATCAATGCCCTTCCGTTGGAAAAGCTTGAGGGCGGCGCTGACCATGACCAGGGCAGAAAGCCCGAGCAGGCTGGCTTGCAGCGGCCTTTGAATGGCAGCGATCCATCGGTTGTAAACCGGGTTCTCAACCCCATATACCAGGCCGGCAACAAGAGTGACTGCGAAGGCAAAAACCAGAACAAGGCTTGGAGCAGATTTGGCCGGGTTTAGCCGAATCTTATTTACTTGCCGAATTATCAGGAATGCGATTGCCACAAGAACGCCAGCTGCCATTAGCAAGATAGCCAGGTCCAGCACATAAGGTAAGTAAGAACCAATTGCGCCTTTAAAGAAGAGCGCTGCCAGCACAAAAAGCGCGGTGAGAATGGTAATGCCGATAGGAAGGGCGCGGCGCATCAGAACTCACCCATCACTTTCAGAATGGCTGCTGCAAGCAGAGCAACACTGATCAGAACTCTGAGGATATCCGCAGCCCTGAGTCCAACCAGACTTTGCTTTTCAAGTTTTTTAGTGGAAACCGGTGCAAAACAATCCTCACCGAGGGCTGAATGATCAGCAAGCAGCCATAAACTCGCTTGGGAACTTGGCGTACTTGCTCCAGCCACGCCCAACCTGGCAGTGCCAGTGGCTTGATCCAGGGCTAAAAGGTACTCTGGGGTAAAACTGCCAAAGAGCAGTACGCCAGACGGTTTATTTTCAGGAATCATGCTCAGCAAACCTGCCAGGTTGGCCATGGGGCCCAGAGCCTGCAAACCTGCCTGGTCCGCGCTGAAATATTCAGGCATCAAAGCATCACGGTAAAGCCCTCGGCTAATTTGCTGGCTGACAAGTGCCAGAACGCCATCACCGCTGCCGACAAAACTGGGATGGTCAGCCGTCATCGAGCGGTGAATAAGCATGCGCTGCAGATCCAAACCCAAAACACCCGCAATTTCAGGATGCTGTGAAAATCCGCTGCCCAGGTTGAGCAGCACAGGTTTGCCTTCTTCAGAAGAGTTTTGAAGCAAGAAATCGATACGTTCTGCTGTAGCAGGCAGACGCAGCCTGCCGTTCTTCGTACCGCCTGAGAGCCAGTGCACAAGTGCCAGGCACAAGGCAGTGCCCAGCACTATCAGCAAAGCAAGGAGGTCATTAGTCGTGAGCGGCAGCATCGTTTTCTTTGGTGTTTCAGCCTGCAAAGCTCGGCATAGGATTCTTTAAGTATAGCACGCTGCCACGTCGCTAGCCCCACTGCTGAGCTGGCAACGAGAGAGAATTTCCCGGAGAAAACCCTAAATTTGAAAGAAAAAGCCCTGAATTATCAGGGCTTTTCGAATTCAGAATTAGCGATTAAAGGTGCACTGCGTTGCCAAAAACGCCTTCTGCGGCTTCCATAATCGCCTCACCAAGCGTTGGGTGAGCGTGGATATTCTCAGCGATGGTTTCAATATCCAGATTTTGACTGACAGCCAGGGTCAACTCAGGCAGCAGCTCCGAAGCTTCTGGTCCAACAATCGAGGCTCCCAATATTTTCCTGGTTTTGGCATCGGCGATGAGTTTTACATAACCGCTGTATTCGTTCAAGCCCAGGGCTTTGCCATTTGCCTGGAAGGGAAACTTGGCAACTTTCAATTCAAAACCCGCCTCAGTAGCCTGGGCTTCGGTATAACCAAAAGAAGCCACCTGGGGGTTGGAATAAACTGCCCGGGGGATCATGCGGTAATCGATCGCTTGGGTCTCTCCCTCCACAATAGCTTTGGCGCATAGTTTGGCCATGGCAGACGCAACATGGGCTAAAAGTAACTTGCCAGTCACGTCCCCGATAGCCCAAACGCCAGCCGCGGTGGTGCGCATAGCGGCATCGATGACCACGTAGCCACGTTTGTCCACTTCTACGCCTGCTTTGTTGAGTTCAAGCTCAGGCGTGTTGGGTTTGAAGCCAATTGCCACCAGGGTCACCTGGGCTTCTAGTGCTTCTTCACCTTCGGCCCCTTCCAGAACGACTCGCGTTCCAGAATCCGTCTTTACAACGCTCTTTACCTTGGTGCCCGCATGCACTTTGACGCCACGCTTCCTGAAGGCTTTGGTCAATTCATTAGCCGCTTCTTCATCCTCATTTGGCAAAATATGAGGCAACATCTCGACAATGTCTACTTTGACCCCGTAACTGGACCAAATCATGGCAAATTCCACACCAATCGCCCCACCACCGATGATTACCGCTGATTCAGGTAATTTTTCTACCAGGATGGCTTGTTTGAAGTCAAATATTTTCTCACCATCTGGTTCCCAGCCCGGGATAACCGTTGCATATGAACCAGTGGCAATCACAATATCATCGGCCTCAAGTTCCTCGGTTTCACCATTAGTCAGTTGAACTTTGAGGGTGTGCGCAGCGCTGAATGAGGCTTTTCCGAAAATGACTTCAATGCCATTTTTCTTCATCAAAAAGCCAACGCCTTTGGTCTGCCGCAGGCTGATCTGGCGGCTGCGTTTGTAAGCCGCTCCGTAATCCGTCACCAGGTTATCAAAACTGATGCCATATTCATCAGCATGCTCGCGCATGGTGTAGACCACTTCAGCATTGCGCAGTAAGGCCTTGCTGGGGATGCAGCCTACATTCAGGCAGATGCCCCCCAAATACTCGCGCTCTACCAGCGCCACTTTCTTGCCGGCTTGAGCTAACTTGATGGCACAGACGTAACCGCCCGGGCCGCTACCAATTACTATCGCGTCAAATTTTTTCATCAGCATCTCCTGGCCTAATCATATTTAATAAAATCCGCAAAGGCAAACCCAAACCTCTTACCACCTGAGATTTGTTTTGCTCGCGGACTAAAGCCCTTCGTCTTCGACAAATTGATAAAATGCCTTCTCGGCTGTCTGGTCCATGGCAGAGATGGTACCCACTGGAGCGGTGTATGCCATGAATTCCTCGTCACCGTCCAGGTCAAAGATGGCGTCGCAATTGGGTCCATCAAAAGCTGCAATCGCGCAAGTTCCCAAGCCCAACGCCGCGCAGGCCAGGTATAGGTTTTGGCCCACGTGGCCGGCATCAATCAAAGCCACCCGATGCGCAAAAACGCCATAGCGCCATTCGCAGCGATAAGGCACAAAAGACCAATAAAAAACAACGCTGGCTTTAGCCGCCCAGGATTGACCTTCCAATGACGCGCTGATTGTCTGACTAGCATCCTCCACCCGTCCAAGAAATTCCAGTTGGTGCTCTACCGCCAAATAATGGTACTTGCCGGGTTGCAAGCCTTGCACATTCTGCACAAGCAGATAGGTCTCAAAGCCGTGACGTGCGCCGCCTGAAGGCACCGTGCGCAAAGTGGCATATTTCTTTCCGCGGATATCCTTGACCCCCTGAGTAGCCCATAACAGGAAGGAGAGCTGCAGTAGAGAAAGCGCTTCACCGGTGTAAACCCGGGCACTTTTGCGCCTGAGTAAAAGCTCCAGGAGGTTATCTTGCAGCTCCAATGCCTCAAAATCGCGCGGAAGAAGGATCGCTTGCTCTTTTGGCCGCATGCGCGCCTTTTGAAGGGGGGGCTGTGGTTTTTTAAGGTCCTGGTCGGATTCAAAACCCTCCAGTTCCGGTTTAAAACTGTGCTTCATGAAATCGCGGGCTTCCTGGATTATCCTGGCTTGCAGTTTGGGATCCAACATTTTTCTCCTCCATAGTCTTTAGAGATTTAGCTCAATGCGAGCCTGAAATTGTAGATCAAACCAGCCGTTTATTCTTAAAATCTGAGAAATTTAAGAGGTTTTTGCCAACTGGCGGATGTAAAGCGGAATTTCATCCTGATAGATAGGGAAGCTGGCCATCCCTGCAAAAACCCGGGCAGCGGTATAACCGGAGGCGTCGAGTTGTACCAGGCGCTCTTTCTTCTCCTGAACAGTCCCGGGCAATATTAACGCTGCCAGGCAGGCTACCAGAGCGGCTTCCATTAGGTGCAGGGTGCCTTCCAGGCTTACCTCCCTCGCCTGGCCTTTTAATGCCAGTGCTGAGAGATCGATTATCGAGGCCGGCCCGCTTCGCCAACTCAGTTCCAATAACTGCATGCGGTGGGGCTGGAGAGCGGCATGCAAGTAGGCCTTTAAAATGGCTTCGTTGGAAGGCTCATCCATTTCAAGGAATAATTCTTCTTTCTTGCTGATAAAAGTCAGCCCGGGAATTTGCAGCGGGTTCGGAATTAAAGTGAAGTTTGAAACAGCAGGATTGTCTCTCGAAAATTGCTGGATAAGTGCCCAGGCTGATTCTGCCGTTTGAAAGAAGCGGACTTGCCCGGTTTGGTAAGCAAAGGCAAAAGCTGCCTGCGCTGGGTCTGCCTCAGGAAGCCTGTTCAGCAAGGCCAGCATTTCTGGCAGCTGAGTCAACCAGGTTTGCGCTTTGGGGCTCACCCACTCCCTGTTGAGGTTGGCGCGTTCAGCCGCCTGCAAAAAGGCTTCGAGGTCTATACCTTCATAAGGCTGCTGGGTGAATAGGGCTGCCTGACTGAGACAGCGGGCCAGGGCGTAATCCAATCCATACGCACGGGAAACGGGGATTGCCGCGCGAAAATAAGTTGAAAGAGGAAATGGCCAAACTTGAGTGTTAATGAGTTGTAATAGACGCTGCTGGTCCGGGCTGCCCTCTGGCAATTGCATGCCGGCAGCGACCAAACCTAAACTAACAAGTTCAAGGGATTGACTTCGTTGGACTTGAATGATGCCTGGCACAGGAGTATTTTATCGCCCTAAGCGTCCATCACCAAATATTGGTCCTGAGCTCAGGCACCAAGCATGGCTTGATAAGGTTCGGCAAAAAGCGCTGGCGTGCCGCCGGTATGCCAGAAAAGCAATTTTTCATTAGGTTTGAAGAAACCCTTGCGGATCAGATCCAGCATGCCCGCGGCTGCTCTGCCGGTGTAGACGGGGTCAAGCAGGATGCCGTCTTTGCTGGCAAAGAGCTTGATGGCGTCAATCTCTGCTGGCTGAAGTTTTCCATAGCCAGTCTGGCAGTATTCTTCGTTAAGCAGGATATCGGTAGGTTCCAAGCGGACGTCCTGACCAAGCTGCCTGGCAGTTTCATTGGCAAGGTTGGCAATCGTGCTGCTGAAATTGATGTTGAGGTTGTCAATGCCGATGCCCAGCACTTTAGCCTTCAAACCATATACTCGCGCCCCCAAAGCCATCCCCGCGTGTGTGCCGCCGGAAGAGGAAGCAAAAACTATCCAATCCGGGGTAAAACCCTGGTCTTTAAGTTCATGCATGGCTTCCAGGTACCCAACAGCCCCGATGGCACTTGAACCGCCATAGGGGATGAGATAAGGTTTTTTGCCTTCGGCGACTGCTTCCTCAAAGGCTCTTTGCAGTTCCGCGTCGCGCTCGGGTTGCTTGACAAAGAGCGTCTTCGCCCCGCTCAGGTAATCCAGTAACAGGTTGCCCTGGCGCTCGGCAGGTTCATCTCCTGCCAGCACCAAAATGCATTCCAGTCCTGCCTTTGCGGCCGCCGCGGCCACCTGGCGGCAGTGGTTGGACTGTACGGCCCCGGTGCTCATCAGGGTTTTAGATCCCTGTTTCAGCGCGTCCGCCAACAAGTATTCCAATTTGCGGGTCTTGTTGCCGCCAATGCCAAGGCCGGTCAAATCATCGCGCTTGATATAAATTTGCGCGCTGCCAAAATAACGGGTTAGCCCTGGTAAGGGCTCGATGGGCGTGGGTAAGTAGGCAAGAGGGTAGCGATCAATCACTATAAGCCTTCTTTCGGTTCTGAGCTTTGCCTAAGCGGCGGGTGAAGTCAAGCAATTTGGGTAAAATTTCAGTATAAGCCTGGTAAATCCAGGGCTTGGCAACAAAATCCCAGGCCCCTAAATGGCGCACTGTTGTGCCGTTAAAACCTTCTTTAAACCTATAGACTCCCCAAAGCGCATCCTGCTCGTTAAATTCGTCCGGCGCTCCCCAAAAATCATAGGTGTGGCAGCCCAGGCGCTTCGCCAACCTGATAGCCTCCCATTGTAGCAAGTAATTGGGCATTAGCTCGCGGTTGACTTCCAGAGACATACCAAACATATAACGCGCAATCCCAGCAAAATAGAAAATCATCACAGCGGCAATAGGTTTGCCTTCATATTCCGCAATCAGTCCAAAAGCCATGCCGGCTTGCATGAACTGCCCCCAAAGCTCTGTGTAATACGCCCCATGGCGCACAACAAACCCGTCCCGCACACCGGTGGCCGCGTACATACTGTAAAGCATGGGCAAGTCGGTCATCTGCACCTGGCGCAAGCTTACGCCTTTGCGTTCCGAAAGGCGGATGTTGTAGCGCGTTTTTTGTTTCATGGCAGCCAACAGCGCTTCTTCATCCTTTGATAGATTGATCAATACACTGTTGCGGAATTGGATTTGGTCTTGTGAAAAGCGCCAATTTCCGGATTTTAACAGGGTTTCCACTGCCAGTCCGGCGGCGTTTGACGTTTCACTTTCGCTTCCCGGAATGCCTGTCCCTAGCAAAACATCGGGGTCAATTTTAAGAAAAACGGCCTTCTGGTTCCTGGTAAAAGCTTCCAGATCCTGCAATATTGATGAACTCAATTCAAGGTTTCCCCAATCCAATATGGGCCCCTTGGGGCAATACAAGACCTTGATGTTAATGCCAGGCACGACCCGCACCTGTCTTGAAAGGACCATGGCCGCGGCCACTACTTTGTCAGTCGGGCCCTCCCAAACCAAAGCTTGCGGAGCCCAGCCATTGCGCTTTTTGGAAAGGCCCCATTCCCAAGTCTGCAATATGTGCGGCTCTGGCAGTTGGCTGATCAGCGCATCCCAGTCTGCTGCGGCTTCAACTTTAATCACCCGCATAGTTGTTACCTTTTCGGCGATTGCGGTAAGCCTGGTAAAGCTTGTAGAGCAGAGGTTTATAAACTTTGACATAAGCGGGCAAGCTGCGGACGATGCGGCCGTTAAAACCGCGTTTAAAGCGATATACCCCCCAGAGGCCATCTGAGCGGTTCATGAAGTCGCTTTCAAGTTTTTCTTCGTCTTCATCCGGTACTCCCCACAGGTCGTACACGGCAGCGCCCCGACTCTTGGCGTAGCGCATAGCCTCCCATTGCAGCAGGTAAGCCGGCATAAGGTTACGGTAGGCATCATCCGAAGCCCCATAAAAGTACCAGGCCCGCTTGCCATTGATAAACAACATCAAGTAAGCCAGGGCCTGGGAATCGAGCCTCGCTTCAAAGAGAGCAACATTCCCGCCCTCTGTAAAATAATTGAAAGCTTTTTGGTAGTAATCCCGGGAGTGGACGAAAAAACCATCCCGCTCTGCGGTTACCTGGCTGACACGGTGGAAGTTCTCTAAATCATTGCTGAGTTGCACGGTCACACCCTTTTTCTCAGCCAGGCGGATGTTATAGCGCGTTTTTTGCTTCATCCCCGCCAGGATTTCTTCTTCGGTTTGGGCGAGGTCGATCAGGCTCGTGCGCCGGGGTTGGATGGTGTCTGTCTCAGTTTTGAAGCCCGCAAGCCAATCAGCCTCCACTGAGTCACTGGAACCTTCAAAGGTGTCCGGCTCAACCTGAAGGAGTATGGCATGCTGCTTGCGGCAGAGTCGGTCGATTTCCGGCCAGAGTTCCTGCCAATCACTGCCCACTGGCCCTTTTGGGATGTAGGCGATGCTGAAGCTGAACGGAAGTTTACGGAAAAGTACTTGTGCGCCGGCGTTGCCATTGGCCACCCTAAAAGGTTTCCAGCCAAACTGGGATTTCAATTTTCCCCAACCGACAAGCTGCAGGATGTGCGCGTTAGGAAAGCGGCTAAGGGTTTGTTGCCACTCCGTTTCGGACAAAATAGCCAATTGTTTACCGTCCCTTGAATCCGAACACGGCACCTACAGTACGCAGCATGATCAGCAAGTCCATGGCAATATTGCAGTGCTGGATGTAATAAAGATCATATTCCAGTTTTATAGCTGTTTCTTCGACAGTTTCGGCATAAGCCTGGTGAATCTGCGCCCAACCGGTCAAGCCCGGCTTAACCAAGAAACGCGCCCGGTAAAAAGGCACTCGTTTTTGAAATTCCACCACCAATTCGCTGCGCTCGGACCTTGGGCCGACCACGCTCATATCGCCTTTGAGCACATTGAGCACCTGCGGCAATTCGTCCAGATGTGACTTGCGCAGGAACTTCCCAATATGGGTAATGCGCGGGTCGTTCATCTGGGTCACCAGGGCTTCCTTTTCCATATCCTTATTATTTTTCATGGTGCGGAATTTGAGCATGGTGTAGGCATTACCGGCTTTGCCAATGCGCTCCTGGCGGAAAATGATGGGCAGCCCGGAATCCAGATAGATCGTCAATGCGATGATGGGGTAGAGCAAGATGAGGAATATTAAGCCGAGTAAGGCAAGCAGGACATCCAACAAACGTTTGAAGATGCGATAAAAGCCGCTGTTTGGGGAGCGGTCAAGAAATTCGCGGATTACCCAATCTGACTCCAATAAGCTGATCGGTATACGGTTGGTGAGGGATTCATACGCTTCTTCCATGGTCGAGAGCCCCATGCCAATTTCCTGGGCTGCCAGGAGGGTTTGGAACATGCCATGGTTCATTTTGTTCGAAATTGCCAGGATAAGGTCCGTAATATTCTGGTCGGCAACTACCTGGTTTAGAGATTCGTGATTTCCGATAACAGGATAACCGTAGATTTGCCGGCCTAACTTGGTTGGGTCGTCGTCAATCAAACCAATCAGATTGAAAGGCGGAGGGCTTTGTTTGGATATCTCAAACGCTAATGCGGTTCCCGCGCGGCCAGCTCCAACAATCAAGACTCTCTTTTGCCTTGAGACCGCTGAGAAAACCTGGATAAAAAAGAGACGCCAGAGCAAGGTGAACAATGCCACTGCGACTACGAACACTGCCACGCCTACCCGTGGAAGAGATTCTGGCGGTGATGCAAAGTAAATGATTAAATAGGCCAGCCCAGCAAGTACTGTCGCCAGTCCAATCCCCTTGAAAGTCTCACGGTAGCTGTTGGCTTTTCGCAGATCATAGATTTCAACCAAAAACAGAATCCACAACAGCGGCAATAAATAAAACCAACCCGGAATACGAGTCTGGATAAATTCCAGATTAAAAACTGAATCTGGATCCAACCGTGACCAGATAAATACGGCTACCAGGAGCCCCAGGAAGCCCGCCAGAATATCACCCAATACCAGCAGAAACCGCTGTTCAGAGGATGAAAGACGCAAGCTATTGGTGACTGAGTTTGAGTGCATTACGGTGTAATCTCCGCAAAAAAATTAACGCTTACCGGCTAACCCAAATAGAAAGCCAGTTCCCCAGGAGAGGTGCATACAACCTACTGCTGCCGCAACCAGGGGGATCATGATTATATCTTTCTTTTGTATAGCAATCTGTGTGCCAATTCCCAGTAAGACCAATAAGTAGAGGCAGGCGGCAATGAAAAACAGCGGCCTCACCGCAGTAAAAGCGATGCCTAAAACCAGGAGTATGGCAAGCCCGCTCACCAATAGCGGTGGTAGTGCTTGCCGTAGTTTCAGGCTGCCTGGATAGCGTTTGAGCATCTGGGCTTTCCAGTAGCCATAGCGCCAATACTGTTTAGCAAGACTGCGCAGGTCCTTTCGGGCAAAATACTGGCTGCGTATCTTTGGATCAAGATAAATCCGACCCCCTTGCTGGGTCAATCGGGTGTTAAGTTCATAATCTTCATTCGTAAGCAAACTCTCATCATATCCGCCAAGTGAAATCAGCGTGCTGCGCTTCCATGCCCCAAAAGGCACTGTCTCCACGTATTCTGCTTTCTGTGTGAAGCGATATTTTGCCCCGCCAACTGCCAGGGGGTGCGCTGCCGCGGCTGCAATGGCTTTGGCAATGAGGTTTTCGTTTTGGGGGGCAATGTCCCAAACGCCACCAACATTTTCTGCCAGGCCGTCTTTTAAGCCCTGCACGCTGAGGGCTATGTAGTCCTTACTGGGGATGGAATGTGCGTCCAGACGAATGACAAACTCGCCGCTTGAAGCATCAATCGCGCGATTTAACCCTGCGGGAATAATGCGTTTTGGATTGTCCACAATCTTGATTGCCATCTCGGGATGTTTTGCCTGATATTCTGTAATACAGACACGGGTTGAATCTTCTGACATGCCATCAGCAATAATTACTTCCAGCTGTTCGTGCGGATAGCTCTGATTGAAGAGCGCCTCCAGCAGCAGGGTGATGGTCTCGGTTTCATTCCGGCAAGGAATGATTACAGAAACTTCTGGTTTCATCGACTGCAATTAAGCCTGGTCTCTGCAAATCCTGGCAATTGTCTCAATTTCAACAAGCCCGCCTTTAGGCAAAGCCGCTACTTCAACAGCTGAGCGGGCAGGGAAATTTGATGAAAAGAACTCAGCATAGATCGCATTCATAACCGTAAAATCACTCATGGATTTCAGGAATACGGTGGTCTTGAGCACACAATCAAGGCAAGAGCCAGCAGCGGCCAAAACAGCCTCCACATTTTTGAAGGCCTGGCGTGTTTGGGCTTCAATGCCTTCGGCCAATTCACCGGTTTCAGGAACAATGCCCAGTTGCCCGGATGTAAAAACCAATTCTTCAGTCGCCGTCGCCACGGAGTAAGGACCAATGGCTTTGGGGGCCTTTTCAGTCTTGATAATGGTCTTTGATTGGCAGCAAGCATTCATGTTCACCTCACTGGGATAAGTTAAATTCATTATATCATCCAGGCAAATTCCTCATTTGGAAGCAGGCCTTAAGAGCACGAGATGCGAGTAAGACCAGCAACTTTTATATAGCCTCCGCGGGGGAGGTCATCATCCCAGTCCGTTCTGGAATCATTGGCCCGAAATCAATTCTGAATCGAACTTGGGAGTATGTCAGTAAAGTTGCTTAGCGCTGGAACAAAAAAATTTTGCTTAAGCCTGCCATTGGCCGATATCTTTCCAGCAATGGTCAAGGTGCTCCGTCAAAGTATCTTTTAGCTTACTGCGTATGCTGTTTCTTACAGCCAGCATAAGAGGAACGCCGCCCATATCATTCAAGCGTTTCCCGATCTCGCGGGCTTCGCGGTGGTGGCAATGCATATCAAAATTCCCACCTGGAACCAGACTCAGAAAGTCGTCCGTTCGGCCGATGGTAGTCAGCTTTTCAATCATTGCTTTCACTTCTGCCTTGCGATGAGCATCCAAAGCGTTGATTGAAGGTTCCCCAAACAAGAGAGTTAGTAAGTTCATGCGGCTGCCTCCAAATGAATTTTACTATGCAAAAATTAATGCTTACATAACCTTGACAGGAAGGCGGAATTATTACTTGATTCTCTCGCCTTAAGCGGAAATTAATGCTATTTAGGCTGAACTATGCTATAATCTGGTTCTCGCGTTTCGGAATGGAAATCCTTTCCAAAACGCATTTTATGTTAATCAATGTCGAACGGATAACGAAAAGTCGAGTAATCAAAAAAGGGAAGTAATCACATGCCAAGTTCTTATCTCACCCGTGAGGGCTTCGAAAAACTCCAGCAAGAACTGGAATACTTGCGCAACGAAAAACGCAAGGAAGTTGCCGTGCGTTTACAGGAAGCCATGGAAGATGGCGAGCTAATTGAAAACGCAGAATACGAAGACGCCAAAAATGAACAAGCATTCACCGAAGGGCGCATCAAGGATCTTGAACTCCTTCTTGCCAATGCGCATATCATCGATGAAGACGACGAAAACGAGCACGGCGCCATCGAGGTCGGTTCCAAAGTCACCATTCAGGAAGACAAACGGGACCCGGAAACTTACATGATTGTTGGACCAGCTGAAGCGGACCCAAAACAGAACCGCATCTCCAACGAGTCACCTCTTGGGCGCGCCTTGATGAACCGCCACACCGGGGAAAAGGTAAAAGTAGAAGCTCCAGGCGGGGCTTTCGTGGTTGAAGTCTTAAAAGTAGAGTAAGACCAAAGAAAAATCATCCCCACCTTCTCAGGTGGGGTTTTTTTAAGAGGAAACATGTTACTGGATACCTTTTCTGAGCTTGAAAGAAATCGTTATGAAAAATTATTGGAAATGCGTGCCCAAGGGGTTGAACCTTATCCCACCCGCAGCCACAAAGACACTGAAGCGGCTGAAGCCATCGCGCGTTTTGAGCAAACTGAAAATGCTCCCGAAAGCACTCCCGTCCAGGTAACCCTGGGAGGTCGCATCCGCGCTATCCGCAATATGGGCAAGCTCAGCTTTGCGCATATTGAAGACAAATCTGGGAAGGTACAGCTCTTCTTCCGTGTAGATGAACTTGGTCAGGAAAAGTTGGATTTCTTTGCCAACCATTTTGACCTGGGCGACTTCATTGAAGCCTCAGGCACGATGTTCCGCACCAAGCGCGGCGAAGTAACCCTGCAGGTGAGCGATTTTTGGATGGTTGCCAAGGCTCTGCTGCCCTTGCCAGCGGATAAGGACGAGATTGTAGACGGTAAGGTCGTGCGGCATTCGCAGCTCTCCGACCCAGAAACTCGTTTTCGTAACCGCTACGTTGACCTGGCTGTCAACCCTGAAGTCAGAAAGATTTTTAAACTTCGGGCAGCTATCATTAAATCCATCCGCAATTTCCTGGATAACCGTGGCTTTCTTGAAGTAGAAACGCCCATTCTTCAGCCGATTTACGGTGGTGCTGCTGCACGGCCTTTCCTGACTTATCACAACCAGTTGCGTCAACAGCTTTACCTGCGCATCAGTTTTGAACTTTACCTCAAGCGCCTCATCGTTGGTGGTTTTGACCGCGTCTACGAGATCGGCCGCGATTTCCGCAATGAAGGCGTCTCCTTCAAACACAACCCCGAGTTCACCCAGATGGAACTTTATATGGCCTACGGTGACTACCACGCCATAATGGAACTGACCGAACAAATGGTCAGCCAGGTTGCCCAGGAAGTGCTTGGTACACAGATTATTCAGTTTGATGAGCACGAAATCAACCTCACCCCTCCCTGGAACCGCATCCAAATCCGCCAGGGCTTGATGGACCTGGCTGGTATCGACATCGCAGCTTATCCGACTGCGGAAGCCCTTGGGGAAGTGCTCAAAGAGAAAAAGATTAACTTCAAACCCGGCATTCCCCGCGGCAAAATGATCGGCCTCTTAATGGAGGAATATCTCGAACCCACTTGCATCCAGCCAACCTTCCTCTACGACTATCCCAGGGATATTTCTCCACTGGCTAAGAACAAACCAGAAGACCCCAATACTGTGGAACGTTTCGAGGCCTTCATTAGCGGCGTTGAGTTGGGTAATGCTTTCACGGAACTGAATGATCCTCTCGAGCAGGAAAAACGTTTTAGCGAGATGGGCAGGGAATACGGCGAGGGTGAAGAAGAACGCCACCCGATGGATGAGGATTATCTGCGGGCGATGGCATATGGCATGCCCCCAATGGGCGGCTTCGGAATGGGTGTTGACCGCCTGGTTATGTTCCTCACCAACAATCACAACATCCGCGAGGTCATTCTTTTTCCACATCTTCGTGAAACCTTCGACGAGATCGAGGAAGACTCTACTAAACAAGAGTAAAATCCAAGGGGAGCCGTTCGTAATGCATTGTCCAAAGCCGCTCTCATAAGGGCGGCTTTTTTTCCAATTATGGATTGGAACTTGCATCGAATAAATTATGGCTGAAGTAGAGCTAATTGATAAAGCCCTTAAAGGGGACCTCCAGGCTTTCAATAACCTGGTACTGATCTATCAGGAAATGGCCTTTAATTTGGCTTACCGAATGCTGGGAAGCACGGCCGCGGCCGCGGATGCCACCCAGGAAGCGGTCATCTCCATGTATCGCAAATTGGAGTCTTACCGGGGAGGCTCTTTTAAGAGCTGGTTTCTTCGGATCGTGAGCAATGAATGCCTGGATGAATTGCGGCGCCAGAAACGCCGTCCCAGTATTTCCCTCGACCAGGAAAATGAGGATGGAGAAATTTTGGAATCCTCAAGCTGGATGAAGGATGATAGTTTGCCTTATGAAGACCAACTCAGCAACGCGGAACTTGAAAAAGCACTCACGCATTGCCTGGATGGATTGGAAGAAAAGTTCAAAACTGTCATTGTCCTGGTGGATGTCTCAGGGGAAGATTATGAGACCGTTGCCGGCACCATACACGTGCCAATTGGCACTATCAAGAGCAGGTTAGCCCGCGCCCGGCAAAAGATGCAGGATTGTCTGCAAGGCTTTGGGGAACTTTTACCAGAAAAATTCCGTCTTGACAGTAGTGAAATCGATGATTAAGCAAGCCAACCTCTCCTATGAAGATATGGAGCTCTTAAGCGCATATCTTGACAACGCTCTCCCGGAAAAAGAGAAAGCGCATTTTGAGTTTAAGCTGCAAGAATCCGCTGAATTGCGGCAAGCTTTGGAAGCCCATCGCCAACTGCAATGGAACCTGAGGCACCTGCCCAAGCCCAAGCTGCCACACAACTTCACCCTTACTCGCGCTGAAGCCCAGGCGGTCAAACGCCAAAAAGCCTGGATACCTGTCTTTAGCACAGCTTCCTTCGTATCTTTCCTTTTGATGGCAGCAATGTTTATCTTGCCGCTATTCAGCCCTGCCGCCAGTCCCGCTTTGCAAGTGCAAGAGCCACAAAGTGCTGCTTCATCACCCTCCCCTGAAGACGCCTTCAAAGCCCAGGAGGCTCCAGAAGCAGCCCCTCTCGCTGAAGCGGCCCCAACCGAACCGATGCCAGTTCCTATGGCAGCCACTTCCCGTTCAAGCGAAGCTGCCGTGGATATTTTCTTCTTTGGTGCCCAGATGAAGGGCGGTGTTGGCGGTGGAGGCGGAGGCGCATCCATAATGGCTGGCGGCGGAGGCGGAGACGCGTCCACTATGGGCGGTGGTGGAGGTGGCGGCCTTGATGCTTATCTCTACCCCATCGCGCAAGGCCCTGGCAATTTGGGTAACTTTGGTAATGCCCCCTATGGCATTGTTGTTCCTGTTGAACCACTTTTTAGCGTGCACCCTGGCACGCTCAGAGGGCAGGATTATGACCTTGAGCAAGTACTGGCTGCCACACCCAGCTTGCCCCCGCTGATTTTAGGTATGAACGTTGAAAACGCAGGCCAGGTACTTGCGGTTGAACCAACCCTTCCCGCCCCAGAACCGGTCACCGAAGCCGCTCCCCCGGAAATCACAGAAAAATCCTCCGGCCCTACAGAAATCCCTCAAGCAGACCTTGAACCAGAGTCGGCCGCTGCTGGGAC
>WOYI010748332.1_pt1 | contig 16618 bp, 20 predicted proteins | sample 6423411 | NCBI WGS metagenome assembly WOYI01 (sample SAMN13441803, study PRJNA592873) | oil field metagenome | biome: oil field; feature: oil-well bore; material: oil-contaminated soil; isolation source: oil-contaminated soil from oil-well borehole | place: Germany: Wietze | collected 2016-10-18 ...
CGCCGAAAAGACGGCTCCCGGGCACGAACCTCACCAAACACAAAGGTCACGAACCATTTCTGGTACGTGACCTTTGTGTCAGCAGTCCGTAGAACCGCTCTGTGTGTGTGGTTCTCGAAGGCCGGTCAGGGCGCCAAACCTGGAGTCCATTCCACCGACTTCTTGAGATAATTCCACCGACTTCCCGACAGGCGCGCGTACTCGCACATTTGTATCGCAGTGGGTGCCGACGCCCCGGCTGGGGTGCGGTTCGCGTCCCGACGAGCGGCAAAGGCAAAGCTTCGTTTCTCCAGCTCAGAGGGGTAGTCCGGTCGATTCACAGAATACGGGCGCTTTCATTCCACCGACTTTCTCCCAGCCTGGACATACCAACGGACCGCACCTCTCAGGTGGTGCGGTCCGTCGGCGAGACTGCGCGGTTAGGTTCTCGGTGGCACCCGAGCGGGTTCGTGGCCAAGATCGGCGGCAAGTTGACGCATGCGTATGTCGACCGACTCCAATCGATGTCGGGCGGGGTCGTAAGACATCTGGCTCACGCGATTGGACGCGACGACGGCCATGGCCAGGATCAGTTTGATCATGGGTTCGCGCCGCGGCCCATAGGCGAGGTGGCTAATCCCCGTGGTGTGGGCCGATTTCAGATGGCCAAATCGCTGCTCGGTCAGGGAGCGGGCGGCCTCGAAGTAGACGGAGTGTTCCCAGCTACCGGGGACGAGATCCCACTGGGCCCGCTTGAGTTGAGCAGGCGTGAGGGTGACCATCACGCTGGAGTTCGCACAGCATGCGCGCTCGTGGGCTTCCCATGTTGGCTCCGCCACGGGCACGCCCGGCGCTGCTTGCCGCATGGATTCCGGTTTCAGCGGGCACTGCAGCATGCCCATTGCGGCTGGACAGACCAGTTTCACCTTCACAACCTGATTGCGCCGCCGCCCGGGCGCGGGCCTGCCGTGTCCGTCGTCTGCAAAAAAAGGCCGCGAGTTGTAGCCCATGAGGTAGGGCAGAATCCGCCGCAGGCGCTTGTCGTGTAGACGAAACTGATCATTGGCCAGGAGGTGGCGCATCGCCGGGGTGCGGTGCCCTTTGATCTTGGACAACACTGCCGGGCAGAAGAATGCGCCGGCCCACTGGAGAGCGCCTGGCTCGGGTGCGGCATCTGGTGCACCCGGCGGTTTGGTCGAAGGGAGCTCGATGCCCCAACCGTCTGGGAAGCGTCCCACCCAGTTGTAGCGGTGTTTGAGCATGATCTCGGCGCATCCGTCCTTCGAGTTGTAGGCCATGTCGAAAATCATGTTGGGCCAACGCGCACGGGGTCCCGCGGGGCGTCCTGTCAGGCCGTTGGCCTCGGCCTGCTCTAAGGCGTCGGCCATTCCCTCGGGACTTCCCGACGTCCCGTAGTGAATCCCGATGCCGACGAAGACCGGTGCGACGGCGTGCATGGCTGTGGGTTTGCCGATCCGGGTTAGGGCTGTCATCTCCAGAGTCATTGCTGCATAGGTGATCTGACGCACTGAGCCACCGTCTGTCTGCTTAGTCTTCCGGTCGCGGGCGACGAAGTTCGAACACGCCACGGCGCCGCGCATCTTGTCATCGGCGCTTCCGATCGAACCGTCTTGTTTGGCCAAGGAGTACAACGTGCCGTCGACGACGAGGTCACCGCGGCAGTCATCGGGGTTCGAGTCTTCTACTGAGGCGGCGACGAGGCGATTGATGGCCAAGTGCAACAGCCGTGCCGCCCGATCAGCGTGTTCGCGCTGTTCGTCCGTTCGGCGTGCGACGCGCTCGTGGTACTCGGCGTTGGTCATCCTTCGTGCGGGCAGGTCAGCCCAGGAATCGAACGGCACCATCCGGCGTGACCACCACGAGGTAAAGCGCCCATACTCGCGCCGCTGCGCCTCCCAGACCGTCGCACAGTCCTGACCTGCCATGCCCACTGCAGCTAGCTGCGCCGCAGTGAACTCGCCGATTGTGTAGAGCACCCCCGCAAGCGTGGGTGTGCGTTTCATGATCACTCTGATCAGCAGGGCGACCAGGACCGCCGTTGCGGTGTATGCAATCCCGTCGGGTGTGCGTCCACCGTTTCCGCTGTGAGCGCGGTACTGGTCCTCGATCAATTCGGCAACCCCGGATTCCCACACCGTCTTGGTGGCGTAGCTGAACACCGGTCCGGATACCGTGCATTCGGGTGTGCGTGGTGCGATCATCGCAGGCCCTCCCGCAGCAGGGTGATCGTGTGCCGCACCTTGTAGTGCGGAAGCTGACCGCGCTGGTCGGCAAGCACGCGGATATCGAGGACGTCGGCAAGCTGGAGCAGCAGCGCTGCCGGGATCCGTTCGGCCAGGTCCAGGATCCACCGGTTTCGTAGGGCGGCGGGTTGCGGACCGGGATATCCACGTCGGCGCATGTCCTCGCCGATGCGGTTGACGATGTTCCGTTCGGCGAATTCGCGATTCGGAGCGAGCACCAGATCGTCGCCGGCCCGGGCGGCGAGCGCGAGAAGCCTGCCGTTGATGCCGGGGTCTAAGACGGGGACCTGCCGCACACCTCCGGCGTTATTAGGCAAAGTGACTACGCAGATCGCGCGTCCATCACTGCGAACGGTGGTGATCGCCGTTCCCCGCAGCACTTTGAAGTCGGCCGGACGGGCTCCAACTCCGTAGCTGAGGTCGGCCAAGGCCAGCGCCCGCATCCCGAGAGCGGGCGGCATTTCCTGGATCAGCCGGTACAGCTTGCGGATGTCGTCGTGGCTTGCGGCTGTCTGTCGCTTCGGCCGGGGCGCCGGCAGCACGCGCGCCGGCGGAAACTCCCGAGGGTGGAACAATCGCCCTGCGGTGTAGAGGATCTGGCGGCATTCGCGTAGGCCGCGGGGCCGTCGATACCCCTGCAGGGTCAGGTACTCGTCCACACCGCTGCGGTGCAGCGCCCGGCGGGCATCGACGACACCATCCACGGCCGCCCATCCGAGGAACCGAGCGAGTTCTGCGCACGCCTTGACATCGGTGGATGTCCTTGTGAACTCGATCATGCATCGGACGGTGGCTGCTTGGGTGACGGCGTCGATGGCGACCTGCGGATCGTCGTGCCGGATCGTGATTCCGGTCAGCACCCGCATCCGCTCCAGCCGATCCGGGCCTGGATCCGGTAGCGGTGCAACTGCGGCCCGCAACACCAACGCCGACGCCTCATCGAGTTGAGGCTCGGCCGGAACGTCCTCGAGGCTGCGCACCGCGGCGGCTTTGGCCCGCTTCGGTCCCTTGAATCGTGCCATCAGCATCCACCGCCGATCACGCGGCGTGGGCGGTTGACAAGCGCACGTGGGCACGCTGAAATGAACATGTCCCTCCTAGGGGATCAGAAGAGTCGGCGACAACTCTTGTGTTTGTTCGGAAGCCGGGTTACCGCCCGGCTTTCGGCATTTCTGGGCGGTGTACACCGCGGGAAGTGCCGTTTCTGCAGTGGCGTTACATCGTCACTGCACCTCCTGCCTTCGCTACGGGCACAACAGGATTCAGGGCAGCCACAGCAGCCCCGTCACGGGCGTCTCCGCACTGGCTCAGAGCCAGCTTCAGGAGTTCGCCGCCGGCTTGCGACAGCGTGATGTCGGCGGAGTCCGCATACGTGTAGACGGCTTCCGCGAGTGCCGGTGGCAGGCTGAACTCGACCCGCACCCGTGAAAGACGACCGTTCCGCGGCCTGCCCATCGCAACTCCAATCACGTGTCCCGGAGATCTGTCGAGAGACCTCCGGCCGTAGATTATCTTGCCCAGGCACACTAAACCTGTTGCTGTTAAGGGACTCTCGCGAACTCGGCCGCGAATTTACCGTCTATGGTGAACTTCGTATGCGGGGCGCCGCCCAGCCTACGCAAGTTCCCACACAGGTCCATCGCTCTGCTCGCTCACGCCTTCTATGCACACATACCTTGTTGCACAACATATTTCAGTACATCAAGCACAGGCGACGGTTCAGAATCGAATGACCGCACGGCGCCGCCAGTGTCCACAAGCGCGACACCATCGATGCAAATCGAAACATGCAGCCGCAGTCTCGGAGAAATCTGCGCAGGCAGCTCCGTGTGCGCGTGTCGCCGACGGTGACGCATCAATCCAGTCAGCGGGGCGCAATCCCTGCCCATTCTGCCGACCGCGTCACCGTCTCGACCCAAACACAATCGACTGACGCGCCTCCACCAGCAGCGCGCGATCCTTGTGTGAATCCGTTGGCCGCCGTCTGCCTCATGTCAGACGCTGGATGCATTATCGGTACATGCGTGAAGCCACACCTTCACTTGGGCGCCGAGTCCAGGAGCTCACACCGCTGATGGGTGGGCGCTGGCGGGTGCAGACCCAGGGCAGCACCCACGAGTGGGACCTCGACACCATGACTTACCTGCGCACAGCCGGTCCCCGCAGCCCCTCCGGACCGTTCGCCTTTGACAGCCGACCCATGCCGATCACCAAGGTCGAACGGTGGCCGAGAGTCGGCTCGACCTCACTGGTCTGGTACGACGACCCCCACGATTCCGATCAGATCGAACACTGGCGACAGTCCTCGCGGATCATCTCCATCAGCGAAATACGCTGCCCTACAGCACCACACGCATCCGACTGACCCGCCAAGGACCAACCCAGGAGAGATACCGATGGCCCGCACCGAGACCTGGTACACCTCTGACCTGCACATCGGGCACCGCCTCGTCGCCGGCCTGCGCGGTTTCGACACCACCGAGGAACACGACGCCGCGCTCGCCCGCCGGTGGGATGACACCGTCGCCGACACCGACCTCGTCTGGTTCTCGGCGATATCTCCGGCGGTGGACGCGGCAGCCAGCAGCGGGCCCTGCACTGGATCGCCGAGCGTCCCGGCACCAAACACCTCGTCGCGGGCAACCACGACAGTGTCCACCCGATGCACGCCGATGCCCACAAAGCCCTCTCCACCTACCTGGAGGTGTTCGCCTCTGTGGCCCAGTCCGCACGCCGCGCCCTCGCCGGCAACGACATCCTGCTATCGCACTTTCCCTACTCCGGCACCACCGACATCGAAGATTCCGGCGGTCGCTACGACCAGTGGCGGCTCCCGCGAATGGGTGCCTGGCTGCTGCACGGCCACACCCACAGCAGCCTGCGCCAGGGCGAGCAATCTGTCCACGTCGGTCTCGACGCGTGGGACCTCACGCCGGTGTCGATCAACGTGATCGCGCACATGCTCGATAGCACAACGTAATTCGACCCAACTTCAGTCGTTGACGAACTTGAGGAGAGGAGGCAAATCCATCCGTGTCAGCTGGACCGCCTCTGCTGACGGGTATGAGGTGAACGGAGCATGTGCATCATCGGTAAGTATTCAAGGGCCCGATACCGACCAGGCCAAAGACGCGTCCAACTGCAGCGATTCGAATGGGAACGTACTGGACGTGCACCAGCCCGACACATACAACGTCACCGTGACCACCCGCCAGGACTCCGGGGCCGAACATAGCGACAGCATCACCGTCGCCGTCCTGCCCAGCTAAGGCCACGGCCCACCTCACCGTCGCACGGTTGCCACACACGTATGGTTTCGCCAGTGGCGCTGCGCGTTGACCGTCCCTGTCCCGAAAATTGGCTGATCTAGCCGAGCTAAGAACCCGGCCACGTCGGTGCACCTCGATATCGTCAGTTGCTGTACCCACAACCTGATGTACGCGCAGCGAGAGAGGGAGCCGACGTGGCCCACAGAACATTCTTCAGTTTTCACTACGAGCGCGATGTGCAACGGGCGTCAGTTGTCCGCAAGAGCTCGCAGTTCAAGTCTTCGATCACCCCCGAATGGATCGAGGCGTCCATCTGGGAGTCGGCGAAGACGACCGGGACCGCGGCCGTAAAGAAATTGATCGACAACGCCCTCTTGGGAACGTCCGTCACAGCGGTTCTCATCGGGGCGCAGACCGCATCGCGGGAATGGGTTCAGTACGAGATTGATCAAAGCGTCGCCCGCGGCAACGGTCTCATCGGCATCTATATCCACAGCATCAAAGACTTCGGGGGCAATACCGACTACAAAGGCACCAACCCCCTGCCCTCCGGCTATCCCACATACGACTGGGTCAACGATGACGGCTACAACAATCTAGGGACGTGGGTCGATGATGCCTACGACGCTGCCAACTGATCCCGACTGCCCGTTCTGTGACCTCGTTGCTCAGGCGGGGGATGTGCGTGAGGTATTTCGCACCGAGTCGGTCGTGGCGTTTTTCCCTACTGAGCCTGCCACCCTGGGCCACACGCTACTAATCCCCCGCGCTCACGTGCGCGACATCTGGGAGGTGGGCGAGGACCTAGCAGCCGAACTTGGTCGTCAGACCGTGACGCTTGCTGGCGCCGTCAAGCGAGCGATGAGGCCAGACGGGCTCAACGTCATTCAGAGCAACGGCGCCGCCGCCACCCAAACCGTCATGCACTTACACGTGCACGTCGTACCCCGATGGGAAGGGGACGCAGTGGGTCGCCTCTGGCCGCCGGAGACCAACTATTCAGAAGACGCCAAAGACGACGCGTGGGAGGCCCTGCGTCGAGAATTTCAAGCTTGAGGGCACACGAAGGCGGACCACGCCAGCGCTCCCAGACCCACTAGCAGGAGCGGTCCGTAGAAGCCGAACACGGACCATGAGAAGAACACGCTTCGTCGCGTGCACCGGCCGGAGTAGTTGTTTTTATTCATCGAATAAACGTCTACCAATCCTTGGCGGGCGTCGTCGTACAGGTACCGAAAAAGGCGTTCCTCACGGAGATAGTACGAGTCAAGAATCCCGAAGAAGATTACGATTGTCAGGCCCAGTCCGGCCACCACCGGGACGGCCTTGGTGGCCGAAAACCCGAAGGCTGCGGTAGCTACGGTGAGTCCCCACCCTTTAGTCGCCGATGACGACGAAGAAAGTCGGGCTATAACCGCCTGAACGAAATCCAGGTGCTTACGTTGGTCCTCGGTCAGGGGCGGGCCTACACGCGGGGCACTGCCTGCCGCCTGCCCTGGTTCGTGCACTGCGTGATTATCTCAGCTCGACAGGCAAACGAGGGTTTTCTAAGGGTGTCTTACCGACGGAAAGGTCGACACTTGATACGGGGTGGGTGATGACCAGCACAAATCCCGCACTCGATGTGCCCCACCCGTCTTTTGCGGGACACCCTCGCAACTTCGTGCGCACCGTCTGGTCATAAAGCAGTCGGTACTTCTCAAGATCGTCTCCAAACGTCACCACTCCACCAACGCCTATACCGAGACCGTCTCCCCCTGTCGAACACTTTTCGCCAGCTACCTACCTTGAACTGTTGGCCCGCGATCCATTTAGCCCTTTATAACGCGATCCATTTAGCCCTTTATAAGTAGCCAAAGCAGGGGACCCGCGCCGTCGTCAAGAGTGGTGACTTGGAGGTCGGTCCTTGCCGCCGGGTCCGAGACACCCAAGCGCCGCGCTTCTTTCATCGAGAGAATCGCCGTCGGGTCCTTCCCTAGGGTCGTTGTCTCGAGGAGGTCACGGAAGGACGCGGTGACAGACTGTGGCGCAGCTAGCACGCTGATATCAGCTACCAACGCCTCCGAGCGATCGGTCCAGAGGGTTTCTGCAAAGTTCGCCACGAAGCGTCGTACCTCAGTGGCTTCCGGCACAGCAAACGGATCCAGCCACACGACAGTGATCGATGTGTCGCGATTCGTCCAGTCGACTCGCACTGACGCCGTCTTGAAATCGTCTACCGCCGGGTATAATTCGCGCCCTCCCAGAGCTGCGAGTCGACGCGGCAGGCCGCGCACATCGACAGCTTGGAGCAGCTGATGGGTCAGCACGTTGGCGTCTATTGCCCATTGGGCTGTGCCGTCGGCCACGGCGGCAGACCACCAACCTCCCACCTCAGAAGACACTGACTCCCAAGCGATTTCGGTCTTGCGAAACAACGGGACGCCCGAGCCATCGATATTTCCAGCGGCTAGGCCGGCGTACGATACTGGCAACCAGTCGTCGACACTGCTGCCTCCGGGGATGATCTCTGCAACTAGTTCGGGAAACAGCATGAGTAGGCCGACGAGGTCGTCGATGCTTAACCCTCGGTTGCCGTTGAGGCGTGAGCGCCACGCGCCCTCCGTTTCGCCGAGATGATTCGAGAGATCGAGCGCGGTCACATTTCGCCTTCGTAGAAGGGCCGTGACTCGATGTCTTAGATAGTGAGCAGCAACCTCGGGAACGGTGTGCCGTTCAGGAATCGCCGGCCAGTCAGGATCAGCCGTTCCGAAGCCGTTGACCTCTGGAAATCGGTTGTTCATACATCCCTAGCGGCCATCGATTCAGCGATACATAGCGTGTCGCGGCGATACGTTTCGTATCAGACCGATATTCTAATCTTGTCGAGTGGACAGCGATGTCGGACCCCGGTGCCACGATGGGTGAGAACATGTGTTCGATGAACTTACTTACACAGGTAGAGGATCATATGAGCGAGTACAGGCCCGGGTATCAGGCTGTGATCAGCAATGGACAACGTGCAATGCACTTACAGAAGGTGAACGTTGCCGTTGAAGTTAGTGATCTGGCGGCGACGAGCAGCGCGTACTTCGACACCGCAGCCAAGGTTGGTACCTCGGAGGAGTTGAACTCCCTGGTCCCGGACCTTCGGAGCTTCATGGCGCTCATCGCCCGGTTACGCGAACAACCTGTTCAGACACGACCGCACCGGACTCTGATTCCCGCTGAAGTTTGGCGGCGCGGCATGGAGCAATTCGACGATCTCTCGCAGTTGGACGTCGACATCGACGCTGCGCTTAGCAAACTTCAGGCAGGGACCTCCGATACAGAGAAGCTCATAAAGTTGGCATCGCGGTTACGCCAGATCAGCCGCGTATTCGCCGAGCTTGGGAAGCAGGAGCTTGGAGCTCTGACAGATCAGCGCAGCCCGGTCGCATGACGTCCGCCGAGGTCACTCCTGCGGGATTGATCCTCTCAGGCACCTTGGACATACGCCATCGCTTATGTCGTCTAATTGGAAGCATCGAGGAAGCTCGCAGTTCCGCCGACCGTGGAACACGCGCCGTGTTGGGCACGCTGGTCAACGAGTGCCGAAATGCGCTGAACAACAACGCTAATGCTGTTCGCAATCAGATCGTTGCAGCCCGCTCGGCGGCGCAGACCGGCGACCCCTCACAGTGGACATTTTCGGCACTGGAGGAAATCGTCAACCGGACAGTGATGGGCTTCACCAGCCTCGCCACCCGTCACCATGAGGTCTATCCCCAGCTCGACGGCTCAAACTCGTTGCGTGAGGACCTGCGATACTTACTGTTTCGCGCACTGAACCTCTCCTTGGTAAGTTTCCGCGATGAACAACTTGTCAGCTTGAAAGCGAGTGGAAACCTGCAGTGGGAGACGTTAGCGTTCCAAACAGCGGAGGGCTGGACCGCATCGGTCGCCGTGCCGTGGCTTGAAAGTTTGGCACCCATGCGCTGGCCGTTGGTAGTTCATGAAGTTGCCCATTACTTCTTGCCATTCGGGACGGAAACCAACGAAATCATCAGTCGTGCTTCCGAAGAGCACGGTTGGAGTTCGGACGCCTTCGAGGAAATACTGGCCGATGCTGTCGCGCAACGCCATTTTGGCGCGGCATACTCCTTCGCGCTGGCCCGGGAGGGCTATCTGTACTCCTACCAAAAGCACGTGACGGGCGGTTTGAGTGTGGAGCAGCGGTTGAATGTTCTGGCCGAGCCGAATGATCTGCTGGCAGCGCTGCCGTCACAGTGGGGTCTGTCCCAGCGCGTCGGCATCGACGGCGCGGAGATGGACGCCATCGACGATGCGGCGGTTTGGGACATGCGACAGTTCGCACAGGAAGTGCTGAACGATATCAATTCCGCGAACGGCTGGTCCGCGACGATGAACCGCGCCGATCCTGTGAGCAGAGCCCGCGCACTCATGAGCAGATCAGAGCCAGTTCCGGGTGTGCTGGCCATCGACGCGAACGCCCAGATCGATGCTGCCGTCGCCAAACGCGAAGCTGATCCATCCGCTGATGTCAGGGACGTCGTCGACGCCGTTGTGCATAGTCCCCTGTCTGATGCTGAAATCTTCGAGGCCGCGTGGCGTGAGGAGATCGGGCGCGACATCGGGGAGCTGGTTGAGCACCTAGCAAAGCCCGTCACCGACGATTCGATCGAGGTCGAAATAGCCGAGGTCACTCGCCGGGATATATGGCTAGCACGGTCGTTGCAGTCTGCGTCCGTTCACCGGTGGTTGATAGACACCATGGGCCTAGCGCAAATCTAGGTCTGCGTCTCGGACCTGGGGTTGTCGCCGAGATCGACGAGGGGGAGGGTGTTGGACGAAGGCAGTCCGTTGGGCAATCTCAGCATTCTGCGGCGGATGGCTCGCCCTATCGACGATTCGGGTCGATTGGTAGTGACTCCAATTGTCGATCGGTCCCAGATCGGTACAACGACGGTAGATCTGCGTCTCGGCACCGAGTGGGAGGCGATGCGGAGCTACCGGTTCAATGCCGTTGACCCCGGTGCGGAAAGTGCTGCGACTAGCGAGCTGCTGCAGGCCAGTGTCGAGGAGTTTCGACTCACGGCTGGCCAGCGGCACGGCCTCGTTCTGCATCCTGGTGAGCTACTGCTGGCGTTGACATTGGAGTATCTGTCACTGCCCGACGACCTTTGGGGCATGCTCGAGGGGCGGAGCACCTGGGCACGCCAGGGGCTGCAGGTCCACGCCACTGCCGGAATGGTCGACTGTGGCTTCAGCGGATACTTAACGTTGGAGTTGCAGAACACAAGTCGCATTCCCATCGTCCTGTATCCCGGGCTGCGCGTGGCACAAATGGCGTTCTTTCCGATCGCCGATGACATCGCATACTCGTACAAGAAGAAATCCGGCGCCTCGTACAGCGCCCAGCACAGAGCGCGGTCTGCCTTCACCGAACAACGGGAGCATCGGGCACGATTTGCGTTCATGGAAGCTGAAAGGGAGCGCGAGTTCCAGCGCAAGGTTGCCAACACCCATGGGCACACTAGGCCATCATGAGTGCTCAAGAGCCGGCATCGGCGGAGACTCTCGGCCACCGAGTGCAGCGGCTCCGGTCAGAACTTGAAGAGGAGAAGGTCCCCCTCGTCAGACGGGAGGTGTTTCCCGCGGCAATGCACGCTGATTGGTCACGCGCACTTGACGTCCTATGCGAGGAGATCGTTTACGCCCGTTACGTTGCCGTGCACGAGGGCTACCGTCCATCGTACGGCTGCTTCATCGTTCCGGATCTCAGCGCGATCGACACTGGTTCGGTGATCGTCTTGACCTCGCTCCGTGAAAGTAATACCGGTGGCGCCACAACGGGCGATCCGGCTGCCGACGCCGATGGAACCCCGTCGTCCTCCGACGCTGGGGGTAAGCCGGCCGATGCTGGCCTAGACTCCGACCTAAGACTCCTCGTCGACGGTGAACATACCTTTCTTGTGCGGGATCTTCTCGGACGGACGGCATTTGGGACCACGGAGTCGCCATCGGACGACCTTTCACTGCTGAACCTGTGTCGCGGCGTGGCCGGAGTCTGCGTTCAGCGTCAGCGCGACGGCCGGGTACAGATGCTCATGGAGGGCATCGTATGCATCAACGACGGCTATGACTGGCGATGGCTTGTGACCGCCCGAGAATTGCTGCCTAGCGTTGTGGAGTCTTTGGATCCGCCCCCCGACCTCACGGAGGAACTCGCACGGCACCTCGGTGAAGCCTTGGACCTCTGTGTCCACGTTCTTTCGCCTCGCGGCATTGGCGCAACCCTGGTGTGGCGGATCGGATCTCAAGGGCCGGTTGGGTCGGTGTCGAACGTCCCGAACTCCCTACCCACCGAGTTGAACCTTTTCAGCACCCGGGATCGATTCGCCATCGTTGCCCTCCTCGCATCAGTCGACGGCGCCTGCTTTGTGGAGCGAGACGGACGCATCGCGAATTACTGGGCAATGCTCGATCCCTCATCGGAGGCCAAACTGCTCGTCGCCGAGCAGGGCGGCACTCGCCACACATCGGCCAAACGGTATTCGTATGACGAGCCGCGAAGCATCGTGATCGTAGTATCGGCCGACGGACCGGTCACGCTGTTCTCCGATGGTGCAATGCTGGCGCGACTCGCCGATACCCAGCAAAGCCAGGGACGAACCTGGCTAACTCGGTTGCCTCTAGCACAGGGCGCCCAGGTATCTAGCAACATCGAGTCATTCGAGTGTCCCAAATGCGCAAAGCAAATCGCCGTTGAGGTCGACACCCACCCCGACGCCGATGCATCGCAGATCGTGCGCTGCCCGGTCTGCGCCGTCACCGATTTGGGCACCTACGGAAATGTCCTGCGTTTGACTGTCCGCGTCACCAAGGACTGGACACCAACACCGGCGGGTTGACGCGTTGAAGAGACAGATGGTCGGCGACGTCGCCGAAGTCGTCCACCGGGCCTGCCGGGAGCGGTTCTGGCGTGTTCCCGGTGAATGAGTCCATCCAGTTTTAGAGTCCTGTGGCCCGATGTAGGGCTGGAAGGGACGATGAGAACATGGCTGGTCGGAAGCGGCATTCCGCGGAGGACATCGTGCGCAAGCTGCGCCGTGCTGATGAGTTGGCTGCCGAGGGCAAGACGGGCGAGGAGATCGCTGCCGAACTCGGGGTGTCAGCGGCGACGCTGTACAACTGGCGCCGCGCCTACGGCGGCATGGACACCGACGCAGCCAAGGAGCTCAAGGAGCTCCGTGAGCAGAACGCCCGCTTGAAACGGTTGTTGGCCGAGGCCGAGCTGGTCAAGGACGCGCTGCGGGAGGTAGCGAAGGGAAAATTCTGAGCCCGGCCGCCAAGCGCCGCGCCGTGGACATGCTCAAGGACACCTTCAGCATGTCGGAACGGTTGGCCTGCAAGGCGGTTGGGCTCTCGCGCTCCACCCATCGACGGCTACCCCAGGCCCAGACACCCACCGACCCCGACGTGGGTCTGCGGGCCTGGTTGCGGGCCTACGCCACCAAACACCCGTGCCACGGGTTCCGGCGCGCCTGGGCCGCGCTACGCCACGACGAGGGCCTTGAGATCAACGTGAAGAAGGTGCACCGGCTCTGGTGCGAGGAGGGACTGCAAAAGCGGGTCCACAGCCCACGCAAACGGGCCGGGACGTCCTCAGCGCCAGAAGTGATCGCCGACGCCCCGAAGGTGGTGTGGGCGATCGACTTCCAGTTCGACTCCACCACTGACGGCAAGGCCATCAAGATCGCGTCGATGGTCGACGAGCACACCCGTGAATCGCTGCTGCATCTGGTGGAGCGCTCGATCACCTCCGAGCGGCTCGTGGCCGAGCTCGAGAAGGTGTTCGCCGTCGCCGGCGGGCCACCGAAGGTGCTGCGGATGGATAACGGTCCTGAGTTGGTTTCTCAAGCGCTGCAACGGTTCTGCGACAAAAAGGTCGGGCTGTCCTACATCCCGCCGGGCACACCGTGGAACAACGGCTACATCGAATCGTTCAATGGACGGCTACGGAAGGAGTGCCTCAACCGCAACCACTGGAACACCTTGTTTGAGGCCCGCGTCGTGATCGGCGACTTCAAGGACGAGCACAACCACCGCCACCGGCATTCGGCCCTGGGCTACCGCACACCGGCCGAGTACGCTGCGGCCTGCAGCCATGACCACTACGCCATGGCCTGCGAGATCAACTAAATCCGAACAACGACAACCTGGCTCTAACTCGGGTTGGACTCAGTATCGGGGACTCGCCAGTTCCTATACGACTACGGCGGAGGGCGTCGATCCGGGTTGTAAATCGAAGTCCTGGTAGCCGGCCCACGAGCGGGATCATCGACGTGACTACCACTTCGGACAGCGCATTAACTAGTCCTCTACGCGGAGCACCGGCACAGGCTGGGCCCCAATCTCCAACATCGCCTGGTCGATCTCCGCCTGTACGCGGACCTTGGCGCTGAACCAATCACTCCCGTGTTCCACACGTTCCTCCAGCGTCTCGCCCGTGTCATCCAGGCGCACCTGGCAAGCCAACGCTGGCGCCGCCGCCGCAGACCCCGTGACCAGCGTTGGGATCGCCGTCTCAGCGACGAACGCGTGCAAGTAATCCAGCTCGGCGCCCGGCGCCACGGTGGTCGCATCGTCGGGCCGGTAGACGTGCACTGCGGCGTTGGATTCCAGGATTGTCGGCTGGTCGAGGCGCACGGTCACGACGACCTCACCCTCGTTCACAGCGCGCATCGCCAACGGCTTTGAACCGAACGGCTCATCGCTGCCCTGGAAGAGGGTCAGGCCAGTGGCCAGCCGCATGCTCTGGTGTTTGTCGGAGTTCGAGTAGGCCTGCAGCAGCAGCAGTGGGTGCTCCTGCTGGCCCGCGCCCATGAACGGGGTGAGTTGTGCCGGAATCGACGGCACGGCGTGGGAGCTAACGTAGGGCTGCAAGCTCTCGATGCGCGCGATCAGCGTGGTCCCCGGTGCCAGCTCCGGGACCTTCGCGCCCACACGCTGCGCCCACCTCTGGAACTTGGCCCCGCTGGGGTAAATCGGCATGGCGACCAGGCGTGCTTCGTCATCGGGCAAAGTGGCACCGCGAGCGTCAGTGACGAGATGAAATACCACGTTGTCCAGTGCCGCCCGTAGGTGGTGAATGGCTTCACTGAACTGCAGCGCCACTACCGGCGGTATCGGCCGCAGCCCGGTCACCACCACGTTGGCGGTAACCCCGTCATCGTTGCGGACCTGCTTGAGCTGTAGCGGCTCTCCGCGGGACCAGTTGAACGCCGCCATGCCGAGCTGGTACTCCAGATCGTCGGCTCGACCCAAGCGTGCGGCGACCGGAGCAAGAGCCTTTGGAAGCCAGACACGAACCGTCTCAGTTGTAGCGGCAGTCATTACCGTCTCCTAACGCGCAATAATCGGTCTCCATCTCTACAGCTGCGGAGACCATGCCGTGCGAGAACGCTACAACTGGGGTGTGACAACTCAACACAACACACCACGTTGTGTCGTGGTGCTCCAGGCCCACACGCACATCACGGAGAAGCGCTAGATGCGCTTCGGTAGGGCACGTGAGAGGAATGCGGCGTTGGCTCGCGGTCGCGTCACCTCGAAGCCAGCGCCCCGAACTCCGCGCGGAAGCTCTCAGCGTCGGCTTGCACTTCGCTCTCCGGCCCGTGCTGATAGCTGACCATTCGGACGCTGGTCCCTTCTGTCCGGTTATAGAAGTACGTCGTGTACTGAGCGTTGCGCGGCGCTGCACGAAGTTGCACGAATTGTCCTAAGCGCAAGGGTGATTGAGACCCGTCTCTCACCAAGTACAGCTCGCCGTCCATCATCGGCTCGCCGACGGTGAAGCCCTGCGTGCGGAAAGGAGAGCGTGTCCCGACCGCGACCTCTGCCTCTTGCACGTACCCATCCCGCGTGCGCTTGGCGCTGCCTGCCCGGACGAGGAGGAGGTGCGTCCAGACGTCCCCGAGGAGCTGGCGAAGGTTCGTGAGGTCTGACACGAGTGAGGCGACCTGCGCTCTCCATTCGTCAGCGGACGTGTAGCCCGTGTGTCCGCTCCACCGGTTTCGCTTGCCATTCAGCTCGTTGAACTTCTTCACGACATCCTTGGAGATCAGCCGTTCTATTCCGGTCTGGCTGAGGTCGCCGAACGCGTTACGAATGCGCGCGGCGTCGTCGGGGTCGTTGCTCTCGAACGCGCGACGCAGTTCCTTGGACGTCTTCTCAACGATGACCACCCATGTCCCGAAAGACGCCCGTTCAATACCTAAATGTTGCTCTCGCAGCGTCTGGCCGATCGCTGCTTCAACGTCACTGCTGTTGCCCGGATCGCAGCGAGTCGCGGAAAGCAGAACCGTTGCATGGAAAGTCACAATGGCCTCCCACGCGTGGAGGTACGCGCGCTGCTGGTCGCCAGGTGAAGTGGCGGTTTCAGCAGTCCAAAGCGCCGAAGCAATGGGGAAGGGTAGCTGGTCGAGCCAGGTATTCATTGAGTCGTCGAACGCATTCGCGATCCTGCCTACCACGTCTGCCGCACTGTCATTAGGAGCTGTCCAGATGCTCTCTCGTTGGCGGTTCAGTTCAGCGTGATAAGAGCCGAGCCTTTCGTCCGCCGACGCGAGTGCGAGCTGTGTGCTGCGCGGGGGCACGGGGACGATGAGTTCGTCGGCCCAGCGCATTAATGATCTCGGCTCGGACCTCAGCGCCCTCAGGTGGGTACCGGAACTGCTCGCGTCGATCGCACGCAGTCGGCTGGCGACGCCTTGCTCTGAGTTGAGCCACGCTGCCAGGAATGCTGGCTCGGCTACATCGTCATCAAGTTGGATCGACAGCACTCGACCGGAGGACCCAACATCGCCCATTTCCGTGGACACCTTGCCGATGCGAGTCGTCGGAACAAACATGTGACCATCACCGACAACCCACGAGTGATCGGTCGCTTCCGGCTCTCGGGCGAGAAGTTGGCTCAATCGTCGGCTGTCCCAGCCCTTCTCCTTGATGTCTTTCAGGAGATCGCGCGAACCGTCCCCAAAGAACGGGCTAGGGTCAAGATCGACAACGCTAGATGATTGATTCCCGGTGTCAGTGGTCGTAGGCGAGCAGAGAGCGTCGGGT
>WOYI010552607.1_pt1 | contig 16613 bp, 17 predicted proteins | sample 6423411 | NCBI WGS metagenome assembly WOYI01 (sample SAMN13441803, study PRJNA592873) | oil field metagenome | biome: oil field; feature: oil-well bore; material: oil-contaminated soil; isolation source: oil-contaminated soil from oil-well borehole | place: Germany: Wietze | collected 2016-10-18 ...
GCCCTGGAGGGACGAGGTCCCGTCCACGTCGGACTTGTCGATCAGGACTTCCGCGGCGTTCACGACGGCCCGCTTCGAGGTGTTGATGTTCGCGAGCTCTTCCATCGTCTCGCCCCACAGGACCCGGCGGGCGAGCTTCGTGGTGTCGAGGAGGAAGATCGCCCCGTTCTGTCCGGTCGTCGTCGGCATGAACGGGCAGGGAATCATCGGGACCTCGCCGCCCGGGAAGACGAGCGTGATCTTCGCGATTCCGTAGTCCAGGCTCTTGACGTTCTCCGTATGGAAGAACTCGTTGAGGGAACGGCGGTAGAGGCCGAACGTCTTGTAGTCACAGATCGCCAGGTTCGGGATCTGTCCGTCCTGGACCATCCGGATATACGAGTCGTCCAGGTGCGGGTCGATCTTGTCCTTCGTGGTGACCGTCGCGTCGGTGGAGACGTCCACGTAGTTCGGGTCGGCCGTGTTCGCGGTGACGAGCTCGTAGATCCCGGCGTACTCGAGCGGCCCGGCGTCCTGGAAGGCGTTCGTGGAGGCCGCGACGTCCCGGGTGACTCCGAGGATCGACCGCTCCCGGAGGTTCTTCAGCATCTCGTTCGCGGCGAGCGACCGGATGGTCATCATGTCGCGGGCGGGGACCTGCTTCTTCCCGGCCTCGTAGGCCATCTTCGTGACCCGGAGGACGGAGTACATGATCTTGTTGGTCGCGGTCCGGGTGTGGTCTCCCATATCGGACTCAGTCAGGTCGGGATCCTCAGACCCGAAGAAGGCAGTGCCGGCCTCGTTCACCCCGATCGCGTCCCACTGAGTCACTTTCCCGATGGACGATTCGACCGGGATCAGGCTCGAGGCCGGATACACCTTCTTGAAGAGCATCGTGACCTCGTTGTCGCTGATGCTGTGCATCAGGTTCGAGCTCGAGGTCGTCGCCTTCCGGACAGAGTCGAGCTCCGTCATGAAGTCATCGACGGCCTTCTTCACGTCGGCCATGAGACCGTCGTTCCCGTAGGAGGGGTCCCAGACGGCCTTCTGAACCCAGTCCGGCCGGATAAGGTCCTGGAGGGGGAAGACGATCGGGGCCCGCGGGTCGTTCTGGATGATCTCGAGGTAACGGTTCTGCGCGAGTTCCTGCGCCTTGACGATATCGACGGGGTCGCCGTCCTCGATCCCCGGACCCCAGAAGGCCCTGGATCTCTGCATCATCTCGCGGCCGGACAGTGCCAGGCCGATCTTCGCGGCGTTAAAGCCTACTGCTGCGGTGGGTGCCATGTTATCCCTAGAATATCTTTTCGAGTCGCGTGTTCTTCGGCGTGGACGCGGCGGCGTTCGCCCCGGCCCGGCTGGAATCGATCACGATCTCCTTCGGCGGCCGGATCGCTTTCTTGAGCTCCTCGACCTCTCTCCGGAGGTTCTGATTCTCCGTCTCGACCTCGAGGACCCGGTTCTGAGCCTTCACCAGGTCGTCCCCGGGAACCGCGGCGTCGCCCGGCCCGGCAGGGGGACAGACGGCCGCCGCGATCCGCTCGAGGACGCCCATCACATCGGTCATCGTCGGCTCCACGGGGGCGTCCGGCTGTTCCTCGTCGGTCTTCTTGATCTCCTCGTCGTCAGTCGGCGGCACGTCTTCCGGCGGCATCTCTCCGCCCTGGAGCGGGACCTGGTCCCCCGCCGGCGGCGTGGTCCGCTGCTCGTCGTCTTCGTCTCTGTTCAGGTTCGGCATGGTTCGGTCATCCTTTTGGTTCTGAGCGGCTGCCCCGTCCACTGTCGGGTGGATCAGGGCAGATCCGGAGGTTAAGGCCTTCCGGACGAGATCCTCCAGGGGCTCGTCGGGGTCGCCCGGGCGGATCCAGGTCGATCGGTTCACTGCTGAGCCGCGAGGACAGATCGAGATGGTGTACATCTGGATCGCCTTCGTGACGCACGGCCGCGACCGGGTCCGCTGGTTCTTGGGGATCCGGCACTCCGGAGATCCGGAGAGGCGTTTCCCCCAGATCGAGAGCTCCGAGAGGACCCCGTCGAGGATCCCCTGCCAGACCGGATCACAGTCCGGGGTCGGTTTGATCCGACCCTCGATCCGGAGCTTCGGCCCCGTCCACCCGGCTTTCGTCACCAGGCCGACGGGGATCCCGGTGTGGAAAAAATCCACAACCGGCAGGTGCATGAAGGCGTCGAGGGCGGCCTGGAGACCCGCCTGGTCTACGACTTCGTTCTCGATATCCACCTCCGGGCTCGAGGCCTCTCCCCAGAACCGGCGATCGGATCCCTCGACCGCCCGGATCTTGAGGGTCCAGAGCGGTCCGGCAGGAGGAACGGCGGAATGAGTCCCGGTAGGCATCAGAATAGAGATCCCGTTCGGCGCTTATATACGGGTGAGAAATAGTGAGGAAAAATCGCCAGAAACGGCTCCGGCCGGGGGGGCATCACTTCCCCGGCCGCGGCCATCCCTTCGAGGATGTGTCGATATGATGAGGCAATACTATGGCTCGACGTTGTGCCCGTGGTCTAGAGGTGCGTCATGATGGAGGTCGTCCAGCGATACATTCGTGTGGAGGGTCGGCGGCGCTTGCAAACCCCGCCACACATCTCTTTCTCTTCCCGGGCCTCTTATACAGGTGGGTTATGGTTTTCGGAACCGGGGAGCGACTGTACACCGGCAGTTGACGACCTGCGCGAGGTTCGGGTTCTGCGAGACGTCGCCAGGATAATACATATCGGCCGCCGGGACCTTCTTCTTCGCCTTCGGGGTCGGCAGGAAGGCCGGGACGTGGAAGAGGTCGTCGGTCTCGATCACGACCCCTTTCATTTCCCGGTGCCCCGGCCGGGTCCGCTCGTCGTTCGTCTGGATCCACTCCTTATACGGGGCGTATTTCTGGATCCGGGTCCACGCGGCATCATTATAGGATCGGTTCAGGGCGGTGCGCGTGATCCGCTCGATCCGGGCGATCCCGAGCGCCTGGAAGTCGGCACTGATCAGCTTTGTGATCTTCGTGATCCCCGCCCCTTGCTTGTCGGCATCGACCAGCGTCCGGACGATCGACTCGGACATCTCCGCGGTGATCCCCTTGAGGTCGGAGAACTGGAGGGCGGCGAGGTTCTCGACGGCCTTCTTATCGACGAGATCGAACCCGATCGCGATACCGACCGGCCGCCCGGCGATCCGGGCGGTGATATCGATCGCGGCGATCGTCTGGTCGATCCCCCGGGCGTAGGCGAGACGGGTGAGCCGGTCGATCACGTCCCGGGAGGCAGGATGAAGACGGGTGTCGAAGATCTTCTCGAGGATGAGCCGGATCTGTTCGACGTCGATCGTGGTGTTGCGCTGAAAGTGGTTCCTGAGGTGGAGGGTCGCGTCATCCCGGGCGTGTCGGATGAGCGTCTGGAGCTCCCGCGTGTAGATCTGTCGGAGGCCGCGAACGGGGTCGGGTCGCATGTAACAGATCTGTTACGTAGGGGGATATAAACGGGTGGGGAATTATTCCCCGACGTCCCCGAGGATATGAGTGGAAAAATAGTCCCTGAGCGACGGAGAAGGGGGGATCTCCACGATCTCCACATATCCCGGTTCCGGGTGGATAGATGAGAAGATATTCAGGGGGTTGATCCCGGCCTCCAGGAGGTAGGGGGTGACCCGGGCGATGTCCTCCGGCCGGACCAGGGCGATGAGGCGGCCGATATCAAAGGCCGGGGGGACATCACCCAGGTCCTTAAAGACCTCCTTGATCCCGAGGACGGTCCCCCCTATCGGGTCGATGAGGAACTCTGCACAGTGAGGATCCGACGTCATATGACCTTAAACCCCTCCTCGTCCGGCCCGTAGGTCTCCCGGTACTCGAGGACCGCCCGGACGACCTGGACCCGTGCCCGTGCCCGGGGGATCTGGGGGGCGACCTTCCGCCAGGCGGTCGGGTCGGTGACCGGCAGGCCGGCCTCCAGGCGCTCAAGGTAGGCCTCGAACTCGTCCAGGTCCTCGATTGCCAGAGGGGAGAGGATATCTGCGATCGCGACCGCCTGAGAGACGACCCGGTGGACTTTCTCCCCGGTCATCGTGAGGTCGAGCGGGCCGGGGCTCATGACCCCTCCCCCTCCGCCTTGATGGTCGATAGCCCCCGGCGAAGGACCAGGATCGGGTTCTCCGGGGTCCCGGCCCGGTAGATATGAGTCCCGGGTTTCAGGTCGATCCGGATCGCGTCCTGCTTGTAGGGACCCAGCGGGGGGCCGTTAGGGACGATCACCACGGAGGCGGTCGTCATCGGGATCACGAACTCCCTTACCTTCCCTACTCCGAGAGGCGGATCGATCACGACCACCCGATCCCCGACCAGGGATCCGATCCACGCCCCGCACCGGCACCGGACAGGGGTCTCCGGGACCGGGACCTCCTCCTCGTCCGAGAAGTAAGCAGTCCCGACGGAGGTCTCCGGATCCCCGAAGACGAGGACCATAACTACGTCCTCACAGTGAGGACAGGCGATCGTCTTGACGGTCCCGACCGTCTCGACCTTTACCTCCATGCCCTCACCTCGTCCAGGTTCCCCTCGATCCAGGTGTGGATGGTTTCCTTCATCTGAGGGCTCCGGAGGTCCTCCCCCTTGATGGTCCCACCGAAGGCCTCCTTGATATGATCTTCCAGTGCCGCGAAGATCGGGAAGGCGACTTCGTCGTAGGCCTCCTCCCCGGGAGGGATCCCGCCGCGCCTCCGGATCTCTGCCTGGATCAGGGTTAGGAGGTGATCGTTCTCCCCCGCGATCTCAAGGATGTGTCCGACGCCGAGCGTCATGCGTATTGCCATACAGTAGGATCTTTCGGCCGATCCTACTTATAACTTACTCATAGGATAGATGTGGGTGCCCGGGTGGCCCGTGGTGCATCTCTGAGTGTGGGGTGTCGCTGAGGTCCTGCCCGGGTCGATCAGAGAGTCGGCGGCACGTCTCATAAATGGGACGGTATCGATCCGGGAGGGCGAGCGGACTCGTAAGGTTTATAACGTGATCGTGTCTGACGGTCTGGAATCGGGGCGAAAATAGCATGTCGATAAACCCCGTAATTGTTACACAATAGGCATAACTTCCCTATATGCCGGTTATGGGGGTATCTCCCGTCGATCCTACAATCCCGACTACCTGGGATATGGCTGAGGCCGAGATCGTCCGTTAAAACGCCAGGGGAGAGGTAGTTTCCTGCCGATTCATGCCGAACGGAGTCCGTTATGGCCGTGTCGTGTTTTAGTATATAAAGCCTTCTCTGGGGGGCAAAAGGACTGAAAGTTAATGAGAAGGGGTTACCTCTCCCCCTCCGGAGGGTGCAGATCCCCCCACTCAAAGTTGAGACTGAACCGGGCGTTCGCCCCCGACCCCTTGAGGTAGACCTCCGTGAAGAAGTCTCCCTCCTCCAGGCTGATCTCCTCGAACCCCTCCCCCTTGAGATACGACCCGGCGGCGATCGGGTTCCCGTCGTCGTCGGTCGAGTCGGTCGTATAGATCATATGGTTCGTCCCGCGGTCCGTCCAGATGATCGAGTCCTGGTTGTACTTCCGGCCGAGCTCGACCAGAGGGTCCCGGTCGGCGTCGTGGGCCATGACCAGGAACGAGTCCTCGAACTCGCCGTAGCTCCCGAGCACCTGAGTATAGACGTATCCCAGGGCGGCGAGGTCCGCCCGGAGCTGCTCGTGCCGTTTCACGAACGTCTCCTCCGGCTCGTCGGCCTCCCGCTTCGGGTTCCTGCCGGCGCTGATCAGGCCGAACCTCGTCTCCGCGAGGGTCGTCCGGAGCTCCTCGATGGTGTGAAACTCGACCTCGACCCCCTCCCCTTCCGGCCGGCGGTGGAACCGGGACTGCGATCGCGCGAGGTCCTTCCGCGGGCCCCCCTCCTCCCGGGACCCGCCGGCGGCCGGCGGCTTGTTCGGCCGGCCCCGGGGTGAGGGAGTCTCCGGCGGTCCCGCCTGCGGCCCAGATCCCCCCGCCGGTTTAGCGTCTCCCCGTTCCCCGAAGTAGAAGACCCCGCCGGCGGGGCCGCGGTGGAGCGTCACGCCCCGGGGGGCCGGGTGCTGCGGGGTGACGTAGATCCGCTCTCCCTTCTGGACCCGGTCGCCCTCGAGGACCGGCTCGACGGTGATCACATGCCATTTGAGGATCTGGTTATCCGGCCGGTTCCTATACTGGGCGTTCCATCCGGCCCGGGGATGGACGGCGACCTCGTCGACGGCCGTCACCCGGTAGGAGGTCCCCCGGGGGAGGATGATCTCCTGTTCCCCTCCCCCTACATAGATCCCGGGGAGGCCCTTCGGGTTCTTGATCCGGATCACAGTCGGATATCGTCCCGACCCCATCATATCCGGCCCGCCGCCGGCGAAGTAGTATGAGGTCCAGGGGTCCATACTCCAGGAGGTGAAGGACTCGTCCCGGAGGAGGTCGCCCGGGTGCAGGTCCACCGGCGAGCCCGGGACGATCTCCGCCCCTTTCATCCACCGGAGAGAGGTCAACCCGTGGAAGACGTCGCAATCGATCGGGATCCGTTCCCGGGCGATCACCTCGTCCATCCGCTTGACCGCCATAGCGACCTTCTTCCGTGCGGCGTCGTCCATCCCCGTCTTCGTCCGGCGGACGTCTTCATCGAGCTCTGAGTCGGGCCGGAGGGTCGCCTTGATCTCTTCGTAGCCGTACCCACAATAATAACTGATCGCGTCGTACTCGTTCGTGTCCAGGGTCGGATCGTAACTCATCGGGACGGGTTCCCCGGCCTCCTTGCGTTTCGTTCTCTCATCCCTCGACATATTCAGGAACCGTTGGAGCTCGAGGAGCCCGGGGGCCTGCACTCCGGAGGGGTTGTCCTTCGTCGCCCATACATGATCCTTCGGGATCCCGACGGTCTCGAGGAAGTCCTCCGCCCGGCTCGTAGACTCCCACCGCTCCATCGCATAGTTGTACTGACTGCGAGAGTCGATCCCGTGGACCCGGGAGGGCCACTGGCTGAAGTTCAACGGGTCCCGGCTCCGATCATAGGGGTTCCGGAGGAACTCCTTCTCATGCGCCCGGATCCAGTCGTGGTGATCGTAAGACTCCCGGGGGTGGGGATTGTCCTTGTGCGGGTCGAGCCAGGTCTTCCCCTTGAGGTCCTCCGGGAGGTCGGGCTTCGGCGTCCGGACGACCTTGTGGAACTGGTCCGGGTGCGCCCGGGGGTCGGCCTCGTAGTATCGGCCGCCCCGGGGACCGACCTTCACCTGGATCCCCTTCGGGGGTTCCTCCCCCTGGTTCAAGTAGACCCGGGCGGCCTTCCGGACCTCTTCGGGGTCAGTGACCGCCCGCGTGACGACCATGTCCGCCGCGAACCGGGAGGGGCCACCAGGGGCCTTCTCTTCCGGCCGATCGTCCTCGTCCTGATACTCTTTACTCTCCGGGGGGGTCCCGGCCGCTGGAGAGGCGGTATGGGCCTCTGGTGGGGTCCGGGCTTTTTTCACCCAGTCCCGGGGCTCAAACTGCTTCCCCCCGTCCCCCTCGTAGGCCTCCGTGTGGTCGTTGTCTCCGAGCCAGATCTCCGCGGGGATCCCGTCGGGGAAGGCTTCACAGGTCCGCTCCCGGGGCTTCGTCCCGGTGAACCGCCGGCACCGGGCACAGACCGGCGAGTATATGACGGAGTCCACTCCGTCGATCTCGTAACTCATTCGTTCCCTCCTAATTGGTGTTCATCAGTCCAGTTTTGCGAGAACCGGGGCCGGCGGAGATACCGGAGCCCGGTCGCCTCCGCGATCCGCGTCCAGACCGTATGATGGTGGGTCTTCTCCGCCTCTTCGGGCGAGAGCTCTCCCGCGTTGATCCTCAGCCAGAAGAGCTCATGGATCTGTTCGTCCAGGTCAACGATCTGGTTTTTGGAGAGGTACCACATCCGCGGGGTGAAGATCCCCTCTCCTTCCGGAGGTCGCATGATATACTCCCACTCCGGCCCGATCGCCCGGATCTCCGTGAGCCCCACCAAACACGCGAACCGGAAATCTTCCGTTGAGAAGGCGTTCCCCGAGGGGTGCGTGTGCGTGAAGATGTTCCCGGGGAATAGTTTTACTTCATCTTTCGTGAACTCGATCGAGTGTGCGCCCCCTCTCTTCCGGTAGATCACCTCCCCCTTCCGGGAGAAGACCGTTCCAACCTCATGTCCGGGGGTCCAGTCCAGGGATCCCCGGTTATTGATCTTCATGTCGACCTCCTGAGTATACGGCGGCCGGGGGCGGCGGTCGTTCTCCTGAATCTTGTGATCCCGGTATACGTTCCAGGGCATGATCCGGAGGGGGCCGCCCTTGACCCGCCCGAGGACGTGCTCAGGGTTGATCTTCATGGGACCGATCCCCGGGACAGATATCTCGAGCCCGGGGCCGACCGCCATCCCTTCATACTCTGCGAAGTCCTCGAGGCGGTCCAGGGAATTGTTTCTCAGGTAGCCGAGGAACTTCTCCTGCTCCCCCTTCTTCCACGGGATCGGGTCGGGGGTGTCCTTCTCCCAGAGGGGGACGTCCTCGTCGCCGGCGGGGCGAGGCGTGGGGGCCGGACCCATGTGAGAGGGCCGCGACGGCGCGGTCGCCTCGTAGAACTTCCCGCCCCGGGGCCCGGTCTTCACCTGGACCCCCTTCGGCGGCTCCTCTCCCTGGTGCAGGTAGATCCGGGCCTTCTGGACGTCCGGGTTCCCGATCAGGGTCCGGACCCAGTCGACCATCTCATTCACCCAGGGGGCGAAGTTCCCGGGCTTATAGGTGGGATCGGTCGCTATCCCGAAGGCCTCCGCGAAGCACTCATCCAGGGCGGCGTCCTGGAACCCGTGGCGCGTGACCCAGTGCCCGGCATACAGGGAGAAGTCTTCCTTTATCGCGGCCGGGTCCTGGTCCTCGATAAGGGTCTTAAACGCCTCCTTCTGTTCGTCGGAGAGGTGCCGGTGGAAGAGGTAGTGCCCATACTCGTGACGCTCGAACCCCGTCATAGAACTGGAGGCCCCGATCCGGGGGCGGGCCTCTTCGGAGTAGGGGGTGATCGTCTCGACCCGCCGCCCCTTCACAAAGAAGATCATGTCCCCCTCAGTATCGTAGTAGGCCCCGCCGCCCGTCCCGGAGATCGCCCCGGAGGACTTGACAAAACAGTGCCCCGGGGACCCGAACCGTTCAATCGCCGCCCGATAGTAGGGGCTGCTCCGGTTCTCCTCCATCAACTGCTCGAAAACCTTCACGTCCTCGTCGGTGACCCCCTCGAAGACGACCTCCCCCTCGAGGGAGAGGGTCTCCTCGACATACTTCCGCATCTTCTGAGAGAGGGCCTCTTTCGTGGCGACGTTGTGATGGTCCATCGCCCCGCCGATCTTCCCGGTCTCCTCCAGGTGCCGGATCTTCGCCTCGAGGAAGTGGTCGACCGCGGCCGCCTTCGCCCGGGAGGGTCCCCGGGCCGGCGTCTCCTGCCGGCCGGTCTCACTCGTGTAGTATCGGCCGCCCCGGGGACCGACCTTCACCTGGATCCCCTTCGGGGGTTCCTCTCCCTGGTTCAAGTAGATCCGATCGGCCTTCTGGACGTCTTCCTCGTCCTCCTGGTTCTCCGCGTCGTCGCCGTCCACGGCCGTCCCCTGGTAGTCCTCCCCGCCGGCGTCGCCGTAGTACTGCTCCGCCTCCTCCGGGGGGAGGGCGTCCGGGATCCCGTCGGTCCAGCTCCCTTCCTGGTCCTTGAGGTCATCGAGCTCCTCTTTCACGGCCGTGCGGAGGTCGTCGTCCACCTCCGCGAGGTCGAGCGCGGCCTCGACGGAGAGGCCGAGCATCGCATACGTGGACGCGGTCGAGGCCTTCGTCTGGTTGATCTGCGCCCGCTTCAGCTCGTCATCCAGGTCCACGGTGTCCAGGAATTTAAACTCCCAGTCGTCCTCCCATCCCTCCATGAGGGGGAGGATCTTCGCCGTGATCATGTTCTGGAAGTGGATCTGGAGGGGGTAGAGCATCCGGGACTTCGTGATGTTCCGGCCGATATAGGCGGTCGCCCGGTTCACGTCCCCCTGGAAGAACTCCGAGGACGAGAAGCCGAACATCGCGAGCACGATCTCCGTGAAGAACCGCTGTCCCTCAATCCACTCCATATCATGCAGGGTCGGGGAATAAGACTCGATAGACTCGTTCCCGATCAGGTGGATGATCCCCCCGAAGTTCTCCGGCCCGAGATGGTTGAGCTCGATATCGAGCTCCCGTTCCGCGAGCTCCTCGATCGAGGTGTAGTCCGGATGCTTCCAGATCGCGCCCGGGGCGATCCCGTTCGCGTAGGTCATGCCGGCGGACTTGGTCGAGTCGATCAGGTACTCGAGCTGCCAGCGGACCCGGGAAAGGAAGTCCGTCCCGTACATCGAATCCGTCCGGGGGTAGAGCTGGAGGTAGGTGATCTCCTCCGGCTCGAAGGGAATGTAGATCCCCGGCCGGGAGTGCTGCCAGTACCGCTTGACGAGCCCGTGAGACCAGGGGCCGTAATACTGACTCCCGATCCCGTCGAGGGCGGTCCAGTCCCGATCGACCTCGATCCAGAAGTCGGGGCCGTGGAAGGCGCGGAGCTCCCCGAGGTGTCCGTCCGCCCGGAGAGAGGAGACGATCACCCCGGCGTCGTAGCGGATCGTGTCCCGGACGGCCTCCTTGAGGACCATGTTCATGGTCTGATGAGGGTTCGGCCGCCGGAGCCACTTCACCGCCCCCTTCTGGGAGTCGCCTTTCTCGTTCGTGACGTCCCATTCGGCCGTCCCGAAATAGTCGATCGTCGCCCGTTCACAGAGGGCATAGATCGCGTTCCGGGCGAGCCGGTCGTTCAGCTCCCGGTCGAAGTCGGTCCGGACGAGCCCCTGGATCCCGAGCTGAGCGTTCACGTAGTGGACCGCCCGCCGGATCACCTGGTCGTGGGGTTCGGCGTCGGCCGTCTGAGGGATCCGGTCCGGGAAGGCGGCGTAATTCACGTAGTTCTTGAACGGCGTCGTAAGGCCCTGGAGAGCCGCTTTCAGGACGGTGCGGTTCTTGCGGCGGACAAAGCCCGGGTCCGGGTCGGGATCCCGCGGCCGGCCGCGTCCGAGTGCGAGGAGGTCGTGCAGTATACTCATGTGGGGATTCTCCTGGTATTCAGTGGTCGAGCTCCGACCACTTCCGGCGGTCGAGAACCGGGGCGTCGCCGGCGAACCGTCGCCGGGCGGAGACCGGGACCCGGTCGAGGTAGCGGTCCGCCCCTTTCTGCTGCGTGATGATCATTCCGGTCCGCGGGACCCCGGCCGCCTCGAGGGCGAGGTCGAACCCGTCGAACTGGTCATCGTGGGGGCCGTCCGGCATCATGCAGAGCTCCTCGATGAAGAGGGCGGATCGGTCGCGGCGGAGGAAGACCTTCGCGTTCTCGACCAGGCCGGACCGGGTCCAGGCGCGGGACGTCTTATCTTTGTCTGTTTTTATGGCCTTGACTCTAATATAGGGGAGAGTTTTCTTCACGCGCTGAACGAACTCCTTTTGCCCGGCGACGTCTTCGATCGCCGTCACCCGCGGCCGCCATCGGTTCCACATCCCCTCAACCAGCTCGACCCGCCCCTCGTAGGTCGGGCGGTCCCGGACCACGTCCAGGACGAAATAGCGGCCGCTCTTCTTGTGCCGGCCGATCACGACGATCGCGAAATAGTCGCTCTGCTTCTTGTCGCGCTCCGAGAAGGCCGGGTCGCACCCGGCATAGATCGCGAGGTCCTTGAGGGGGATCGTGTCCTCTCCATCGACCACGATATACGCCCGGCCTTTCCGGTCCTCTTCGAGGACATACCACTGGAACCAGTCCGACCGGAAGATCTCCCCTTTCTTGAGGAGTTCGACGTCGTTCTGATACTGGAGCGAGAAGACGACGCTCCCGAGCTCCTCCCGGAGGGTCCGGAGGCCCTTGACTATCCGGCCGGTGACCGGGTCGAGCCGGTCCTCGAGGGGCATATACTCCTCCCAGATCGAGACCTCCTCCCCGGTCGCCGGGTCGATCTCGATCGCCCGCTGCACCTGGACGTCGAACCCGAGCTCGTCGATGAGGACCTGGTAGAGCTCGAGATGATGGTATCGGGTCCCGAGGACGTGGATCTCCCCTCCCGGGACGAGGGTCGGGTAGAGGGTGAGCTTGAACCAGTCGATCAGCATCTCCCGAAGGCCTTCGGTCCGGCTGTTCGTGAAGTTGACCAGGTCGTCCGCGATGATCATATCGTAGTGCCCGGAGGTCGCCGCGCCCGAGTAGGCCCCGATCGCCGTGACCGTCGCCTCACTGAGGATCTTTGTCCGGCCGGCGAGGGTCAGCTCGTGGCTCGTCCACCGGGGACCCTTGACGTTCCCGAAGTTCCGCCGGACCGCCTGAGCGTATTCGAGCCCGTCCCCGATCGTCTTGAGGAACCGTTCCGCGTGTTTGTCCGTGTCAGAAACGAGGAGGATCCGGAGGTTCGGGTCCTTGAGCGCCCGCCATGTGATATACCCGATATCGCCTATCCGGGACTTGCCCGACCCGCGAGGGGCCAGGTCCAGCGTCTCCGGGGCTGATTCGTAGTGGTGGAGGATTCGGTCGTGCGGGGGAGCAATCTGGTAGCCGTAGACCGCGGCCGTGGTGTACCGGCAGGAGGCGAGCATGATATCGCGCTCCCGCTCCGATATGAGCTTCGCGACCGCGGCCTGGTTCATTCCTCGAGGTCCTCGCGCTTGACCCACCCGGAGATCCCGCGACGGTAGATCAGGATCGACCCGTCCCCGTGATCCTCGACTACGGCGACCTCACGGATCGGCTCCCGGAGGTGGACGACCGCGCCCTTCGCGAGCCGGCGGGGGCGGGGTGAGGGCATCAGGATCCCCCCGGCTCCTCGTCGTGGACCGGCTCGTATGTCGCCCGGAAGATGTCGTCCCGGCAGGGATACCGCTCCCCGGCGACCCCTGTGATGATCCAGTCCCCGGGGTTCCCGATCATGACTCCTTCGAGGGTCTCGATCTCGACCCGGTCGGTGATCCGTTCGGCCTCGACCACGACCGGCCGTTTTCGGAACCGCCCCTTCGGGGGGTAGAGGGGGGCTATGGAGTCGGTCCGCTCGTCCAGGGGGACGTGGATCAAGGCCTCCACCATCATCCGCGTGATCGGATGAAGGGTCATCAGGTGCTTGTGAGCCAGATACCAGGGGAGGACGTCGTCACCGTGCCCCTGAGCGATCCCGGCCCCCCGCCAGTCCGCGACCATCTCCCGGACGTACTCTACCGGCATCGGGAGGGCCTTGATTCCCCCGTCATCGAGGGGGAGGACCCAGTACTGCCAGTGGTGGGGGTTCCGGTGCTGATGATGCATCCAGGCAGTATCAAAGGCCTTGTCTCCGGTCTCCGCGGCCTTGTAGTATCCCGTCTCGTCCCGCCGGGTCCGGGGGGACCCGTCCGGCTCGTAGAAGTAGCGGGCGTAGGGGAGGATCTCCGACGGCCGGAACTTTGAGATGTCGTGCAGGAGGCCGCGGAGAGGGATCCCGAGCTCCCGGGCGGCCTGGAAGACGTGCTTCTTGTGCCGGAGGACGTACCCGAGGTACGCTATATACCGGCCGATCATCGGGACGGCCTCCCGTCCGGGACAGTTACCTCTCCACCCACCCTCTCGTCAGGAACGTGAGCGCACCGGCAACGACGGCGGCCATGAGGACCAGGCCGCTCTCCCCCCTGGTGATCCACAGGAGGATGGCAACCACAGTTGCCAGAGCACAGAGGGCATGAATCAGTCTTCCGATCATGCATCCTCCTCACCTCCCGGACCCATATCCTTTTCGGGGACGTCCGGGAGCACCTCGATCGTGAGCCGGACCCGCTTCCCCACGAGGGGGCCCATGATCTCGCGGAGGACGTCCACGCTCGGGTCCCGGCCGGGAGCGGCCACGATCATCGGCTTCGTCGCGATCATCATGTACCGCCCGACGATCGTCCGCACCCCTTCCGGGGGCTCCAGGCGGAACCGCCGGCCTGCGACTACGATCGTCGGGTCCACCTCCTCGATCTCCAGGTCGGGATCAATAGCGGCGACGTCGAGGGTCGCCTCGTGGTATTTCCCGGCACCCATCTTCACCGTGAGCCCTAAGGCGTGCCGGACCGGGCGATCGTCCAGGAGGACTTCCGCCGTCGTCCGGGACGTCCCGCGGACCGTGAGCTTCATCGCCGGTCCCCCCACTTCGCCCCGGTCCAGTGCTTGAATAGGAGGAGGTCCCCGGGGTCGGGGAACGTCCCGGTGAACGTCATCGCCCGGTCGTCCAGATGGAGGAAGGCCGGGGGCTTCTCCGCGTCGATCGGCATCTCCGGGAACCCGTGCTCCTTGAACCAGGCCCGCATCTCTCGCCGGCCCGTCTTCGTCCGGGCCCGGGCGGAGTGGACGACCAGGAGGAAGTGTTCCTGAGCCTCCCGGACGAACTCCAGGGCTCCTGGGGTCGGGCCGTCGTAGATCGTGCCGTCGCGGTAGCCCTGCCGGTAATGGTGCAGGACCCCGTCGAAGTCCAGGGAGAGGAGGGGCTTCTCGGAGGCCTTCAGGACCTCGTAGGGGTAGGGATCCTCCATCATGACCGCCCCCCGAGCCGGTCCGCCCGGACCTCCAGGATCGCCCGGACCGGGAGATCCGTCGGGTTGCGGACGTGGTGCGCCCGCATCGTCTCCTTCAGCCGGGCCTGTCGGTCCCGGATCCTGGCGATGTCCACAGATCCGATCCGCACTTCCACGGACCCACATTCTTTCCCCTTTTCCCTGGTGATGTTGGTCCGAGACTGGATCCGGGCATCCAGGCTCATACCGTATCCGCCTCCGGAGTCGTTGCCTCGAAGAGGGTCGTCTGCCGGGTATCCTCGAGGGTGATCTCGAAGGCGACCTTCTGAGAGATCGTCTCTTCCTTGACCTCGACGGACTGCCGGGGGCCTCCCATGTAGGCCTCGAAGAACACCTGGAGCTGGTCGCCCGCATCCTCGATCGCCTCCGCCGCGGAGTATCCTGTCCCGATGATCGGATATCCCTTGATCTCCGCGATCCAGTCGTCGTCTTTCGTCTTCTTCGCCGTAGTAACGAGTTTAATCGTGTCGCATTTCATCTTTACCCACTTCCTTTTTGTTCATTTTTGAGGCCAGGAGGTCCCCGACTTCCCGGAGGAGCTCGGGGTCGTCCGGCAGTCCCAGGGGCACGTCCACGGACCCGGTGAGGTCCACGGACTTCTTCTCGCCGTAGAGCACTTTGTAGAGGTCTATCTGGAGCCGAGCGTCTTTCTCGTATAGGTCGGGGGTCTCCCCGAGCCCGTCCCGGGTCCGGCGCGTCTGGGCGTCCTCGACGGCCGCCGTGTGCCGGTAGACCGACGTCATGATCTGATCGACCAGGCCCGTCTTCCCCCCGAAGAATAGCCGGGCCATCTGGACCCGGAGGGCGGGGGAGTGCTCTTTCAGGATGCAGGGAACCTTCCCGTTCTTGTCTCGGTCCCGCCCCTGAGCGATGATCATCCCGGGGCACCGTTCATAGACCGGGCACCCCATCGTGCAATACTTCCGTTTTACCAGGGAGAGGGTGAACCGTTTCAGGTCCGTGCAGTTCTGACCGCCGATCGATCCGGCGACCCTCGCCCCCTCCTTCGTGAAGGTTCCGTCCTCGTTCCGGGCGACCGCGTCCCCCTTCTCCGCCTTCCGCTTCTTCGCCATCAGGATCTCTCCGTCATTTGAGCGGTCACGCGATCACCCGAACCTCATACTCACAGGTCCCCGTCTCGAGCATCTCCCCGATCCGGAGCCGGCGCTTCGCGATCTCGACGTACTCGGGGTTCAACTCGATCGAGACCGACGACCGGCCGAGGTCCCGGGCGACCTTCGCGACGGTCCCCGACCCGCCGAAGGGGTCGAGGACGGTGCAGGGGGCCGGGTCGCCGTCGTCACACGCACAGGTCGGCCGCCAGCCGGTCGTCGTCGCCTCCCGGTATCCCGCGTCCCCCCTCCCGTTGATCCCCTCATACGCGCCCGCGTATCGGTTCGGGCGATATCGAGGATCGGAGGGGTCGAGCTCGTCCCGGCGCACTCGTCGCGCTTCCACGACTCGGGTCCACGGTGACCCGCACACGGGACAGGCTCCGCGGTCGCTCGTCCCGGCGAGGATGCAGGGGGTGACGAGGGCCTCCGGGAACGTCGCGAAGTGCGCCCCGGGGAACGGGCGGGTCAGGATCTCCCACACGGTCCGGCGGTTCCGGCCGAGCGGGTGCGCCTTCCCCCCGTCGTGCTTGTGCGCTCCCGCGTGTCGCCCGACCCCTCCCGTCCTCCAGGTCGCGCCCGTGGCCGTCTTCTGCTGATACTCCTCCTGAGTCATCTCATTCCCGGTCTCCTCCCGGATCGCGTCGGCGTCGTAGAAGTAGCGGGGGCCTTTCGTGAGGAGGAAGAGGTACTCGTGGCTCTTCGTCGGCCGGTCGCGGACGCTCTCCGGCATCGGGTTCGGCTTGTGCCAGATGATGTCCGACCTCAGCGTCCACCCGTCCGCCTGGAGAGCGAAGGCAACCCTCCAGGGCATCCCGACGAGGTCCTTCGGCTTGAGGCCTGCCGGTGCCGGCCGCCACTTCCCCCCCCGGGGGCCGACGTGGTCCGCCCCGTACTGAGCCCACTGT
>WOYI011216064.1_pt1 | contig 16606 bp, 14 predicted proteins | sample 6423411 | NCBI WGS metagenome assembly WOYI01 (sample SAMN13441803, study PRJNA592873) | oil field metagenome | biome: oil field; feature: oil-well bore; material: oil-contaminated soil; isolation source: oil-contaminated soil from oil-well borehole | place: Germany: Wietze | collected 2016-10-18 ...
AAACTTTGGTGGTCGTAAACAGCGTGCGCCCCTGATTTTGGTTCTTACCTCCCAATTCGGTAATGGAAACCTGTCTCCTAACTAATCCTCAAAGGGATTAAAATAAAATCAACATCAAAAATCAGGAGCCAATCATGAACCGCTTTGCCAAGATCGTTGCCACGCTCGGACCTACCAGTTCGTCTGAAGAACGCCTTCGCCAAATGATCCTGGCCGGCATGGATGTTGCCCGCCTGAATTTCTCGCACGGCACCCATGCCGATCATGCTGAACGTATCGCCCTCATCCGCCGCCTTTCAGAGGAATTGAACAAGCCCATCGCCATCTTGATGGATCTGCAGGGGCCCAAATTGCGCATCGGCAAATTGGCTGTGGAACCGCTGCCGCTGGTGGCCGGCGAGCAGGTCGCCCTGAGCTCAGAATCGCCTCATGAACTGCCTGAGGGCATCACATTCATTCCATTTGACGTCCCAAGGTTGCATGAAGCGCTCGAACCAGGCAATCACATCCTGATGGATGACGGCAACCTGGAGCTCGAAGTGCTTAAAGTGGACGGCGATAATATCTTTGCCAAGGTGCTGATTGGCGGTGACTTGAAATCGCATAAAGGTGTTAATTTACCTGGATCCAAACTCAACATCCCTATTCTTACTGAAAAAGATTTAGAGGATCTGAAATTTGGCCTCGACCAAGGGCTTGATTTGGTGGCACTTTCTTTCGTAAAGACCGCTGCAGATATTGAATCCGCGCGCAAGACCATGGAAGCGATGGCTCCTGGCCGGCGGCTTCCGCCAATTGTTGCCAAACTGGAGAGGCCTGAAGCCCTCGAAAATCTGGAAGAGATTATGCAGGTTACCAACGGTGTCATGGTTGCGCGCGGTGACCTTGGGGTGGAGATGTCACCTGCGGATGTACCTTCCGCACAGAAGCGTATCATCCGCATGGCTAACGAATGCGGAAGATTCGTCATCACGGCAACTCAGATGCTTGAATCAATGATCACTAATCCCCGCCCCACCCGGGCAGAAGCGGCGGATGTAGCCAACGCCATTTATGATGGTACCGATGCGGTCATGCTTTCAGCGGAAACAGCGGCTGGGGCTTACCCGGTGGAAAGCATTCGCATGATGAGCCGTATCGTGGAAGAATCGGAATCCCATCTGAGCGAATGGGGACATGAAGCGGCTTTGGTTTCCTTTGACGTTCACAACGACGCCGCGCACATCTGCATTGCTGCCAATAACTTGGCCAAGGATGCAGATGTGGCTGCGATCGTAGCCTTTACGGTTTCGGGCAGTACTGCCATGTGGACCTCAAAAACCAAACCGCGGGTGCCGATTTATGCCTTCACACCGGAACGTTCCACCATGCAATGGTTGAGCGTATGCCGGGGGGTCATTCCATTCTTTGTTCCCCACGCGGATACACTGGAGACGATGATTACACATGTTGAAACCGCCATCAGCAGTTCCACCAGCTTGAAGGCTGGCGACCAGGTAGTGGTAATTTCAGGCTTCCCGGTTGGGCAATTCCGCACGCCAAATTTGACCCTTCTTTATAAGATCAAGGGTTGACGGGGCTTTAGGCAGATATTAGCGTAATTGACCGCTGTAAATAGAATTAAAAAAATATGGCGGGAAGTTTAGTTCCCGCCATTTGTTTTTTATCAATGTTTACCCCAAAGAGGCGTTGATTTGCTCCAATACCTCGCGGCTGGGGCGCAGAAGGTCATTGGGAGTGCGGTTTAGGGGCGCTTCACCCAGGTTGTAAGGCTCAAAGACCGTGGGCGTATCATTATTGATATAGATCAGCCCGGTTGCGAAATATTTATTCTTGTAGCTTTCAGTCAGCAGGTCCAATGCCGCGGAGTGATCTGTTGGGTCATAATCGCGTTTAATCTTCTTAAGCAAAATCACCGAATCATCCGGCAGGGTCACTTCTTTCACAGTGCCCTCTTCAAAATCCTCCAGGTTGGGAACTTCATTGCGATAAGCAAACTTGATCTCCTGGATTGGATCTTCGTGTTGGCGGCCCCAGTTATAGGATTGCAAGGCTTCATCCTTGTTGTTGAAGGTGACGCAGGGGCTGATGACATCAATCACAGATATGCCATTATGGATAAGGGCAGCCTTGATGAGCTCCTTGAGCTGTTTGGCATCGCCGGCAAAGGACCGGGCTACAAATGTAGCGCCGCTAATCAGGGCTTCCATACAGAGGTCGAGCGGTGGCAGCCAGTTTTTACCCTGGTGCTTAAGCTCAAGGCCGTAGTCAGAAGTAGCAGAGAACTGCCCCTTGGTGAGGCCATAGACGCCATTATTTTCAATAATGTACGCCATAGGTACATTACGGCGGATGATGTGTTTGAAGTGCCCCATGCCGATGGAGGCACTATCGCCGTCACCTGAGATACCAATGATTTTGATGCTGCGATCAGCAAAAGTGGCCCCGGTAACCAGCGTTGGCATACGGCCGTGCAGGCCATTAAAGCCGAATGAACGCTGCAAGAAATAATTGGGACTTTTGGAAGAACAACCGATACCCGAAATCTTAACAACCTTTTCCGGCAGCAGTCCAAGCTCAAATACCGCGGCTTGAATTTGATTTGAGATCATATTGTGGCCGCAGCCCGGACAAAGCGTGGAAGGGCGGCCTTTGTAGTCCTCAGGTGAGAGACCAAGCAGGTTGCTTTCAGCTTTCGGCGTAACAGTGGTTGATTTATCCATTGAGCTGCTCCTTTGCGAGAATGGTTTCAGAAGCCCATACAGCTGTCATTGGCAAGCCGCCTATTTCGGTGACGGAGGTGATGCGTGGGGCATATTGAGAGAACTCCCGCCGTAGAACGCCGCAAAGCTGTCCATCGCGGTTGAGCTCAAGCACGTATGTGCGGTCGTGACCGATAATGAAATCGCGTTCCAGCTTGCCACAAGGCAGCGAGCGGATGCGCATAAAGTCAGTTTCGATGCCTTTTTCACGCAAGAGCGCCTGGGCCTCGATAATGGCGAGTTCTGTGGAACCCATGCCGATAATGCCTATCTTGGCATCTTTGCCGTAGTAAGTGATAGGCATAGGCAGGTCAACCTCCACATTATCCAACTTGCGGCCAATGCGGAAGAGCATATCTGCCCAGTTTTTGGGGTTCTCGCTGTAGTTGCCGTACTCGTCGTGCCCGGTGCCGCGGGTGAAGTACCCCGCTTTGGGGCTCTGGTTCCCCATCACCGTGCGATAGGGAATGGCATCCTTGTCGATATCTTTGTAGCGGCCCCAATCAGGGAATTTGTCCATGTCTTTTTCCCAGATAATCTTGCCGCGATTGATGGGGCGATCGGGATATTCGAATTTTTTGGTCATCCAGGTGTTCATGCCCAGGTCAAGGTCAGACATCACGAATACAGGGGTCTGGTATTTTTCAGCCAGATCAAGAGCTTTCCAACCAAATTCAAAGCATTCATTGACCGAACCGGGGATGACGATAATGTGTTTTTTGTCGCCATGACCAAGCGTATAAGCCATTGAAATATCGCCTTGGGCCGTGCGGGTGGGAAGACCAGTACTGGGGCCAACACGCTGTACGTCCCAAAAGACCACGGGGGTTTCCGTGAAATACGCCAGGCTGACATTTTCGGTCATCAGTGCAAGACCAGGGCCGGAGGTTACCGTCATGGACCGCAAACCCGCCCATCCAGCGCCAATTGCGGCACCTGCCGCTGCAAGCTCATCTTCAACCTGCACAATAGCAAAGGTGTTCTTACCAGTTTCGGGGTCCTGACGAAATTTGGGGGCAAGGGTATTCATCTCTTCCACAAGGCTGGTAGCTGGTGTAATGGGGTACCAGGCACAGAATTGCATGCCGCCAAAAATGGAACCAAGTGCGCCTGCATAATTGCCATCAGTCAAAATATAGTCAGTAAGGGGAGGAAGTTGCTTTACAGTGTAACAATCAGTTTTTTTCAGATTCTTTGCTGCCCAATCAAAACCAAGTTTTACAGTTTTGAAGTTAGTTTCGGCAATGGCCGGCCTGCTGCTGAAATGCTTGTTAATTGCAGCCAGCAAAATTTTTTCAGGAATGCCCAAGACCTGGCCAACGATGCCCACATAGAGCATGTTCTCGGTAAAATCGCGGATGGTGCGGGGCACATCCAGCTCATCAGTAAGGGCTTTGATGGGCATAGGGTAGAAAATGAGATCTTCCCGCCTGGCCTCATCCGAAATGGCAATGTGATCGGCGTAAAAGACCACCCCTCCCTTGGGCAGGAAGTTAAGATCTTCCAGGAAGGTCTTGGGGTTCATTGCCACAATGATGTCATCGTATGGACGGCGGCCGGTATAACCATTATCGTTGGCGCGAATTACGAACCAGGTGGCCATACCCTTAATATTAGACGGGAATACATTTTTGCCCGAAGTAGGGATGCCCATATGGAAAAGCGCACTGAACAGGATGCTGTTGGCCGTGACGGAACCGGAACCATTGACTGTACAGATCGTCATGCAAAAATCATTGACGATGAGGTCCGATTCACATTTCTTCTTCATTGCATTTTTAGCCATCAAAATCGACTCCTTATTATTCAAAACGTTGTTTTAGTTCGGGCTTCTTGATTTGTTTGACGAGATCCATGTGATTGAGCAGCGCTTCGTGGCCTCTGGCGAAGTCGCGGGCTTTGAGAGCATCTACAATTTTTTGATGAAAATTCCAGACTGACTCAAGATAAGCCTGGTCCATATAAATATTCAGATCGGAAGATTGGTAGAGAATCCAATAGCTCTCCAATACACTAAGGACTAGCTTATTGTTCAGGTGTTGGAAAATCCCAAGATGAAAATCGCGGTGCTCTTCCTTTGGTACCTGAATGGGAGTGCGGGCAATTTTCTGATTGGCCTGGAGGACGAGAGCCTCAAGCCGGGCAACTTCTTCCCGTGTGAGCAGAGGAGCAGCTTCCGGCCAATAAGCGCTTTCAAGATTCTTGCGCAGATCTCTGAGCTGCTCGAATGTGAATGGGTCGATTTTTTGGGAATAGTTCAAGCCGAGCATCAAGGCTGGTGTGAGAGTAAATTCGCGCAGCGACATTCCGGTTTTTGGACGGATCTCTACAACACCGAGCTGGCGGGCAACCTCGAGTTGTTCCCGGATGGCGGAAGTACTGATGCCCAATTGTCTACCAATTTCGGGAATACTCGGCAAAAGAAGATGCGTATGGGCAGCTTCTGCCAAGTAATCAAGGAGGTTTGTTTTTACTTTTTCCATGCTATTAATCTGATTAATATGATTAATGCAATTATTATAATCGCTTTAGTGAAATTGAGGGTAATTAGTAATTGAAAGTTAAATTAAACCGGCTTCAATAAGCATGCTTTTGTTGTCTACGATTTCAGAAGTTGTCCCCCGGGCAATGACCTTGCCGTGGTCCATCAGCACAGCCCTTGAACAGACCTGGGCAGCCATTTCCAGATCATGAGTGGCAATCACCATAGTTTGAGGCATGCTCATCAGCAAAGCAATCAATTCCGTACGTGCGTGCGGGTCGAGGCCGGAGGTAGGCTCATCGAGGACCAGAATTTTCGGATCCATCGAGAGGACTGATGCGATGGTAACCCGTTTTTTCTCTCCCCCGCTGAGGTTAAAAGGATTGCGCTTTACTGAATCCTCCATATGGACCGTCTTAAGGGCACGCATGACGCGTTCCTTGACGGCATCTTTCTTGAAGCCGAGATGAATTGGCCAAAAGGCAACGTCGTCGTAGACCGACGAAGAGAATAGCTGATCAGCGGGGTTTTGAAAAATCATGCCGACCAAGGTGCGGATACGAGCCTGGTTGGAATCCGAAATTTCAAGACCGTTGATAAATACCCGGCCTTTACCGCGAAGGATGCCATTGAGGTGCAGAAGCAGCGTGGATTTGCCTGATCCATTCCCGCCTATGAGGGCCAGTTTTTCACCCTCTTCCACCTCAAAACTGACATCATAAAGCGCTTCCTTAGAGTCAGGATAGGTATAACTGAGATTTTCAACTTTAATCAGGGACATTTAAGGAGTGTTCTCCAAAGACTGAGGTTGCATGCTGCCTTGAATTATACCCAGCCCTCGGAATGCGGACCGAAGAAAGGCAATTTCGGAGAATTAGTATTCTATGGGGGTAAAATCGATATGTTCTGGAGTTATTCGATGTCAATTTCTGAGTTTAGCATCCCTGAGCGGTATAAAACCGATCGACGAGGACCCATACGCTGGATCTGGTCTCACGTCAAACCTACCTGGTACCTGCTCGTTTTTGCGATCATAGGTGCCTCGGGCAATGCCTATTTAGCCGGTGTGCCTGCTACCCGTTTCGGAGAGATTTTTAACGAGTTAATCAGTGGAAAGGCCGACCTTAACCACCTTTGGACCCTTTCGTTAATCATTGGAGGTTCCCAGATTATTCGCGGGGGTTTTCTATTTATGCGGAATTTTAGTTTTGAATACACTGCCCAGCGTCTGGAACGGAACATCCGTGAGGAGTTCTATACAAATCTGCTTGGGAAGAGCATGACTTTCCATTCCCTGCAATCAATTGGCGACCTGATGGCCAGGGCGACCAATGACATCCGCGAAGTAAACTTCGTTTTCAGCCCAGCACTCAATATGATTATCGGCTCCATCAACTTTCTTTTTGTGCCTTTAATTATCGGCTGGAACTTGAACCATGCGCTGGTTTTGGTGCCTGGGGTCTTTATTATCGCCTATACCATTTATATACAGTACTACATCAGGGTGATGACACCTATTTCCAAAGAAGTCCGCAAGAGTTTTGGCAAAATGAACAGCCGCCTGGCTGAAGACCTCGACGGAATCGAGACAGTAAAATCCGTTGCCCAGGAAGACAATGAAATCAAGCTTTTCATGCACAATTCGCTCTCTTACCGAAACGCTTTCGTTAAGAAAGGCGATCAGGAAGCTGTATTCCTTCCTGTCCTTTTGCTCTCGCTTGCACTTGGTTTGGGGTTATTACATGCCATTCTGCTGGCTCAAAACGGATTGATTCCCCTCGGGGGTGTGGTTGCTTATTTCTACTCATTGGCGCTGCTTAGTTTTCCCACATATTCCTCAATTTACAGCTACTCACAGCTCACATTGGGGGTTGCAGGAGCGAAACGATTGCTGGAAACCATGAACACTGTAAATGACCTTGACCAAAATCTGTATGGTGTTGCCCAACAGATCAAGGGCGAGGTGGTGTTCGAGCATGTCAGTTTTACTTATAGCGGCATAGACACTTTGGACGACGTCAGCTTCCATGTACAGCCCGGGCAAACTATTGCCATTGTCGGCCAAACGGGTGCCGGTAAAACCACACTCATCCGCCTGATCAACCGGACCTACGATCCTTCACATGGTGTGGTCAAAATCGATGGAATTCCGCTTATGGATTGGCAGTTGAATAGCCTGCGCAACCAAATCTCCATTATCGAACAGGATATTTTCCTTTTCTCGAAAACGGTCAGAGAAAATATTGCATTCGGGCGAGTTGATGCCAGTGAAATCGATGTCGTTGAAGCGGCAAAAAAAGCACAGGCCCATGAATTTATCCTGGAACTGCCTCAGGGTTACGACACGATCATCGGAGAACGGGGAGCTACACTTTCAGGTGGCCAGCGGCAACGTTTGGCCCTTGCTAGAGCTTTCCTGACCGACCCTCGCATTCTCATTTTGGACGATTCCACCAGCGCCATCGACAGCAAGACTGAAGATGAAATCCAAAAAGCCATTAAGGCTGCTTCAGAAGGACGAACGACTTTCATCATCACCCACCGGCTTTCACAGATTCGCTGGGCAGATCTGATCATTGTCATGAAAAAAGGGCGGATTGCCGATATTGGCACGCACAATGAACTGATGACACGTTCACAAGCTTATCGAAATATCTTTACAGAGGTAGGAAAAGAATGAGTTTCTATTCCAGCCTCAAAGCAGAAGCCTACGACCGGCAGTACTCGAATAAAGATCTCTTTAGTCGCATCTTCAGCTACCTGAACCCATATCGACGAAGGATGATCGTCATTCTGGTCACTTTATCCTTGCAAGGCATCGTTGGCGCGTTACCGCCATTGCTGGTTTCCCAGGTGTTGGATCTCAGTATGGCAGGACAGACGAAAGAAAGCATTTATATTTGGCTTGTGATCGGTGTTGTGGTCCTTGAATTTCTAAATTACGTTTTCTATTACATCGTCCACAGGCTGATGGCCCGGGTAATTGCTGACACAACCCGTGATATGTCCGCTGCAGCATTCAAATCTGCAATGCAACAGGATATGTCTTTCTTCGATGAGTTTTCATCTGGCAAAGTTGTTTCGCGTATTACAACGGATACATCTGATTTTGCCAACCTGATCACCCTGACTTCGGATGTGCTTAATAATTTGCTGCAGTCTGTTCTATTGGCTGCCATTTTGTTGCGCACGGAGTGGCGGTTAGCTTTAGGCTTGTTCTCCATCGTACCCATTCTCGGAATAATCATCATCCAATACCGGAAATGGGCAAAAACCGTAACCAGGCGCGGTATGCGTGCCATGGCAAATGTAAACGCTACCATCAAGGAGACAATCAGCGGTATTTCAGTGGCCAAAAATTTCAGACAGGAAGCCAGTATTTTTAAAGACTTTGACCGGGCTAATAAAGATTCGTTCAAAGTCAACATCCGGCGGGGTTTAGCGCTCTCACTGCTATTTCCAACCACTCGAATCATAGTTGGCACGGCAACGGCCCTGATCACCTTTTATGGTGCCAAATCGGTTCTTGCATTGACCATAACAGCGGGTGCCTGGTATTTGTTTGTAAATAGTATCGATCGTTTTATGCAGCCTGTTTTGACATTAACACAATATGTTGCCCAGGTGCAGCAGGGTCTTTCAGCAGCCGAACGTATTTTTGCGCTGATCGAAGCACCCAGGAGCGTTCAACAACTTTCAAGCCTGAAACCCGAATCTCTTACAGGCAAAATTGATTTCAACCACTTAAGTTTTTACTATCCCAACGGTACACAGGTCTTAACTGATTTTGATCTGCATATTGAGCCGGGAGAAAATGTGGCCATCGTCGGACATACTGGCGCCGGTAAATCCTCAATTGCCAGGTTGGTGACCCGTTTCTACGAATTCCAGGGGGGTGAGCTGCTTATCGATAATCATGATATTCGTGATTTTGACCTGCAAAGCCTGCGTAATCATATGGGTATTGTTACCCAGGTGCCATTCCTTTTTGAAGGCAGCGTGGAAGAGAATATTCGCTTCGCAAAACCCGATATCACCCGAGCTGAGATCCTGGAGCTAGCCCAAAATGTGGGTCAAGGCGAATGGCTTGAGACCCTTTCAAATGGGTTGGATACCAATGTCGGCGAACGTGGCGCGCAGATTTCGATGGGGCAGCGGCAGCTGGTAGCCCTGATACGTGTCCTCGCCCGCAAACCTTCCATTTTTATACTCGATGAAGCCACGGCTTCAATTGACCCCTTCACTGAGAAACAGATTCAGAACGCGCTGGATTTGATCCTGAAGCGCTCAACTAGTATCTTGATTGCTCATCGGCTTTCCACCATCCAAAGCGCTGACCGCATCATTGTGCTTGATCACGGGATGATCCTGGAGGAAGGCACCCACAACACCCTTCTCGAGCGTGGCGGGCATTATGCTGAACTCTACAACACCTACTTCCGCCATCAAAGCCTGGAATACGTGGAAGAGGCGGGCAAGCTTTTTGGGAGCAGTTCTGAAGGGCAAGCGCCAGCAGCGGCCGTGCTTTAATACTTAGGTAGGCTTTATCCATCTTTCTTTCGATTTCAGCTATTAGTCATTTTTGCAGGTCAGTTGCCAGCGTCCTTTTGAGCAGGCCTCACTCGTTATATTCGGGTTGGAATATTTACAGACAATAAAAATCTTTGTCATGCTTAGCTACGCTCAGCATCTACCAGCTGCAAGTCAGATCTGGCAAATCCTTCGCAAGACCGGCTCAGGATGACAGGAATTGGTAATTCACACTCAAATTTACTCCCGACGTCCTCTTTAGAACCCCTTTTTGCAGGTTGGACAACGCCGTTCTATTTTGTTCTATTTAACTTGACATAGAACATTTATTCTATATAATAAGAATATGGAAGAAAACATAGCTGTAACCCCTTTCAAAGAACCCTTCATCCCCAAGATCTATTTGGTCCTGGGCAGGCAGACTGTCAGCGACAAAATGCTGCAGTTGATTGCGGCTTTGGCCCTGCGGCAGCCCCTGACCGTACTGGATTGCGGCAACCGTTCCAATATGTACGCGGTGGCAAAACTGATCCGGCCTTACACGTCAGACCCGGTGGCAGTACTTGGGCACATTCGCCTTTCGCGCGCGTTCACCTGCATCCAGGTGCTGACCATGCTTGAAGCAGCGGCCGCCCGTCCGCAGGCCAGCGACCCCTGCATCATCCTGGATCTGCTTTCCACTTTTCTGGATGAGGATGTCAAACTGCCGGACGCGGAACGGTTGATGGACCGCAGCCTGGCTTGCCTGCGCGCAATCAGCCAAACGGCCCCGGTAGTGATCAGCGCCCGTCCACTGCCACTCATCGCGCGCGAGCGGGCTTCGCTTTATGAAGCCTTGCACGAGGCGGCTGATACCCGTTGGGCCGAACCAGAAGCTTTGACTGCCGGGCACTTGCAGCCGGCGCTTTTTGCTTGAGGCATTATGGGCCGCACCATCGCTTCCATCACCCAGACCTGGCACGAAGAAGAAGCCGCGCTTAAGCGCTTTGAGCGCGCCTTGCGCAAGGAAGACCAGATACTGTTGGATGAGTTGCTGGTTTTTTCCCGTCTGCACCTGGCTGAAGCCTCCTATGCGTCCAACCTTTACCCGTTGGATATGTACCTCATTGCCATCCTGTTGGAAGTCTACAAGAAGCTCAAATCCCTTGAAAAAGAGGTCCGTGGCGGAAAAGAAGAGCAAGCACCCGAACTCACCAAAGAAGCGCGTTTTTTGGAAATACTGGAAGACAGCTTCAAGCAGACTTTGGAGCGGCCTCAGGGGGCGCTGGCTGCTCCTGCTGTGGGCATAGGCAATGGACTGGGGCGCATCCCGGCCACTGTCAACTTGCGCAAGTTCGCGGCCAGGCCGCGGACGAATCCTGCTGAGGCCGTGCCCGTGAAAGCGCAGGAAAACCTTTCTGCCATGGGTGCAGCAGCCCATGCAGCCGCGGCAGCTGAAGAGCAAGAGATTGTCTTTTCAGAAAGCAATTCGGGGTCAGTGAAAGCTCAGTATGGCGACCGGCAGCCTTCAGCCGAGGGGTTAAACCGGGCAAAACCGCACGGTTTTAGCGCGACGGTGCATAACGGTTCCAGCACACACGCGCTGAATGCGCACCTTTCGCAGGTGAGCACACTTTCTTACCCACCCTGCGCCCTGTCTGACACCGCTGTAACGCTTTCGTACGCGACCTTTGAGGATGCGCCTTGATTTTGCAGGAGCGGCTCAGGATAAAAACTCAGTCATCGCAAGCAAAACGTAGCGATCTGGGGTTGACCTTTAAAAACCAAAGACAGATTGCTTCGCAAAAGAAACTCGCAATGACTGAATCTTGCCGTGCTGAACGCAGTGAAGCATCTGCTAGTAGCAAGTTGGTTCTAGAAGATGCTCAGGATGGCACGCCCTTTTGCTTGTCGTTGCGAGGAGCGCCTGCGACGAAGCAATCTGATGTTCACAGCATTGAAACCCAGATTGCCGCGCAAAAGAGGCTCGCAATGACTAAATCTTGTCGTGCTGATCGCAGCGAAGCATCTGCTAGTAGCAAGTCGAATCTGGAAGATCCTTCGCAAAGGATGCTCAGGATGACAAGCCTTTTTGCTTGTCATGTTAAGCACAGCGAAACATCTTCTGGTTGCAAGTCGGATCTAGCGGAACCTCCGCAATGGGTACTCAGAGGATGGCAGGATTAGATTTTGCGCGCCGAGAGTACGCTTCGCAATCGTAAAAGATACTCAGGATGACAAGATAGAAGGGAACCGTTATGAGCAAACAACTGTCATCAGCTAACAAAACGATGCAGCAAGGCGCTGGTAACGCCCGCTTATTGAGCAGACAATCGTCATCGATTAATAAAACCGTGGAGCAAGGTACTGATAATGCCCACCTGTTAAGCAAACAAGTTCCGGTAAGCAACACAGACCTGGAGCCGAGCTCAGAGGGTAATGCCCTTGCTCCGGCCGGCAAGGTTTTCAGAGGCTGGCTGCTGGACCTCTACACCAGCGGCGAGGACGGTGTGAAATTATGGTTTATTGGCGAGGGAGATGATGTGCGTGTCTCCTTCACGCACAACTTCCCCGTCACTTTTTATGCTGCCGGGGACCACAGCGAACTCCGCCGTTTGTGGAAGCAGCTTCAGGGTCAGGAAGGCATCCTTTCGCTTCGGCGAACACAAAAACAGGATGTCTTCGTGGCCGATCCTGTGGACGTAATGGAAATTTGCGTTTCCAACCCCGCCCTGCAGCAGCGCATTTTCTTCGGGTTGGAAAGAGACTTTGACAGCCTCACCTGGTACAACTCGGACGTCACCATCCAATGCCGCTATATCGCCCGCTATGGTGTCTTTCCCATGGCGCTCTGCGAAGTGGTGGCTGATAACCGTGGACGCATCCAATCCATCAAACCTCTCAACAGCCGTTGGGACGTGACCCCCAACCTGCCTCCACTGCGAATCTTGAACATTCTGCCCAACGCCGACCCCGCCCGCAGCCAGGTGAGCGGCCTCATCATCAGTTCTGATACCCTGCACGAGGAGCTCGCTTTTGACAAAGAATCTGTATGGCTACGCGAAGTTAATAAGATTCTTAAAGAGTATGACCCCGATATCATTGTCACTGACTGGGGTGATGCCTGGGTGATGCCATTTCTGCTTTCGCGTTCTGAAGAAGCTAATTTTCCACTGAGCCTGAACCGCGACCAGGAAAGGTCCGTGCGCTGGCAGAAGGAAACTAGCTATTTTTCCTACGGGCACATCATTTTCCGCCCGGAAGAAGCCCACCTGTTTGGACGCTGCCACATTGATCGCAAATCAGCCATGATGTGGTCGGATTATTCATTGGCAGGCACCCTGGAGATGGCCAGGGTTACCACCCTCCCCATTGAAAAGGCCGCCCGGGTTTCGCCCGGTCAGGGTATCTCTGCCATGCAGGTGATTACTGCGATGGAAAAAGATGTGTTGGTGCCCTACCAAAAACGCCAGGTGGAACAGTTCAAAACTGGGCTGCAGCTCATTCAGTCCGACCGGGGCGGTATGATCTACCAACCCAAAATCGGCGTGCACACCGATGTAGCCGAGATTGACTTTGTTTCCATGTACCCGGCAGTCATCATCAAAGGCAACATCTCCCCCGAGGTACCCCTGCCGGACCTGCTGGAGCCCGCCAGCGAAGAGTTGGGGGTGGTGCCGCTCACCCTCAAACCGCTCTACGAGAAACGGGTGGCGCTCAAGCACAAAATCAGGGAATACGTTCCCGGCCATCCCATGGCCAAAACCCTGAGCGAACGCGCCATGGCACTCAAATGGCTGCTGGTGGTCTGTTTTGGCTTTTTGGGCTATAAAAACGCGCGCTACGGGCGCATTGAAGCCCATGAGGCGGTTACCAAAGGTGGGCGCGAGACTCTGCTGCGCGCCAAGGACGTCTGTGAAGAAAATGGGTTTGAGGTGCTGCACATGTATGTGGATGCCCTTTGGGTGAAAAAGCGCGGCTACAGCAAGGTAAGCGATTTTGAACCGCTCATCCAGGCTATCAACGACCGCACCGGGCTGACCATCAACCTGGATGGCATCTTCCGCTGGATTGCATTTTTACCCTCCAAAATCGATGAACGCATCCCAATTGCCAACCGCTTTTTCGGCGTTTTCCAAAGCGGCGAAGTGAAGGTGCGCGGCCTGGAAGCCCGCCGGCGCGATACACCGCGCTGGATTGCGGCGGTGCAGCGCGAAATGATCGATATCATCGGCAAAGCCAAATACCGGCCAGAATTGGAGAAACGCATTCTGGAGGCTTTTCAGATCTACCAGCGAGCGCTGGCTTTACTGAAGGCTTGCGACGTGCCTCCCGATCAGATGCTGATCAATGGCAAGGTGAGTTACGCGTTGGATGCTTACAAGGCCAGTACAGCCGCGGTGCGGGCTGCCAGGCAAATGGAAGCAGCAGGAATGCCCATCCGCCCTGGGCAGCGCATCCGCTTTCTGTTTACGAAAGGTGAGGCAGACGTTTTTGCCTGGGAGCTTGGCAAGCCTTTTGACCCCAAAATGCTGGATGCCGAAAAATACATCCGCTTATTGGCCAAAGCTGGTGCTGCTGTGCTGATGCCGTTCGGCTTGGACCCCGATTTGCTCATCGAGTGGAGCGAGCGCGGGCACATCCAATTGCAGCTAAAGGAAGCTTATTCAACTTCAGACTTACCTGATCAGGACAAATAGAAAATTAATCATTCCTCCAGCAGACAAAGAGTTCATAGCGGAAAGTTCATAGCAGTGCCAATGTTGACCTCTTAGGTGGTAAAATACTTCAAGAATTTTGAAGGGAAGAGTCCTGTAAAGGCACCGAAGGGGCAAGCTTCAATGGAAGTGAAACTCTCAGGTAAAGCAACCCGAATTTCTTCTGAAATCGTAGGATAACAGAGGCGCATATATGTGCGCCTCTATTAATATAAAAAGGAGATAACATGGAGTATCCAAAAGAACTAAAGTATCAAAAAACCGATGAATGGGTGAAAGTCGAAGGCGGCATTGCCACCATCGGCATTTCTGACTACGCGCAGGATTCCCTGTCGGATGTCGTTTTTGTGGAATTTGAGGTAGAAGCTGGTGATACCGTCAAGGCTGGTACCACCCTGGCGACCATCGAATCCGTCAAAGCGGCCGCGGAAGTCGTCTTCCCGGTCAGTGGAACCGTCGTTGAAATCAACGAAAAACTGCCCGAAACCCCTGAAGTCCTGAACGAAGAGCCCTACGGCAAGGGTTGGCTTTGCAAGGTCAAGTTGAGCAAACCCGAAGAGCTTGACAACCTGATGGATGCCAAAGCTTACGAAGCTTACTGCCAGGATCGCTAATATCTTCACGCCCCACACTGAAAAAGATGTGGAGGCAATGCTCAAGTCCATCGGAGCGAAATCTATTGAGGAACTTTTTAAAGTAGTTCCTGCAGAACACCGCTTCCCTGAATTAGACTTGCCTCCTGCGGCTTCCGAAATGGAAATTATGGGCGAGCTGCAAGAATTAGCTGATGCCAATGGCAGCACCCAAAATATGCTCTGCTTCCTGGGCGCTGGCGCTTATGACCACTACACGCCAGCCGCGGTGGATATGCTGCTGCGACGCGGCGAGTTCTATACTGCATATACTCCCTATCAACCAGAAATTTCCCAGGGGACGCTGCAAACAATTTTTGAATATCAGAGCATGCTCTCTAATTTGACTGGCATGGATGTGGTGAATGCCTCGCACTATGATGGTGCCACCGCCTGCGCCGAAGCTGTTATCCTGGCAAATGAACAATTCAGAGGAAAACGCAAGAAATTCCTTGTTTCACGGGCAGTCAACCCGGAGTACCGCGAAGTCATGCGCACCTATATGCAAGGATTTCCTGAGATCAAGATCGAAGGTGATGAGCTCGAAACCGGCATTGACGCCGACATGCAAAAGCTAATCGCCAAGATCGATAACAATACCGCCCTTGTCCTGGTTCAATATCCGGATTTCTTCGGTCGCATTATCGACTACACTCCCCTGGCTGAGGCCGCCCACGCGCAAGGCGCGTTAGTCGCTGTGGCAGTCAACCCAACTGCGCTGGGTTTGCTCACTCCCCCAGGAGAAATGGGCGCAGATATCGTCGTCGGCGAAGGGCAGCCCCTCGGCTTGCCGCTCTCTTATGGCGGCCCTTATCTAGGCATGTTTGGGGTGAAAGGACCCTTGCTGCGGAAAATTTCTGGCCGTTTGGTCGGAGAGACCACCGATGTGCGCGGTCAAAGAGCCTATGTGCTCACGCTGACCGCCCGCGAGCAGCATATTCGACGCGAAAAAGCCTCGTCCAATATTTGCACCAATCAAGGCTTGATGACAACTTGCGCGGCCATCTACCTGAGCCTGCTCGGAAAAACTGGCTTCGCGAAGGTGGCTGACCTGTGCTACCAGAAAGCCCATTACGCCCAAAAGGAAATTACGAGCATTGAAGGCTACAAAGCCATGTTTGAAGACACGCCTTTCTTCCATGAATTCGTGGTTAAGTGCCCGGGAGATGTAGACCATTTGCTTGAGCACCTTGAGGATTATGAAATCCTTGGCGGCTACAACCTTGGCAAGGACTTTCCTGAATTGGAGGGCTGCCTGATGGTTGCCGTAACCGAAAAGATGAGCAAGGATTCAATTGACTACTTCAAGGCCTCGATTGAGGAGGTGACCCATGACTGAGCCAACCGTCTATGAGCTCTCATCACCCGGCCGTCAAGGCGTCAAATTCCCTGATAGTGACGTCCCGAAAACTGAGCTGCCAAAAGGCTTTGTCCGCAAGGAATTAGGCCTGCCTGAAATGTCTGAAATCGATGTGGTACGCCATTTTACGCATCTCTCCAGTA
>WOYI011404905.1_pt3 | contig 16586 bp, 13 predicted proteins | sample 6423411 | NCBI WGS metagenome assembly WOYI01 (sample SAMN13441803, study PRJNA592873) | oil field metagenome | biome: oil field; feature: oil-well bore; material: oil-contaminated soil; isolation source: oil-contaminated soil from oil-well borehole | place: Germany: Wietze | collected 2016-10-18 ...
CGCAACGGTGTCGAACAACCGCGTGTCGAACAACCGCGTGTCGAACAACAGCGTGCCGACCAGCGTCGGGCCGAGCGGAGGATGCTCGAGGAGATCGACACGCTGTGGCGCACAGCGCCGCTCCGCCCCGAGAAGCCCTCACCGACCGACGAGGTGCGTGCGGTCATGGCCGTCTTCGACGAGACGCTGTTCACCGCGATTCCGCACGTGTACCGCCAGGTCGACGACGCACTTCAGGGCCCGGGCGCGGGCGGCCGTGCGCCGGTCGTACGTCCGTTCGTGCGCGTGGGCTCGTGGGTCGGCGGTGACCGCGACGGAAACCCGTTCGTGACGGCATCCGTCACCCGGAAGGCGGCTGCGATCGCGAGCGAGCATGTGCTGCTCGGGCTCGAACGCGCGGCCAACCGCATCGGACGCGGTCTCACCTTGGATGCCGCCGCCACTCCCCCGAGCGACGCTCTGCTCGCCCTGTGGCAGCGGCTGAAGGCCGCCGATGAGGACGCCGCGACCGAGATCGCGAAGCGCTCGCCGAACGAGCCGCACCGCCGCATCCTGCTGCTGATCGCCCGCAAGATCTCGGCGACCCGCGCCCGCGACGCCGACCTGGCCTACACAGACCCCGACGAGCTCCTCGCGGACCTGCGCGTCGTGCAGGACTCGCTGGTGCAGGCACGCGCCCCGCGCCATGCCTACGGGCACCTGCAGCAGCTGCTGTGGCAGGTCGAGACGTTCGGCTTCCACCTCACCGAACTCGAGGTGCGCCAGCATTCCGCCGTGCACGCGAAGGTGCTCGCGGAGCTGGATGCCGGCGGTCCGCGCTCCGAACTCGCCGAGGAGGTGCTCGACGTCTTCCGCGCCGTCGCGTTCCTCCAGAAGCGCTACGGCCCGCGTGCCGCCGGCCGTTACATCGTCTCGTTCACGCAGTCCGCGCAGGACCTCGCGAACGTGCACCGGCTCGCAGAGTACGCCGCCGCGGGTTCTGCCGCCCCCGTGCTCGACGTCATCCCGCTGTTCGAAACCTTCGCCGACCTGCAGGCAGCCCCGCACATCCTCGCTGAGATCGTCGAGCACCCCGAGTTCGCCGCGCGGCTGGACGCGACCGGGCGACGTCTTGAGGTCATGCTCGGATACTCGGACTCGTCGAAGGACGTCGGTCCGGTCGCCGCGAACCTCGCGCTGTATGTCGCGCAGGCCGCGATCGCCGCGTGGGCGCAGGAGAACCGCATCGAGCTGACGCTGTTCCACGGCCGCGGCGGCGCCCTGGGCCGCGGCGGCGGGCCGGCGAACTCGGCGATCCTGGCGCAGCCGCCGCATTCGGTCGACGGGCGCTTCAAGCTCACCGAACAGGGCGAGGTCATCTTCGCGCGCTACGGCGATGCGGCGATCGCGATGCGCCACATCGACCAGGTCGCAGCGGCCGTCCTGATGGCCTCGGCGCCGTCGATCGAAGAGCGCAACAGCGACGCCGCCGAGCGCTACGCCGGCGTCGCAGCGACGATGGACACGGCATCCCGTACCCGCTTCTTCGAACTGGTGAAGGCCCCCGGCTTCGCGCCGTGGTTCGCCCAGGTCACTCCGATGGAAGAGGTCGGCCTGCTCGCACTGGGCTCCCGGCCCGCGCGCCGCGGCCTCTCGGTCGAGTCGCTCGAAGACCTCCGGGCGATCCCCTGGGTGTTCGCGTGGACGCAGGCGCGCATCAACCTGGCCGGCTGGTTCGGTCTCGGCACCGCGCTGGAGGCGGTCGGCGACGAAGACATGCTGCGGCGGGCGTACCAGGAGTGGCCGCTGTTCCAGACGATGGTCGACAACGTGGCGATGAGCCTGGCGAAGGCCGACCCGCGCATCGCGCGCCGCTACCTCGACCTCGGCGACCGCGACGACCTCGCCGACCTCGTGATGGATGAGATGGAGCTCACGCGGCTGTGGGTCGTGCGTGTCACCGCCGGATCCGACGTGCTGGATAACAAGCCCGTGCTGCAGCGTGCGGTGAAGATGCGCAGTCCGTACGTGGATGCGCTGTCACTGCTGCAGCTGAGATCGTTGCGCGCCCTGCGCGCCGATGCCGCATCCGGGGCTGCGACCGACCCGGAGCAGCAGCGCCTCCTGCTGCTGTCGGTCAGCGGGGTCGCCGCCGGGCTGCAGAACACCGGCTGACCCGCGAGAGGGCTCGTGCCGTCAGTCCAGGCGGATGTCGCGCTCGTGCCGGGCCAGGCTGCGGCCGTAGCGCTCCGTGAGCTGCACCATGAGGTCGGGCGTGTCGCGATCGATGCCGAATACGTAGCCCGGAAAGTCGAGCTCCTTCTGCGCCGCCCAGATCTGCTCGTGGCGCTCGGCGGGCAGGATCTGCGCCGGATCGCCGACAGCGACCCAGCCGATCGGCACGACGCTGTCGGGCGGCAGCACCGAGCGCAGATGCACGACGGCGTTGATGCGCACTTCGCTTCGCTCGCCGATCCGCGCTCCGTTGAAGACGCGCGTGCCGGTCGCGAGGAACACCTCGTCGCCGACGGTCGCACCCGAGAGACTCACCATCGGACCGACGAGCGTGTGATCCCCGATGTGCACGGCATTCGCGGCGCTCGCGCGGATGAGCGCGTTCTCCATCACGATGACGTTCGTGCCGAGCGTGATCGGCCCGCCTTCAGCGGTGATCACCGCTCCGTGCAGCACCTGGCAGTCCTCGCCGATGGTGACATCTCCGCTGATCACCGCCGTCGGGGAGATCACGGCAGCGGGATGGATGCGGGGCCGAGCCCCGAGGTGCTCGAACTGCACGGTTCCTCCTCGGTCGGTGCCAGCGTAGCGCTCCGGTGCGACCTGTCGAGGGTGGCCGAGATCAGGACGCGGTATCGGCGGACGCGGCAACGGCGGGAGCGGCGACCGGCTGCGGAAAGAGCTGGTCGAGCAGCTGGTGCACCCATGCGATCAGAGCGGCATCCGAGAGCCGCTCATCGCCGGCGCGGGGCATCGGGATGACGATCGCCTCTCCCCCGGCCAGCACCTTCGAGGCCGGGTGGAGCCGCTGCAGGCGCACGCGCATCGAATCGGCCAGGTTCGCCGGCGCGATCCGCAGGTTCGGACCCATCGCGACGACATCCGCGAGGCCCGCCTGCGCGGCACGGCGGCGCAGACGGGCGACCGCGAGAAGGCCCTCGGTCTCGGCGGGCAGCTCGCCGTAGCGGTCTGTCAGCTCCTCGACCACGAGGTCGATCGCGTCGTCCTTGGCGGTGGCGGATGCCGCGGCCGAAAGCTTCTGGTAGGCCTCGAGTCGCAGGCGCTCGCTGTCGATGTACGACTCGGGGATGCGTGCCTGGACGGGCAGCTCGAGTCTCAGCTCGGTCGGGCCCTCGGTCTCTTCGCCGCGGAAGGTGGCGACGGCCTCTCCGATCATGCGCAGGTACAGGTCGAAGCCGACGCCGGCGATGTGCCCGGCCTGTTCGGCGCCGAGGAGATTGCCCGCGCCGCGCAGCTCGAGGTCCTTCAGCGCGACCTGCATGCCGCTGCCGAGGTCGTTGTTCACGGCGATCGTCTCGAGGCGGTCGGCCGCGGTCTCGGAGAGCGGCTTGTTCTCGTCGTACAGGAAGTATGCGTACGCGCGCTCGCGGGCACGGCCGACCCGGCCACGCAGCTGGTGCAGCTGCGAGAGTCCGTACTTGTCTGCGCGATCGATGATGATCGTGTTCGCATTCGCGATGTCGAGTCCGGTCTCGATGATCGTGGTGGAGACCAGCACGTCCGCGCGGCGCTCCCAGAAGTCGTCGACGACCTGCTCGAGCGCGTGCTCGCCCATCTGCCCGTGCGCGACGGCGATGCGCGCCTCGGGCACGAGCTCGGCCAGGTGCGCCGCGACCCGCTGGATGGACTGCACGCGGTTGTGCACGTAGAAGATCTGCCCTTCACGCAGCAGCTCGCGGCGAATCGCGGCGGCGATCTGCTTGTCGTTGCGCGCGCCGACGTACGTGAGGATCGGATGCCGGTCTTCGGGCGGTGTCTGCAGCGTCGACATCTCACGGATGCCGGTCACCGCCATCTCGAGCGTGCGCGGGATCGGGGTCGCACTCATCGCGAGGATGTCGACGTTCGTCTTGAGCTTCTTCAGCTTGTCCTTGTGCTCGACGCCGAAGCGCTGCTCCTCGTCGATGATCAGCAGCCCGAGATCCTTGAAGATCACGCCCTCGGTGAGGATGCGGTGCGTGCCGATCACCATGTCGACGGTGCCGTCGGTGAGCCCGGCGAGCGTGTCGCGGGCCTGCTTGTCGGTCTGGAAGCGCGAAAGTGCGCGCACCTGCACGGGAAAGCCGGCGAAGCGCTCGGTGAACGTCTCGAGGTGCTGCTTGACCAGCAGAGTGGTCGGCACGAGCATCGCGACCTGCTTGCCGTCCTGAATCGCCTTGAACGAGGCCCGCACTGCGACCTCCGTCTTGCCGAAGCCGACGTCGCCCGACAGCAGCCGGTCCATCGGGATCGGCTTCTCCATGTCGGCCTTGATCTCGTCGATCGTCTGGAGCTGATCAGGGGTCTCCGCGAACGGGAACGCCTCTTCGAGCTCGCGCTGCCAGGGCGTGTCGGGGCCGAACGCGTGACCCTTGGCCGCCATCCGGGCGGAGTACAGCTTGACGAGCTCGACCGCGATGTCGCGCACCGCGCGGCGGGCGCGACCCTTCGCCTGGGCCCAGTCGCTTCCGCCCATCTTCGAAAGCGCCGGCGCCTCGCCGCCCACGTACTTCGACAGCAGGTCGAGCTGGTCGGTGGGCACGTACAGCTTGTCCCCGGGGTATCCCCGCTTCGAGGGGGCGTATTCGAGGACGAGGTATTCGCGGACGCTCTTGACGGGGTTGCGGCCGCCGCTGGAGACCTCGCGCTGGGTGAGTTCGACGAACCTGCCGATGCCGTGGGTCGTGTGCACGACGAAGTCGCCGGTCTTCAGCTGCAGCGGGTCGACGACGTTGCGACGACGCGAGGCGAGCTTCTTGACGAGGCGCTGGTCGCCGCCGATCGTGCGCCCGTAGAACTCCGTCTCGGTGAGCACCGCGAGCTTTGCGTCGGGGGCCTCGAATCCGCGCTCGAGTGCGGAGAGCACCACATGCGCGACGCCGGGCTCGGGCGGCTCGAGCACCTCGTCGACACGCCGCGCGGCGATGCCGCGCTCGGCCATGACGTCGCGCGCGCGCTCGACGAGCCCGGCGCCGGAAGCGGCCACGACGACACGCCACCCGGCCGCGAGCAGCTCTCCGACGTGCGCAGTCGCACCGTCGAGGTTGCCCTGGAACGACGGCACCGACGTTCCCGGCACCCGCACGACGGCGCCGGCGGCGACCTCGAGCAGACCCTCGGCCGAAGCGTCAGCCGCACCCGAGTCGAACGCACTCAGCGTCCACCATGCGATGCCGTGCTGTCCAGCTGCTTCGCGCAGTGCGGGCAGGCTCACGAAGTCGCCCGAGCCGATGTCGACGGGGCTCGCCGCGCCGGCAGTCGCTGCGCTCCACGCCGCTTCGAGGAATTCGCGGTTGGTCTCCAGGAGCGTGACCGCGCGGGTGACCGCCCGCTCGGGATCGACCAGGGCGATCGCGGAGCCCTCGGGCAGGTAGTCGACCACGGTGACGATGTCGTCGACAAGCGCGGGGATGAGCGATTCCATGCCCTCGGCGGGAATGCCCTCGGCCATCTTCTCGAGCATCCCGCGGATGCCGGGGAACTCCTCCTTGAGCTGACGGGCCCGGTCGCGCACGGCCTGAGTGAGCAGCAGCTCGCGGCTCGCCGGCAGGTCCACCGCGACGACCTCGCCCGGCAGCGAACGCTGATCGGCGACCGAGAACGCACGTATCTGGTCGACCTCGTCACCGAAGAATTCGATGCGGAAAGGATGGTCGGCGATCGGCGGGAACACGTCGAGGATGCCGCCGCGCATCGCGAACTCGCCGCGGCGAGAGACCATGTCGACGCGGTGATAGGCGAGCTCGACCAGTCGCGCCGACACCTGCGCGAGGTCGTGGCCGCGTTCGCCGACGGCGAGGTGGACCTCGACCGCGTCCGCCAGCCCGGCCGCGAGCGGCTGCAGCGCGCCGCGAACCGACGAGGTCACCACGAGCGGCCTCTCACCCGTCCAGCGGGCGATCCGCTTCAGCACGTCGAGACGGTGCCCGACGGTTTCGGGGCTCGGACTCAGTCGCTCGTGCGGAAGCGTCTCCCAGGCGGGGAAGTGCATGACCTCCGCGCCGGGAAGGAGCGCCTCCAGCGCCGGACCCAGCGATTCCGCGCGGCGCCCCGTGGGGGCGATGACCAAGAGAGCGCCGGCACGACCGGCTGCGCGGCGACGCTCGAGCAGGGAGGCCAGAAGCGGGGCGTCGAGACCCTCGACGAGCGAGAAGTCTGCATCGAAGGCCCCCACGCCCTCTCGGCGCGTGGGCCCGGCCCCGGCTTCAACGGCATCCCGGAAAGACTCCGCCTGTTCGAGGGCGCGCACGATCCCGGGAACTGTCACCGCACGAGTCTACGGGCGCTGGCCGACACTCGCCTCTCGGGCCCGAGCCGATCGCGCCGGGCCTCGTAGGATGAGGCTCGTGAGCGACAGTGCGGCAAGCGGGCAGGCGACGCCCGGCGAGACGACCCCGACCGCACCGCCCGCGCCGGCCGCCGGTGGGATCCCGCCGATGCCGCCGATGCCCCCGTACGCCGCACCCGCTGTTGCACCCGCCGCGGCACCGCCGCAGGGGTACGCCGCGCCACAGGGCTACGCCGCACCGGCGCCGACGTTCGCACCGCCCCACGGGTACGCGCTGCCGCCCCAGGGGTACGGCCCCTTCGCACCCCCGCCTCAGCCGCCCCGGCCGGCCGGCGGATCGGGGGTCGGCGTCGTCGCATTCGCGCTGGCTGTGACCGCCGCGCTCGGCGCGACGATCCTCGGCGCCGTCGCGGGCTACCGCATCGGCCTCGGCACCGGACGCGGCATCGTGCTGAACCCCGCCGGCGTCGACTTCGACTGGTCGATCCTGACCCCCGTGCGCGAGTCGGTGCTGCTGGGCGAGATCGCCTTCTGGGCCGGAACCATGCTCGGGATCTGGGCGCTGGTGCAGGGCACCGTCGCGATCATCAGGAATCGCGGGCGAGGGTGGGGCATCGCCGCGGTCGTGATCGCCGTCATCGGCCCGATCGCCTTTGCGGCCGGCGTGCAGGTGCTCCTGGCCGCCGGATTCGCCTCCGGCGCGTCCGTCGGCGGCTGAGCCCTCGCCCGCGGCTGAGCCCGCGCCCGCACCGGACACTAGACCCGCGGGGCGTGGTGCTTCTGCTGCGCGGCGAGCAGTCCCTCCTCGACGAGCTGCTCGACGGCATCCGCTGCGTCTTCGAGCAGAACAGGCAGGTTCTTCCGTTCCGCGGGGCCGAACGGCTCGAGCACCCAGTCGGCGGGATCCTGCCGGCCGGCGGGGCGCCCGATGCCGACCCGCACCCGTGCGAACTCGGCCGAATCGAGCGCCTTCGCAACGTCGCGGACGCCGTTATGCCCGCCATGGCCGCCACCGGTCTTCAGCTTGATCGCGTCGAAGGGGATGTCGAGCTCGTCGTGCACGACGACGACCCGGTCCGGTTCGACCCCGTAGAACCGCGCGAGCCCCGCGACCGGGCCGCCTGAAACGTTCATGAACGTGTTCGGCTTGGCGAGCACGAGCTTGGCGCCACCCGGGCGCAGCCACGTCTCTACGACACGTGCGTTGGCCTTGTGCGCGCGAAAGGTCTCCCCGCGCCGCGCGGCGAGCTCGTCGAGCACCATCTGGCCGACGTTGTGCCGGGTCAGCTCATACTGCGGTCCGGGATTGCCCAGGCCGACGATCAGCCACGTCTGTGCCATGACTCACATTCTGCCGGAACCGCCCGCCACGGCCAGGCAGCGGGCGGCCGAAGAAGCGGAGGGATGCGTCAGCCGCATCCCCCTCCGAAAGCGGGTCCTACTCGGAGTCGGCCTCGATCTCGGACTCGACCGACTGGGCGGCGGCCACGGCGGCGTCGAGCTCGGCGATCTCGCCCTCGGCGGCGAGCGTCGAGGACGGCACCGAGATGGCGACGATGAGCGTTTCGGGGTCGACGATCAGCGACGCGCCCTTGGGCAGCGGTAGGTCGGCGGCGGTGATGTGGGTGCCGTCCTCGAGGCCCTCGACGTCGAGCTCGATGCGCTCGGGGATGTGCGTGGCCTCGACCTCGAGGAGCACCGTGTTGGCGTCCTGCGACGCGATCGTGCCGGGGGCGGACTCGCCGATGATCGAGATAGGCACGTCGACCTGGATCTTCTCGCCCTTCTTGACCACGAGAAGGTCGATGTGCTCGATGATCTGGTGTACGGGATCCTTCTGGACATCCTTGACCAGCGTCAGCTGCTTCGTGCCGTTCACGTCGAGCTCGAGCACCGCGTTCGCGCGGCGGATGAGCAACGCGACCTGGTGGCCGGGCAGGGCGACGTGCACCGGGGTGGTGCCGTGGCCGTAGATGACGGCGGGGATCTTGCCGGCAGCGCGGAGGCGGCGGGCGAAGCCCTTGCCGAAGTTCTCGCGAACCTCGGCATGGACCTTGGTGTCGATCTCGGTAACCATGGTGATTCTCCTTGCGGGCACACGGCCCGTTCTGATTTAGGGGCCCCACGGGGCCCAGGTATGGGGTCTGCATTCGACTCGAACGCGAGCGCGTGAGGAAAGCCGTGAGCCTGCATCACCGCGTCGATCACGGATGCCGCACCCAGACCTCTCAGCCGGTACGAGACATCCCTCGCCGAAGTTCAATCGCCGAGTCTACCAGCGGCAGTGTCGGGGAAAGCACCGCTACGATGAAGACGCCCGCTCTCTGACCCGGAGGAATCATGCTCGACAGCCAGACCGCCTCAGCATTGCTCCTCGGCACGATCGGTGTCATCTCGGCGCTCGGCCTCATCGGAACCGTGTTCGCGTTCTGGTCGATCGGCCGCGCGGGCTACCGCAAGGACTGATGCGCGCTCACATCGCCTGAGAGGCGGGTGTGCGCCTCACGCCACCGCCGCGTGACGCGGAGGCGCCGGAATCTAGGCTCGACGACGTCCCCCAGCGTGACCATGAGGAGTGCACCTTGACAGAGCCAGTCGCCAACATCGGTGTCGTCGGGTTGGCGGTGATGGGCTCGAACCTGGCCCGCAACCTCGCCAGCCGTGAGGGCAACACCGTAGCGGTCTACAATCGCAGCCACGACAAGACCGAGCACCTCGTCCTCGCCCACCCCGAGGCGGAGTTCGTCCCGGCGGCGACGTATGAAGAGTTCGCCGCCTCGCTGCACAAGCCCCGAACGGCGATCATCATGGTCAAGGCCGGTGCGGGCACGGATGCCGTCATCGACGCGCTCGTGGACGTCTTCGAGCCGGGCGACATCATCGTGGACGGCGGCAATTCCCTGTTCACCGACACGATCCGCCGCGAGAAGGCCGTCCGCGAGACCGGCATCAACTTCGTCGGCGCCGGAATCTCCGGCGGTGAGGAGGGCGCCTTGCTGGGCCCGTCGATCATGCCCGGCGGTTCGGACGAGTCGTGGGTCACGCTCGGACCGATCCTCCGCTCGATCGCCGCGATCGCCGAGGGCGAGCCGTGTGTCACGCACGTCGGCCATGACGGCGCCGGACACTTCGTGAAGATGGTGCACAACGGCATCGAGTACGCCGACATGCAGCTGATCGCCGAGGCGTACGACCTGATCCGGCGCGGCACCGGAAAAACCCCGGCCCAGATCGCCGACGTGTTCGCCGAGTGGAACAAGGGAGAGCTCGAGTCCTACCTCATCGAGATCACCGCCGAAGTGCTCCGTCAGGTCGATGCCACCACCGGCAAGCCGCTCGTGGACATGATCCTCGACCAGGCCGGCGCGAAGGGCACCGGCGCGTGGACGGTGCAGACCGCCCTGAACCTCGGGGTCCCCGTCTCGGGGATCGCCGAAGCCGTCTTCGCCCGCTCGCTCTCGAGCCACCCGGAGCAGCGCGCCGTCTCGGGAGGACTCCCCGGACCGGTCGAGGGCTTCACTGTGGGGGACGCCGACGCGTTCGTCGAAGACGTCCGCCTCGCTCTCTACGCGTCGAAGATCGTCGCGTACTCGCAGGGGTTCGATGAGATCCGCGCCGGAGCCGCCGAATACGACTGGAACATCGACCTCGGTGCGATCTCGAAGATCTGGCGCGGCGGCTGCATCATCCGCGCCCAGTTCCTCAACCGGATCGCCGACGCCTACGGCCAGACCCCTGACCTGCCCGTGCTGCTGACCGCTCCGTACTTCGTCGAGGCACTCGGCCGTGCCCAGGGATCGTGGCGCCGGATCGTCCAGGTCGCTGCGGGCGCCGGCATCCCCGCCCCCGCGTTCTCTTCCTCACTCTCGTATTACGACGGCCTGCGGGCCGAGCGCCTGCCCGCCGCACTCGTGCAGGGACAGCGCGACTTCTTCGGCGCGCACACCTACGAGCGCACCGACAGGCCCGGCACCTTCCACACGCTCTGGTCTGGCGACCGCACCGAGATCGAAGCCGGAGACACCCACCACTGACCCCGACGGCGACGTGAACCGGAGTTCCGTCAGCAGGGGCTCTGACACGGTTGAGCCCCCGGAATCGGACTAGAGCCAGCCTTTTCGCTTGAAGATCGTGTACAGCGTGAGGCTGGTCGCCGCCATGAGCCCCAGTGCCATGGGGTAGCCCAAGCTCCAGTGAAGCTCGGGCATGTAGTCGAAGTTCATGCCGTAGACCGTGCCCACGAGCGTCGGCGCGAAGAGGATCGCCGCCCAGCCCGACACCTTCTTGACCTGCTCGTTCTGCGTGAGGCTGAACTCGGTCATCTCGGCCATCGCGTCGTTCTGGCGCTGAGTGACGAGGGTGGCGTGCAGCAGCAGTGAGTTCTCGAGGATGGTGCGGAAGCTCGCCGAGCGCTCAACGATGCGGATGACGTGGTCGTGCGCATCGCGGAATCCGCGTCCGACCTCGACATCGATGCCGAAGGACTCCGCCTCGAGCTGGAGCCTCTCCAAGATCGGGATCAAGGGGCCGACCGCCCGTTGGAAGTCGATGACCTCGCGGGTGAGGGAGAAGATGCGGCGCGCGACGGCCGGGTCGTTCGCGAAGAGCTGGTCCTCGATCTCGTCGATGTCGTTCTCGAGCCCCGCGACGACAGGCCCGTACTCGTCGACCACCTCGTCGACGATCCCGTACAGCACGGCCATCGGACCCCTCGCGAGCAGCTCCGGATCGCCCTCCAGCCGGCTGCGCACCTTCGCCAGATCGGGAGACTCCGCGTGGCGCACCGTCACGATGAACCCGGGTCCGACGAAGACGTGCACCTCGCCGAACTCAACCTCCTCCTCAGAGTCCAGGTAGCGCGCCGGGCGCAGCACGATGAACACCGAGTCGCCGTAATGGTCGAGCTTGGGGCGTTGATGCCCGCTCAGCGCATCCTCGACTGCAAGCGAGTGCAGGCCGAACTCCTCGACGATCTCGCGAAGCTCACTCTCATCGGGCCGGTACAGTCCGATCCAGGCCATGCCGTGCCGAGCGCTCATCTCCTCGAAGGTCTGATCCAGTGACGAAGGGTCCGAAGTGCGGTGCCCGCCCACATAGATGGCATTGTCCACGACTGTCATGGTGACCTCCGCGCACACTCTACGGGCCGCCGGGCGCCGCATCGGGCACGATGGCACCATGAATGCGAAGCGAGTCCTGTACATCGGCGGAACCGGAAGCGCGTTCACGACGCGGCCGCGCTTGCGCGGATTTCACAGCCACCGCATAACTTGCTCCATAGGAAGCACATAGGAACGCGCGCACAATGGACACATGACCACCACCGCGTCCGCACCCGCACTCCGTCGCCTGGACGGTTCCGCTCTTCGCGTCCTCGTCGTCGATGACGAGCAGATGCTGACCGACCTGCTGTCGATGGCACTGCGGATGGAGGGATGGGACGTCCGCACCGCGGGATCGGGATTCCACGCCCTGCAGGCGGCACGCGAGTTCGAGCCCGACGCGATGGTGCTGGATGTCATGATGCCCGACCTCGACGGCATGGCGGTGCTGCAGCGGCTGCGCCAGTCGGGCAACGACGTGCCCGTGCTGTTCCTGACCGCGAAGGACGCGGTCAGCGATCGCGTCGCGGGACTCACCGCCGGCGGCGACGACTACGTCACGAAGCCGTTCAGCCTCGAAGAGGTCGTCGCACGGCTGCGCGGACTCATGCGCCGCGCCGGAAGCGCGCAGTCCGCCGACTCCGAGCCGATCCTGCGGGTGGGCGATCTCACCCTCAATGAGGACAGCCACGAGGTGGAGCGCTCGGGAGATCAGTTCGAGCTCACCGCGACCGAGTTCGAGCTGCTGCGCTTCCTCATGCGCAACCAGCGCCGCGTCGTCTCGAAGGCGCAGATCCTGGACCGGGTCTGGAACTACGACTTCGGGGGGCGCTCCAGCGTCGTCGAGCTGTACATCTCGTACCTGCGCAAGAAGATCGATCAGGGCCGCGAGCCGCTCATCCACACCGTCCGCGGCGTCGGCTACATGATCAAGGCTCCACAGTGACCTCAGCCCCGTCGGCGGACTCGCCGCCGACCGTGGAGGCGCGGGCGGATGCCGCTCCGGCACCCGCGGATGCGGCATCCGATCGATCCGCACGGCGCCACCGCCGACCGTGGAGCCTGCAGACCCGGCTGATGGCGACCGTCATCGGGATCGTCTCGCTGATCCTCGTGACCGTCGCGATCGCCACCAGCGCGGCGCTCGGCAGCGTGCTGGAGAAGAACCTCGACAGCCGGCTCGAGAACGCCGCCCAGCAGGCCGGTCGCGCGCTGCAGATTCCGCAGTTCCCGGGCGGCACCCGCGACGCGTACGACGTGCTCAACGAGGGGCGCCAGGAGCCCGGGTTCCTCTTCATCGTGCAGCCCATCGACGGCGAGGTCACCGGCGCCTATGTGGGCGAAGACGGCGAGGTCGTGCGCATGACCGGCACGCAGATCGAGCACGTCATCGACGGCATCGGCCAGGGCGGTTTCACGACCATCTCGCTCGCCGGCGGCATCGGCGACTACCGCATCGTGCCCGTTCGCGGCGACTCGTTCGTCGCGATCGCGGGCCTGCCGATCTCCGAGGTGCGCAGCACGATCGCTGCGACCCTCACCACGATCGCCCTCGTGACCGCCGCAGGCCTGCTGCTGCTGGCCGCGGCCATCGCGCTCGTGATCCGCGCCGGGCTCAAGCCGCTGCGCGCGGTCGCCGACACGGCGACCCGCGTCGCCTCGCTTCCTCTGTCGCAGGGCGCTGTGTCGATCACCGAGCGCGTCCCCGACGACGAGACCGACGAGCACACCGAGATCGGCCGCGTCGGCCACGCGCTGAACACGCTGCTCGACCATGTGGGCGAATCCCTCGACGCGCGGCAGCGCAACGAAGAGCGGATGCGGCGCTTCGTCGCCGATGCGAGCCACGAGCTGCGCACCCCGCTGGCGTCGATCCGCGGGTATTCGGAGCTGTCCCTTCGCGATCCCACGCTCAGTGAGACGACCGAGTCCTCACTCGAGCGGATCCAGGCCCAGTCGATCCGCATGACGGGGCTGGTCGAGGACCTGCTGCTGCTCGCCCGCCTCGACGAGGGCCAGGAACTCGTTTACGGCACAGTCGACCTGTCGCGCCTGGCGATAGAGGCGATCGCCGATGCGACTCCAGCCGGGCCTGATCACGGCTGGGAGCTCGACCTCGACGAAGAGCCCGTCGTGATCACGGGAGACGGCGCGCGCCTGCACCAGGTCGTCGGCAACCTGCTGGCCAACGCCCGCGCGCACACCCCGGCCGGAACGAACGTGACTCTCAGCGTCGCCCGCGAGAAGGCGGATGCCGTCCTGCGGGTGCACGACGACGGCCCCGGCATCGACCCCGCGATCGCGGACGAGCTGTTCGAGCGGTTCTCCCGCGCCGATCGGTCACGCGCGCGCAAGACCGGCGGCACCGGACTCGGCCTGTCGATCGCCCAGGCGATCGTCACCGCACACGGCGGTTCGCTCTCGGTGCACAGCGCCCCGGGCTCCACGACGTTCGAAGTGCGGCTTCCGCTCGCTCCCGCCGCTCCCACCGCGCCCGCCGCGCGTCAGTAGCCGCTGAACGCGTCGGTCGTGATCGAGCGGGCGTGCTCGAGCGCCGGGGCGAGATCCGCGATCAGGCCGGCGGGCCCGGAGATGTACACGTGGCGCGCGCTGATGTCGGGGACGACCTGCTCCAGGCCGGCGGCATCCAGCCGCACGCCCCGCGCCCAGCGCCAGTGCCGCGGCAGGTTCTGCGGCTCATCGCGGGTGAAGATGATCGTCGGGACGCCGGACGCCTCGAGTTCGTCGCGGAACGCGAGCTCCGATGCCTCGGACGCGACGTAGACCAGCACGATGTCGCGATCGTGCTCGGCCAGACGCACATGCCGCAGCTGCGAGACGAAGGGCGTGATGCCGATGCCGGCCGCGACCATCAGGACGGCGCTGGACGGCTTCTTCGGAAGGATGAAGTCGCCCCACACACCCGTGACGGCGAGCGCATCGCCGGCGGTCACCTGCGCAAGGGCCTTCTTGTATGAACTCTGGGACTTCGCTCCGGGGACCTCGCGGAATGCGACGGTGAGCAGAGGCAGGTCCTCGGGCGCGGACGCGATGCTGAACTCGCGGCGGGTTCCCCGGGCGTCGGGATGCCGGTGCGGAACATCCAGCTCGAGATACTGGCCCGGCACGAAGGCCAGGCGGCGACGCGCGCGGAAGGTGAGCGCCTGCACCGTCGGGGTGAGCTCGGCGCGCGATTCCAGGGTCAGCTTCACGGCGGAGCGCATCGAGAACGCGAACGCGAACGCGAGCAGGTTGCCGACGAGCAGGGCGCGCTCCTGACCGAGGCTGATCGCACCCAGATCGATGGGCCAGCCGGCGAGCACGCCGACGAGCGCGGCCACGGTGAACTGCTGCCAGCGGCGCGGCGGCATGGTCAGCGGCTCGGACAGCATGAAAGCGCCGAGGAAGAGGAAGGGCGATGACCACAGCACGGGCCACAGGATGTCCATGGTCTCGATCTGCAGGCCGGCCTGCTGGTACTGCGTGGCCGTGCGCGCGACACCGACGGCGACCGCGACCACGAGGAACACGCTGATGACGCGCACCTTCTCGGTGCGCACCAGCACGGCCAGGCCGAGGATCAGCACCGGTGCGGCCAGCACCGGGGTGCCCACCCACCAGGACGAGGCGCCGAGATCGGGGAGCCAGATGCTCACGATCGTCAGCACCGCCGCGCCGGCGGCGGCGGGGTTGAAGATGTGGCGCCCGCGCCAGGCGAGCACGTACTTCGACAGCGACGCGACGGCGGCGGCGAGCGCGATACCGGCCAGCCCCGCAGGCTCCAGCGTCGGCCGGAGGATGAACAGCAGGATGCCGGCGGTGATCAGCGAGGACTCGATCCGCCACGGCAGGCGTACGACGGCCTGGGCCGCGGCATCCACCAGAGCACACACGGCGGCCAGCAGCGCGGCGCTCGCGAGCAGCTCGGCGGGCGTGGGGGCGACGAGCTGGAAGAAGGAGACGACGAACGCCACCAGCGCGAGTCCGGCGAGCGAGAGCAGAGCGAGTCGGTACATGGAGACGCGGCCGAGCACCGCGAAGACGCGATTCCACAGCGAGGTGAAGGTTCCGATCACACGAACAACTCTGCCCTACTCCCGGGCGACCACTCGACGCGGCCGTCGGTGCTCATGCGCACCCACTCGATCCCCCACTCGAAGGCCAGTTCGGGACCACCGTCGAAGAACAGGGCGGTCGCGACGGCGTCGGCACGCATGGCGCTGGGTGCGATCGCCCAGGTCGCCGCGATCGTGCGGACCGGCTCACCGGTGCGCGCATCCAGAACGTGATGCAGACCTGCGCCCCACGCGCGACGGTTCGTCGCCGACGCGCAGAGCGCGGCATCCGTCAGCTCGACGACCCCGATCGCGCGACGCGGTTCATACGGATGCTCGAGCCCGACGCGCTGCGTCGTGCCGCGCACCGCGAGATCGCCGCTCGCGTCGACGACGACGTCGCCCTCGACGCGCGGCATGAGCACGTCGAGCACCCTGTCGACGAGGCGCCCCTTTCCGAGCGCGCCGACATCGATCAGGCCGGGCGCGCTGAGCGAGATCAGCTCGTCGGTCCACGCGAGGCGCTCCCGCCAGTCGGCGGGTGCCGGGAGTGCACCGCGGTCGATGAAGCCGTAGCCGGCGTCGTATCCGCGCGCCGAGAGGGATGCCCCCACGAGCGGGTTGACCGCGCCGGCGGTGGCACGGTCGAGGGCGACGAACGCGTCGAGCATGTCCGCCGCGTCGCAGGGGGCGGGAAGCTCTCCCGCGCCCTGCGCCAGCATGGCGACCAGCGAGTCCGACCGGAATCGCGACCACTCCCGATCGAAGGCGGCGATCGTGGCCTCGACCGCGAGCCGGACGTCGGAACCGAGCGGCCGGGTGGTCTCGATCTGCCAGGGGGCGCCGATCGCGTCGAACCGCCACACGCTCGGCGGGTCGGCTTCGGGTGAGGCGCGCACAGGATCCGCGCTACGCGGCGGCCTCGGA
>WOYI010363824.1_pt1 | contig 16580 bp, 13 predicted proteins | sample 6423411 | NCBI WGS metagenome assembly WOYI01 (sample SAMN13441803, study PRJNA592873) | oil field metagenome | biome: oil field; feature: oil-well bore; material: oil-contaminated soil; isolation source: oil-contaminated soil from oil-well borehole | place: Germany: Wietze | collected 2016-10-18 ...
CGGGATAAAAAAGAGCCTCATCATGCGATGAAGCTCTCCTGTATTTTGAATTGAGAACTTATTCTGTGACCACTTTCCCCAAACGTTTCCGATCGTGTTCGTTCAGATAAATCTTTCGGATTCGCATGAAGTTTGGCGTTATTTCAATGTACTCGTCGTTGCGGATGTATTCCATTGCTTCTTCGAGCGAAAATTTAATGGCGGGCGCAATGCTTGTTTTATCATCGGAACCCGACGCACGCATGTTTGTCAATTTCTTCGTTTTTACAATATTCAGCGTTATGTCGTCCATTCGGGTATTTTCACCAACAACCTGCCCCATATAAACTTCTTCTCCCGGATTGACAAAGAAACGTCCGCGGTCCTGCATTTTATCAATCGAGTAAGCAATGGCTGTTCCTGTTTCGAGCGAAATCAAAGCTCCGTTTCGTCGTACGCCTAAATCACCTTTCCAGGGTTCGTATCCATAAAAACGGTGGGCCATTATCGCTTCTCCTTCGGTGGCGGTCAACATCTGGTTTCTGAGCCCGATTAACCCCCTGGCAGGTACCAGGAAATCGAGGTGTGCACGGTCGTCTTTTATTTCGATATTGGCAATATCCCCTTTACGTTGAGTTACCAATTCGATTACCTTTCCTGAAAAGATTTCAGGGACATGCACAGTCAGCGCTTCAATGGGTTCGTGTTTTTTACCATCAATTTCTTTTATCAGCACTTTTGGTTGCCCCACCTGAAGTTCGAAACCTTCGCGCCGCATGGTTTCAATTAAAATTGAAAGGTGCAGAATACCACGACCATAAACCATGAAGGCATCAGCCGAATTGGTTTCTTCGACGCGCAATGCAAGGTTTTTCTCGGTTTCCTTGAACAGGCGGTCGCGGACCTGCCGCGAGGTAACAAATTTTCCGTCCTTTCCGAAGAATGGCGAATTATTTGATAAAAACAACATACTCATGGTAGGCTCGTCCACCTGAACTGGTTTTAAGCCTTCGGGCGCCTCGGCATCGGCAACTGTATCGCCAATATCAAATCCTTCCAAACCCAGTACCGCACATATTTCACCTGAGGGCACGGGTTCTTTTGTTTTTTCTTTTCCAAGTCCTTCAAACAAATAAACTTCCTTGGCCACTGCTTTAATAATTCTTCCATCGCGTTTTACCAGCGAAACCGGTGTCCCCGGAATCAATTGACCACGCGAAACTTTCCCAACGGCAATTCTACCGGTATACGAAGAATAATCGAGTGACGTGATTCGCATTTGCAAACTTCCCTCTTTGTGAGTAGCTGCAGGAATATGTTCCAAAATAGTATCGAGCAAATAAATTACATCTTCAGTGGGTGTTTGCCAGTCGGGGCCCATCCAGCCGGCTTTTGCCGAGCCGTAAACTGTTGGAAAATCCAACTGATCTTCAGTGGCATCAAGACTAAACATCAGGTCGAAAACTTTTTCCTGGGCTATTTCAGGCGTACAGTTTTCCTTGTCAACTTTGTTCACTACCACAATCGGTTTTAGCCCGAGTTCAATGGCTTTCTGCAGCACAAAACGGGTTTGTGGCATTGGGCCTTCAAAGGCATCTACGATAAGCAAAACACCGCTAGCCATGTTCAACACACGTTCTACTTCGCCTCCAAAGTCGCTGTGGCCGGGAGTATCGATAATGTTGATCTTGGTGTCTTTATAACGTACCGAAACATTTTTCGATAAGATGGTGATCCCACGTTCGCGTTCGAGTTCGTTGTTGTCGAGCAAGAGCTCCTGGACTTCCTGGTTATCGCGGAATAACTTCACCTGGTGAAGAATGCGGTCAACCAGCGTAGTTTTCCCGTGGTCAACGTGCGCGATGATCGCAATATTTCTAATTTCTGTCATTTCCAATTTTTTCTAATCCATGTTACCAACAGCGGAAAAGCTGAATTGTTTTCGTTGTCAACTATTTACAAATCTCAGCCTCCCCTAAACGGGCGCGCAAATGTAAGAAAGTTTTGTGGACAGATCCTAATGAAGAAGATAATTGAAGAGCTTTATATGCAGATTTAATATCAGAATGATACGGGAATCGTTGTTTTAAAGAAAGAAAGGTCTTTTGTTGTAGTGTTAATTTTTAGCAACTATTCTATCTCTTAACCAATTCCAGGTCCAACTCGTTGCTGCATTTATTACAAAACAGGTGTTTTTTTTGATCAATGTCTTCTACATAGGTTCCGGGGCGCATCACACAAATAGGCACATGACAATGGATCAGTCCAAAAGTGTGCCCCAGTTCGTGAATGACCACTTTTCTGAAACGCTCGTAAAGTAGTCGTTCATTGCCTTGCATCCCGTATTGTTCATTCCGCAGACGAAAAACAGAAGCTATCCCGGCATTTCCCTTATATTCTGCCTGACCAAAAATGTATGTTAATATAGGGATGAAAAGATCGACCTGAAACAAGCCCATCGTTTTTATGTTTTGGCTTGAATATTCGGCATGTACCAGTTTTAGGATTCGGTTGGCATCGTACTGTTTGCGGGCCGGGTCGAAATATAACGCAATGTCGTGATGAAACTGGGCAACCGTAACAGGTGTATTGAAAGCTACATTGACATCGTTCGATAACCTTTCAAGAAATTTATTCTCGAACCGGCCATGTGCAACCAATGTTATTCCTTTAGTCTCCAAACGATCCGTCAAAAAAATGGTTGAATATTCCTGTACGTTTTGTTGAGCGCATAATCTTCCGGTGTTTATTTTGGTTGGCTCAGATCGTGTTTTTTGATCTTGTTATACAGAGTCACCCTATCGATCCGCAGCGCTTTTGCCGTCCGGCTGATGTTCCAGTTGTATTTATTAAGCGTTTGGAAAATATATTTTTTCTCCAATTCATTCAGGCTGTCGTTCGAGTCGCTAATAATATCTTTTTCGAGCGGCAGGTCTTTTAGCCTGATTTCTTTTCCATTGCCAACTACAATTGCACGTTCGATCATATTTTCGAGTTCGCGTACATTGCCCGGAAAGTTATATTCTACTATTCTCCGCATAGCTGCCGGATCGATGTTGATCAGGTCGCGGCTCATCGAGGTACAGTATTTCTTCATGAAGTAATTTACCAACATCGGGATATCTTCTTTTCTGTCGCGAAGAGGAGGGATGGAAATATTCACCACGTTTAAACGGTAATATAAGTCTTCGCGGAAAGTTCCTTCCGCCACCATCTTTTTCAGATCTTTATTAGTGGCACAAATTATTCTGAAATCGGATCTTATTTCCTTGTTTCCCCCAACCCTGGTGAAAGACCTCGTTTCGAGCACGCGCAAGAGCTCGATCTGCATTTTCATGGAAATAGTTGCAATTTCATCCAGGAAAATCGTTCCGCCATCTGCCATTTCAAAGCGGCCTTTCCGGTTAAACATCGCACCTGTGAAAGCTCCTTTTTCGTGGCCAAACAATTCACTTTCCAGCAGATCTTCCGACAATGCCCCGCAATGGACAGTTACCAACGGAAAAAATTTACGCGGCGAATTGGAATGAATGGCCCGTGCAATCAATTCTTTACCGGTGCCACTTTCACCAGTAATGATCACTGATGAATTAGTTGGGGCCACGTTTTCAACCTCCTTCAAAACCCGTATCATTTCTTCGCTATTCCCAACTATGTCTTCAATATTTTCAAGGGTAACAATTTTGTTTTTCAGCGCTTCGTTCTCATTCTTTAATGAAATCTGTTTGGCTGCATTGCGGATCAAATGCGAAAGATCATCCGGATCGAAAGGTTTGGTAATGTAATCGAAGGCCCCGTCTTTTAATGCCTGAACGGCAGTTTCCACCGATGCAAAAGCCGTCATAATAATAACAATGGCTGAACTGTTTAATGCCTTAATCCTGCGGTGCATTTCCAGCCCATCCATCCCCGGCATTTTTATGTCGGCAAGAATGATGTCAAACCTACTGGATTCGATTTTCGTAAGCGCTTCTTTTGCATTGGCTGCACAGTCCACTTCATAGCCATCTTCGATAAACCAGTTATACAGTGAATCCCTGACCGAATCCTCATCGTCAACAATTAGCATTGAAATAGTTGTTTTCATTCTTCCCTGTTTTCAGTTTTTATCAATTTAAACAGCACCGACATCGTAGTTCCTTTCCCCGGGTCAGAAACTACCTCGATTTTACCTTTATGGCTCTGTACAATTCCATGTACAATGGCAAGTCCCAGCCCTATTCCACTCGCACGTTGCTTGGCTGAATAGAAAGGTTGGAAGATACGCGAAATGTCCTCCTCAGCAATTCCAACACCATTATCACAGATATCCATTTTGATGTGGTCTTCATCCGGGTTGGAAGTTCGGATCAGCACCTCTCCGTTCATTGTAATTGCTTCCATCGCATTTACGAGCAAGGCTACACAAACCTGTTTCACCTGGTTGTCGTTACAAAAAACCAGATCAGAATGTGCATTGAATTGAGTATAAAAATGTATGCCGGCAATCTGCATCTGGTGGGACATCAGGTTGTAGGTTTCTTTAAGAATAAGGTGCAAATGACAATTTTGAAAGTTTTCCTGATCTTTTCTGGAGAAATCGAGCAGCCCCTTTACAATTTCACCACAGCGCTTTGATTCATTTTCGATTACTTTTAGATAGCGTAACATCGAATCCTTTGTTTCATCGGGTAAATTTACCTTCATAAGTTGTTTGGCAACTAACTTGCTGTAGGTTAGAATCCCGGAAAGCGGATTATTGATTTCGTGGGCAACCGAAGATGACAATTTCCCGAGCGAAGTGATTCTTTCGATATGGATAAGTTCATTTTGTATCTCGGCCAGTTCTTCCGATTTCTTCTGCACCTTGTATTCCATCTGTTGCGACCAGTTTTCCAATTCGCGGTTGGCGGCATCAAGGTTATCAAGCATGTTATTGATTGCCAGCGCCACCGATCGCATATCATCCAGCGAATATGGCCTTATTTCCAAACGCCGGCTGCGGTCTCCTTTCGAAACTGCCTCGCTCGCCAAAAGAATGTCGTTTAAAGGTTTTCTGATCTTATTCCGGGTAAAAATTATTAAGATTGCGAAAATGATAACGGTGGTGAGAATTGCGAGGAAAAAATATTCGGTAGACGATTTTGTTACTGCTGCATCAAGCTCCGCCAGGGGCACTTTTATAATAAGAGAGCCGAGCACTTCCTCATCGCGGCTGTGCGCATGGCAGGAGCTAACATAACACGACTGTTCATTCAGAATTGGGGTTCTGACAAGTAACTGGCGGTGTCCCTTGTCGCTCTGGTTCATAATGCAGGCGCTTTGGTCATCGATAATTTTATAGGTTTTTTGTTTTGCGGGAAACATCGCCTCAAAATTATCGTGACAACTTATGCAATCAGGATTACTATGTAAATCAGAATCAGCGATAAAAGAAGAATACACCACACTGTCGCGATTGTCGTACATATTTACCTCATCGATCCCCGGCATGGCATTAATAATGTCGAGTGTACTTTGCAACGAACTCTTGTCGTTCTTCAACATCGAATAATACAGCGAACCTTCGATCACAGAACCAATGTTATCGCCACTCTGACGTATAACGGTGTTCAGGTAGTCTTCGTAAACCGATTTGAAAATTATACTGTATGCCACAAAAAGAAATAGCGATAAAATGGCGATGATATAAATAACCCTGGCATAAATGGATGACCGGAAACTTAAATAACGCCTCAAAGTTTGTCTTACGGAACCTGGTATGTCCATAGTTAGTTTGTTCCCCTTATGTGAACCGGTGGCTCTCATTCCTGGTTAATCGATCTTTAGTAGTTAAAAGATGCCGAAAAGTTACGAAAAAGAACGAAGGGCATATCGAACATTAGTCATGAATCACTCCGTTTGTTCCAAAAATTCATATTGAAAATCATCCCATACTTTTGTTTCCAGGCCAGCCAGGGGGTTCATTTGCAATTCACCACCCTCCTGAAAAACCGGCGCCAGGTGTAAATCATTGTTTTTCGAAAAAGAAATACTTAGAAAATCCTTGAGTCGCTGTAGTTCACGGTCCATCCAATTCAGTGACTCCTTTCCGAGCGTATATCCGGTGGTTTCAGTCTTCCAGTTATCAGGCTCAACCTTGAAGAGCCAGCCTTCGCCATAAGGGTCTCTTGCCAATGTCGAGGTATTTCCTACAAGTTCTTCATTGAATCCTGAAATTTGGCCCGAAACGGGGGCGTGTAGTTTTAGTTGTTTTCCTTCCTGCTCAAGCAGCGCTATCACATCTCCTTTTCTTATTTTTTCTCCGGTTACTTTTAACGGTTCAATCCTAACATCTCCCAGAACCTTCAACAGGAAATCATCGATTCCGATTCGCGCATCACCTGATTTTTCAAGCTGTAGCCAGGTGTGGTTCCGGCTAAAGAACAATCCTTTCGGAATGCGAAGTGAACCGATTGTAAGAGCTTTGATCGAATTTCTGATCTTGTCTGCCACTTCACTTTTCCGGTTTATGATAATCCAGAAAGGAATTAACAAGAGCAGGAAAAATATGATGATAATGTACTCGATGCCTTTCGTATCGAACAGATTTGAATAAGTATATGCTTCCATTTTTCGATTTTTTAAATAAATAAATTAAGCCTCTTTGTTAGCCAACAACGGAGATTCGCGTAAAACCGGCATGCGGTTAATCACCCAACGAAAAATCCATATCTCGGTAAAAATCACAGCCATGGTAACAACAATCTCCATCCACGATGGCACATAATGAACAGCGGCATCCCAACGGAAACCGATTACAGTAACGTTGAGACGGTTGACGATGATCCCGAGCATGGTAATTATCGCCGCCACTTTGATCAGTATAATTTTATTGCGTTTGTAACTAAAGTAGAACAGTAACATGGGTAGCAGCACAAACCCAAACATTTCGGTGAGGTACCAGTAGCCCAATTTTGTGTTTAAATACTCCCAGTTTTTGCTGTGTACAAACACGAGAATCTGTAGAAAGAAATAAGCGAACATAGCACCAGCACAAATCTTCGACAACCCATGGATAATTCGCTGATGGTCTTCATGACGCTTCTCCGAAATCTGATCGCTGAAGACTTTTGAAGTGATCGACCCTTCGAAAATAACCATGGAAAGACCTGCAAAAATGCTGGATACAAAAAATAAGACTGGGATGAACTCGGAATACCAAAGCGGATGTATCTTCTCTTTTGCCATCAGGTAAAGTGCGCCCAGGCCCGACTGGTGCAGCGTGGAAAGTGTAATTCCGAATATCACCGCAGCCAATGTCATCCCTGACAATATTTTTACTGCGCGTTTAGCTCCCAGCCATTCGGCAATGGTTGGCGAAAACTCGATCAACTCAGCCAACATATACAATAGAAAATGCCAGGCTACCAGGAAAAGGACAGAACTGGTTCCAAATCCATTTCCGATTATCGGATTGATTACGTTCCAGGGACGACCAAGATCGAGAAGCAGTGCTCCGGCGTAAAAAACGTAGGCCAGAAAACCGTTCAGTACCGTCACTCTGACAATTGAATGATAACTACGCATATTCAGGATGTAGACCATAAAAGTAACCACGTAGGCGCCGCCGGCAAAGGCAACACCGGTTACCACATCGAACCCGATCCACAAGCCCCATGGCACTTCCTGCGTGAGGTTGGTGATGGAACCAATCCCCTTCCAAAAACGGATAACAATTAGTACCAAACCCAGGATCATTATTGGAAGGGAAATGACATTGAACCAGGTGAACACTTTCCCTTTGGGTTTCAATTCGCCCAACAAAAATTTCAGGCGGCTTTTTCTTTCTTGTTTGAGAGGTACGCTGATTGTATTATTCATCACTTTCGGATTTTTTGTTATTGTTTTTTGTGGCTTCCTGAACACCAAGCAATATCATCGGCCAGAGTACAAAAACGGCTGGGACACTGTATAAAAATCCCTTGGTGAGAGCAGGGTATGAAGCATCCTGAACATTGGTATTAAAACCCAGTTCTTCAAACGGCACTGGCGACAGGTACAAGAATGAAGTTCCACCCGCTTCCGTTTCTCCGTAAATATGGTCGTAATACAAATCCGGGTTTTCAACGATCCTGCGTCGTGCTTCCGCTAAAAGTTCTCTTCGCGTTCCAAAAACGAGGGCTTCTGCCGGACAGTTTTCTACACAGGCAGGTAGTTTGCCTTCCTGCAACCGATCAAAGCACATGGTGCATTTGTTAATCTTCGGATTGGCGCTGTGGTATTCAAATTTAGGTACGTCGAACGGACAAGAAACCATACAGTAACGACATCCCATACATTTATCGCCTTGCCAGGTCACGGGCCCTTCTTCGGTTTTGTGCATTGCCTGCGTAAGACAAGCCGATGCACAAGCAGGTTGATTACAATGCATGCACTGTCGTTTCACATAAACTTCGCCTTTCGACGTGTCGTAAACGTTTACAACCGTGCGTTGGTTTTCGTTAGTTTTACGAACAACGCCCACTTCGGGATAATCCTCGGGCTGAGGCAATCCGTGTTCTTCGGCGCATGAACTCTCGCAGGTTTGGCAACCTACGCATCGTGTTGAGTCGTATAAAACGGCTCTGAATTCAGTGACTCCTTCTGTGGCGGGCTTCGCCTGTGCTTTCTTCCCGAGTGCAAAAGTAACACCGGTAACGCCAAGCACTTTAAAGAAATTCCTTCTGTCTATACTCATGGTTTATATAAGTTTTTTATTGGTATGCTTAATACATATCAGCAGTGTTAATGAAATAATTCTGAAAATCTTCCCAAACCTTGGGATCAAGCTCTTTTAAAGGATGAAGCACGAGTTCACCGCCTTCCTGGAAAGCCAGCTTACCTTCTTCCATGTTTTTGATATTAAGCGAACATGCCAGAAAATCCTTCAGACGGTTAAATTCTAAATTGATCCATTCCCTGTAACTTTCTCCCATTTTGAAAAACTGTATTTCGCGGAGCCAGTTAGAGGGCTCAACTTTATACAGCCAGCCGTCTCCGTATGGGGCGTTATTGATAGTAGAAGGATCGTCGACAAGGCTTTCATTGATTTCTTTTATCGTTCCTGAGACCGGTGAATTCAGAAAGATCTGTTTTCCTTTCCGGATCAAGGTAACCACCGGCTCCATCCGTTTTACCTTTTCTCCCGGACTTTTTAAAATTACGCGAGTATAGTTGCCGGTTACGTTAGAGATAAAATCGTCAATTCCCAACCGGACCTGGCCTCCTTTTTCCATAAAAACCCAGGTGTGCGATTTATCGAAGTACAAGCCTTTAGGAAAATTAAGAGCTTCATTGTTTAAAAGTTTGATGCGGTTCACTTTATTCACTAACGGAGCTTTTGCCTGTCTCGTCCGTCTGGAATACAAAACCACAGCAAACAATAACCCTGCTATCAATACTATCATAATTACCCAAAACAATACAGATGAACGTGTTGTGCCCCCTGATTCGTTTTCTGCGAATAAAGAAGCAGGGGTAAGCTTTTCAAGGTTCGATTGTTTCTCGCTATACACCAGTTCGGTATATCCATTCTGCTCAACTGCTTCTTGCCCCGAAGTGGTAACCCAGTTTAGAAAATCGTTTAATTCCTTATTTTCGGGGAATGCTGGTGCTATAGCATAAATGTTATAGACCAGTGCACGCGGGTATTTCCCAATCCAAACCGAACGTACTAACTGCTCCGGGTTTGTATAAAAATTCTCATTGTAATCGATGTGCCGGTTATTGTTTTTATCGAGTGGAAGCAATTTAACCCCTTGAATAAAATCATGGTTTGTCGGATCAATTATGGTGGTAAGATGACAAAAACCAACAGAGTAAATATCATTCCGGACAGCGCTCAGAAAATCTTCGGCTGTATTCTTTTCTGTAAAAGATATCGTTGTGGGATCAACATCCAGAAATTTTGCTATCGCGATTTTGATTTCAGGGCCATCCTCAATAACAATTGAAATTGATTGATTGCTGCCATTGGATAAAATCGTTTCCCATGTTTTGGGGCCCTGGTTACCTGCCAACTCCGATAAATCCTTTACCGAAACCCCCTCGCTCGCTAATGTCTCTGCAAACGGATTCTTCTCATGTATTACAGCAACAATCACATCGCGGCCAATCGTTAGATGCCACATTGATTTGCTAAGCAAAGCAACATCTGGCCGTTGCATAATTATGCCCACTGAATTTTCAGTATTTATTTCTTCTTTGAATTCAGCGAGGCTAATTTGGTTCAGGTCAATGGTTACATCCTGGTTTATCTTATTGTAACCTGTAACCCAGGTTTCAGCAAGATTCCGAGTTTCAGGAGTAACACAAACCTTAATTGATTTTTCGGTTGATGCCTGTTGAACGGCATCCATACTGCCCACAGAGACAAACCCAAGCAAGAACAGCATTACGGTTATTAAAATCCTGGTTTTCATAGTTGAATTGTATTTAATTTTTTGCTCATTTCGAATTTTTAACCCGAACTCGAAACTTGCCCATGATACTAATCCAACTTTGAGGCCAAACTCATAACATGCTGACAACATGCATTTTAATCGAAATTATGTAATCATATTCTACACATGAAGTGTTGTGTTTTTATACACTTTTTTGATTCATTACGCTATCTATCTAAATATCTGCCACTTGGCAAACTGTTTAATATTTCAACACGTGCATATATTTTAAACAAACGTGTTAACAGAGGTAATATATTCTTATTTGAAAGTAGAGGGTTCGGAGATTTAGAAACATGACATTCCCCAAAAAATGAAAGCACTTTTAGTGACAATACAATTAAAAAATAACTCGCTTTATTGAATCAGATACAAATTCCTGTTAGTGCGCAAGATCATTTTATTGCCAACAAAAACGGGGACTGCTTTTACCGTTTCTCCAATATTGTTTTCAGCCACTTTCAGAAATGTTTCACCCGGGTTAATGATGGTACACTCGCCTTTAACATTAAAAAAGTAAATGTTCCCGGCTGCATAAATTGGTGACGAATTAAAATTGCCTTTTAGCTTTTCTTTCCAGATTGGCTTTCCTGTCATGGCATCCAGACAAGTTACCATCCCGCGATCGTGCACCATGTACATCTTTCCATCAACAATTATCGGAGTCGGAATTTGCGGAACCTCATCTTCGTACATCCATTTTACGCGGGTTTTGGTAACATCGCCCGTTCCGCCAGGGTCGATGGCAAACTGCCGGGTAAACGAGGGTTTGTTATCTTCGAATATCCAGCCCGAATTCACGAAAACCAAACCGTTCCAAAACAGTGGCTGACTCACAGTCGAATCATAACCATAAGTTACGGTCCAAACCACTTCGCCGGTATTTACATCGTGTGCGAAACACATGTACGAGCCGTTGCTGATCAGTAATTCCTTACCATTTACGTTTATCACAATCGGAGTTTGAAATGATTTTCTAAAAACAGGTTCTAGCGGGTCATAAATTTCTTTAGGCCGAACACTTTTCCAGATGGTTTCTCCTGTATTCTTATTCAGCGCAACCACATACGGGTCTTCGGTTCCTTCGAGATGCACAATCAATTTATCCTTGTAAAGAATCGGTGACGATGCCGGCCCCTGCATGTGATCGCAGTTTAAATCCTCGCGCTTCCAGATTTCGTCAAAATTTTTTGTATCAATACAAGCTGTTCCAAATGTTCCGTAATGAACGTAAACACGGCCGTCTTCGATACATGGCGTTGGTGTGGCATACGAATTGGAGCTGTGAATTTGCTGCGGTTGGCCGCTCGTAAAAAGTGTTTTATCATATAACAACTTACCGCTTTTCAGATCAAAACAGTTCACATAAAACTTTGTACCATCTTCTTCAGCAGAAGTAAGCCATATCTGATCGCCAAAAACAACAGGCGACGACCATCCCAATCCTTTAACAGGCACCTTCCAAACCACATTTTCAGTTTCGCTCCAATGAAGCGGAGCTTTTTCAACCTGTGCATGCCCGTCCATTGCTGAGCCCCGAAAATGCGTCCAGTTGACGCTTGAAGTTTGGCAACTGCCGATAAAAAAAGAGAAGAAAAAAATTCCAATTAATAATTTGGCATTCATTAGTCGTTGGTTTTGTTATGAAAACAAAAGTAAAAGAAAAAACGACAAATAAACAATGGATGAAATCCTTCTCTCCACCTAATGAGTAAAAGTTTCAGCTACTTCTTCCTTCTCGTGAAAAACAATGCCGTACTTTTCCAATTCTGCCAGAATCGGATCGTAAATCTCCCGAATATTCGGAATATACATTCCCTTGAGATCCAACTTACCGTTCAACACCAACTTGGCAGCCACGGCCAGTGGCAGACCAACGGTAAGAGCCATTGCGGTTTGTTTGCTGTTTTCACCGGTAACCACCAGCGAACTGGTTTTAAACCGTTTTGTTTTTGTGTTGCTATCGCGGTATTCAAATTTGTGCCACATCACAATCATGTCTTTATCGCCGGCTTTTAGCTGCCATTTTTCTTTCAGGATTTTTTCGAGAACCTGCGCCGGGGTGGCTCTTTTTAAACCTATCGGGGTATCGCTGAAAATACCCAGCCATTTTAGTTTGTAAATAATCTCTGAATCCTGCGGAATGTTCATATAATGATAAAGTTTCAGCTCAACCGAATCGGTGGGATGATATGGCAGGAACGAATTGATGAAATCGCGGTAGGTCATTTTCTCAGTATCCTCGATGTAGTACGAATCGTCGGTGGCGCCCAACTGCACAAACACATTCCAGGCACGACTAAAACCTGGCCGACGCAAGGTTCCCCTGTAAATAGTTGGGATACCCTGCAAACTGTATTTCCCGAGGTATTTCAACGAGTCGCGATTGGCATACCCTTCAAACATCCCAAATTCGCCCAGGTCTATCAATTCGGTGCGTCGGAAAAGCCGGTGGTAGGGAATGTATTTAATCTTTCCGTTTTGGATGAATTTGGCCGGGCCGCCCTGTCCTGCCAAAACAACGTTGCGCGGGTTCCAGCTGAATTTGTAATTCCACGGATTGTTATCCGATTCGGGCGCGACCAAACCTCCGGTAAACGACTCGAAACAATACATTTCATGACCGGCATCTTTTATCTGGTCGATGAGTTTCATCGCCGACATGTGATCTAAACCGGGATCCAATCCACATTCGTTCAGGAAGAACAACCCTTTTTGGTTAACTTCTTCTTCGAAAGCTTTTAACTCAGGAGTTTCATATGAAGCTGTGAGTAAATTTCTGGAATATTTTACACACGATTGTGCCACCAGGTGATGGAAACGGGCCGGTAACATCGAAATTACCAAATCGGAATTTTGCACCTCTCTGTCACGCTCTGTTTCATCCTGAACGTTAACAACTGAATAGACGACCCCATCCAGCCGGTCAACTTCATCAAACTGAATATCAACGACCTTAATTTTCCAGTTGAAATGTATGGATTGCCCGTGCAAATTCGATATCAGAACTCTGCTCGATCGTCCGGCGCCAAAAATCAAAATTTCTTTCATATAAGAATATAGTACTTTTTCTGTGTTTTGAATAACTTCTGTTCGTTTCGGCGCATAATTGGCTGTATGGTTAATCAACATCATCTGTGCGCCGCTTCTTTTTTGCAATTATTGCCCCTGGCGTTACCCGGGGCTATTAAAATCAACCCCCTTCAGGGTTCCCTCATATAAGCAGAACAAATATCAATATTTAAATTGCCAGACTTTAAACATTAAATTCAATCCCCTGAGCTAATGGAAGTTCGGTGCTGTAATTAACGGTATTTGTTTGACGGCGCATATAAGCTTTCCAGGCATCGGACCCCGATTCCCGGCCACCGCCGGTTTCCTTCTCCCCTCCAAAGGCTCCGCCAATTTCGGCTCCCGATGTACCGATATTAATGTTGGCTATCCCACAATCCGAACCTTCGTGCGACAGGAAAGTTTCGGTTTCGAGCATGTTGGTGGAAAATATGGCTGATGACAAACCTTGCGGCACATCGTTATGGATTTGAATGGCTTCTTCGAGCGTTTTGTATTTAATAAGATAGAGCAACGGGGCAAACGTTTCTTCCTGAACGATCGAATAGTGATTCTCCACTTCGGCGATACATGGCCGTACGAATGTTCCTGAACTATATTCTTCCCCTTCCAGCACCTCGCCGCCGATTATGATTTTTCCACCTTCCTGTTTTACGCGTTCAATCGAATTCAGGAAATCCTGTACCGCCCATTTATCAACAAGCGGTCCCACCAGAGTTTTTTCATCAAGCGCGTGACCGATCGGCAATTTCTGATAAATTGAGACTAGTTTTTGTTTAAACTCGTCGTATACCGATTCATGCAAAATTATTCTTCGGGTAGAAGTACAGCGTTGTCCACAGGTTCCAACCGCACCAAAAACCACGGCGCGAAGTGTCATTTCCATATCCGCTTCCGGAGTAACAATGATAGCGTTGTTTCCACCCAATTCCAGTATTGAACGTCCCAGTCGCTCGCCTACCAAACGACCCACTTTTTTACCAATATTTGTTGAACCGGTAAACGATACCAGCGGAATGTTTTTATCAGAAAACAAGCTGTCTCCAAGCATTTTTGAATCGGCGGCGACCAAATTCAGTACACCTTCAGGCACATTGTTTTCCTTTAAAACCCCTGCAATAATTTTATGAACGGCTACTGCACACAGGTACACTTTCGACGATGGTTTCCAAACCACCACATCGCCGGCTATCAAAGCGATCATCGCATTCCAGGACCAAACCGCTACCGGAAAATTAAAGGCCGAAACCACGCCCACAATCCCGAGCGGGTGATACTGGTCGTACATGCGGTGTTTGGCGCGCTCGGAATGCATGGTAAAACCGTACAACTGACGCGACTGCCCAACAGCAAAATCGCAAATGTCGATCATTTCCTGAACTTCTCCCAAACCTTCCTGGTAGATCTTTCCCATTTCGTAAGAGACCAGCTTTCCAAGCGGCTCCTTGTATTTTCGAAGTTCCTGGCCAATTTGTCGTACCAGTTCTCCACGTTTAGGGGCCGGCACCATCCGCCAGGTAAGAAATGCATTTTTAGCGGTCGCAATCACTTCGTGGTAATCATCGGCGCCGCATTGCTGCACGCCTGCGATTAGTTTTCCATCGGACGGTGAATACGATTCGATAAACTTTCCGGAGGTCTTTTTCCATTCGGTCCCGGTGCAAACGCCCGGATTTACTGACTCCAATCCTAATTCTGCCAAAACTGCTTTAAAATCAAAATCTTTCATCTTTACTATTTTTCTGAATTATACTTTTTCTATTACCATTGAAATTCCTTGTCCAACTCCAATGCACATGGTACACAGCGCGTATTTTGAACCACTGTTTTGAAGCTGGTGAAAAGCTGTTGTAATCAATCTTGCACCCGACATGCCAAGTGGGTGCCCCAGCGCAATGGCGCCGCCCAGCGGGTTAATGCGCGGATCAAAATCGTCCATACCCAGCTCCCGAATGCAGGCGAGCGACTGTGCTGCAAAAGCTTCATTTAGTTCAATAATATCCATTTGATCGAGTTTCAGTCCCAACATTTTCAGAAGTTTACGCGTAGCCGGAACCGGGCCAATCCCCATTATTCGCGGTGGTACACCGGCTGCCTGGGCGCCCAGAATTCTTGCTTTTGGAATGAGATTGAATCTTTTTACTGCCTCTTCCGAAGCTATAATTATGGCTGCTGCCCCGTCGTTGACCCCTGAGGCATTTCCAGCGGTAACAGTTCCGTTAGAACGGGTTACGGGTTTTAGCGTTGCCAATTTTTCGAGTGAACTAAGTCGCGGATGTTCGTCAATATCAACAACTACCGATTCGCCTTTTCGCTGTGGAATTAGCACCGGCACGATCTCACGGGCAAGTGTACCGTTTTTCTGTGCCCCGGCAGCCTTAACCTGGCTGTGATGCGCAAAACGGTCCTGGTCTTCTCTGCTGATTTTGTATTCATCAGCCAGATTTTCAGCCGTCTCAATCAAAGGATCGGTACCGAATCGTTTCTGAAATTCAGGATTGATAAAACGCCAGCCAATAGTGGTATCATAAATTTCGGCATCGCGCGAAAAAGCGACAGTCGGTTTGGGCATCACAAAAGGTGAACGCGACATACTTTCCACTCCGCCGGCAATGATCAGATCCGCCTCGCCGGAGCGAATTGAACGCGCTGCCATCGCAACCGCTTCCATTCCCGAACCGCAAAGACGGTTTACCGTTACTCCGGGAACAGATTCGGGATAACCAGCTAATAAAAGTCCCATTCTTGCCACGTTTCGATTGTCTTCACCTGCCTGGTTGGCACAGCCAAAAATTACATCGTCGATAGCTGTTGTTTCAACCTGTGAATTTCGTGAGATGATCTCTTTCATCGGAATAGCCGCCAAATCGTCGGGACGAACCGACGAAAGTGCCCCGCCATATTTTCCAACGGGTGTGCGGATGGCATCACAAATAAATACTTCTTTCATGTTCTTTTATATGAGCCTCTAGCTGTGGGCTACAAGCTTTATTTAACATTTAACTGTCTTCTACTTTAATTTATATTTTTAGTCACTATTATCCGACTAATCAGAAAATTGGGAAATTTTGACTCCTAATTTCCTGA